>Ga0364886_10743_pt1 | contig 11976 bp, 2 predicted proteins | sample ExccelJu500001D3_4_FD_206926 | JGI IMG/M metagenome (GOLD analysis project Ga0364886, IMG submission 206926) | Enriched cells from Trout Bog Lake Hypolimnion, Wisconsin, USA - BchlTB.July23.5000.01.D3 | ecosystem: Environmental > Aquatic > Freshwater > Lake > Hypolimnion/Profundal zone | place... | reverse complement strand
ATTAGCTTTTATCCATCTTGCAGCATCTGCTTCCATACTTCCACCAATTTCACCAATCATGATGATACCATCGGTTTCAGGATCGTTCATTAACAGTTCAACAGCTTCTTTGGTAGGTGTACCAATGATTGGATCGCCACCAATACCAATTGCTGTACTGATACCTAAACCAGCTTTTACTGCCTGATCGGCAGCTTCGTATGTAAGTGTACCGCTTTTAGAAACGATACCAATTCTTCCTTTCTTGAAAATAAAGCCTGGCATGATACCCACTTTAGCTTCATCGGCAGTAATTACACCCGGACAGTTTGGTCCAATCAAACGAGTTGTTTTACCCTGAAGATAATTTTTTACTTTAACCATATCCTGCACCGGAATACCTTCGGTAATACAAACTACTAAGGCGATACCTGCTTCTGCAGCTTCCATAATGGCATCTGCCGCAAAAGCCGGCGGAACAAATATGATACTGACATTGGCTCCTGCAATTTTAACAGCATCGGAAACTGTATTGAAAACAGGACGATCAAGATGAGTGCTGCCACCTTTGCCCGGAGTAACACCTCCTACAACATTGGTTCCGTATTCAATCATCTGTCCGGCATGAAAAGTACCTTCGGTTCCAGTGAACCCTTGTACAATAACTTTAGAATCTTTATTCACTAACACTGACATGGGGCTATTTTTTTTGTGCCGCAAATGTAAAGCGAAGTCTTTTATTATCCACAAATTATTTAACCAATATTTTACAGCTATTAATATCTTAACAAAAATGAGTTGTTTGGTGGTTGTTTTTTTATAAATAATATAAATTTTATTACAAAACGTTTGTGTATTACTCACACATTAGAAGGCTTTCATTTATGCACATATTAAATTGTGATTTATTGCTGCATTGCTTTTTACTATTTTTGCAGACCAAAATAATTGTATGGCATTAATTAAAAGCATTTCAGGAATCAGAGGAACGATAGGAGGTAAACCAGGAAATACACTTAGCCCTTTAGATGTTGTAAGGTTTACAGCTGCTTATGGAATGTGGTTGTTGAAGAATTCAGAAAACAAAAAAGTAATATTAGGAAGAGATGGCAGAATGAGTGGAGAAATGGTGGAAAGACTTGTAATCAGTACACTAAACGCGTTGGGCATAGATGTTGTGAACGTTGGCCTAAGTACCACACCGACTGTAGAAATGGCGGTAAAATTTGAAAATGCAGCAGGAGGAATTATTCTTACTGCCAGTCATAATCCAAAAGAATGGAATGCTTTGAAACTATTGAACAGCGATGGTGAATTTATCAGTGCGGCTGATGGTGCAGATTTGTTGACTATTGCAGAGAATGAAGACTTTGATTTTGTTGGGGTTGAAAAATTAGGTAAGACAAGTGATAATAATGAAATGTTGAATAAACATATTGACGCAGTTATTAATTATCCTTTGGTAGATATAGACCTGATAAAAGTTGCGGATTTTTCCATAGTGGTAGATGCTATTAACAGCAGTGGAGCAATAGCTGTGCCTCAGTTACTTGAAAAATTAGGTGTAAAGAAAATTACAGTTATTAATAAAGAAATCACCGGCAATTTTGCACATAATCCAGAACCTCTTCCCGAACATCTTAATGAACTTTGTAATACAGTAACTTCTTTAAAAGCAGATTTAGGAATAGCAGTTGATCCGGATGTGGACAGACTTTGTTTTGTTTGTGAAGACGGTGCATTATTTGGTGAAGAATATACATTAGTATCTGTAGCTGATTATGTACTAAGAACCAGAAAGGGTAATACTGTGAGCAATATGAGTAGCACCAGAGCATTGAAAGACGTAACTGTAGCGAATGGAGGAGAATATTTTCCGAGCGCAGTAGGAGAGGTGAATGTAGTAACCAAAATGAAACAGGTAAATGCTGTGATAGGAGGGGAAGGTAATGGAGGTATAATAGTTCCTGATTTACATTATGGAAGAGATGCATTAATTGGAATAGCATTGTTTCTGACTCATCTGGCTAAAGAAAAGAAAACAATCAGTCAGCTAAGAAGCACCTATACTAATTATTTTATGAGTAAAAATAAAATAGAACTTACTGCAGGTACTGATGTAGGTAAAGTATTTGACCATATTAAAACGAAATATAAAAAACAACCCATCAATACAGAAGATGGATTGAAAATAGAATTTGATACCGACTGGGTGCATCTCAGAACCAGTAATACAGAACCAATAATCAGAATATATGCAGAAAGCACCAATGAAAGAACAGCTGATAATATTGCCAAAAAGATAATGGGTGATATAAAAGAATGTTTTTAGAATATCCCCCAAAATAAAATAGTATTGTTTGGTATGAAAAGAATTTATTTCGACAACGCAGCTACAACACCATTAGATAAGGAAGTGCTGGAGGCAATGATGCCTTATTTAACTGAGAAGTTTGGAAATCCTTCCTCTGTATATAGTTATGGAAGAGAAAGCAGAATGGCTGTAGAAAATGCCAGGAAGATGGTAGCTAAACTACTGCATGCCCATCCATCTGAAATATTTTTTACTTCGGGAGGCACTGAAAGTAGTAATACAGCTATAAATGCTTCTGTAAATGATTTAGGCTGTAAACATATTATTACTTCTCCGATAGAACATCATGCTACATTACATACTGTAAATCATTTGAAAAATACAGGTGTTGTAACAGTTGCCTATTTGAATATAACAGATAATGGTCATGTGGATATTGCTCAACTGGAAGAACTTCTTTCTTCTGCTAATCAAAAGACCCTTGTTACTTTAATGCATGCCAATAATGAAACTGGCAATATCACTGACATAAAGGCAGTAGCTGATTTGTGCGAGCAATATAATGCCATATTTCATTGTGATACTGTACAAACAGTTGGACACTTTGAACTGGATCTGAGCAAAATACCTGTTCATTTTATAACAGGTGCAGGTCATAAGTTTCATGGTCCAAAGGGTGTTGGTATTTTATACGTCTGTAATAAAGTGAAAATATCACCTTATATAATAGGAGGAAGTCAGGAAAGGAACATGAGGGCTGGTACGGAAAATGTATATGGAATAGTTGGTTTTGCCAAAGCTCTGGAACTGGCTGTTGCTAATATGGAAAAGGATGCAGCTTATATTTTCTCTCTGAAACAATATTTTGCTGAACAATTGAAGAAAGCAATTCCGGAGGTTGTATTTAACGGAGACACTTTTGGGAATAGCTTATATACTGTATTAAATGCTGGATTTCCTAAAACTGAGAAATCTGAGATGCTGCTTTTTAATATGGATGTCAATAATGTATGTGTGAGTGGGGGAAGCGCCTGTTCGAGTGGTGCCAATACAGGAAGTCATGTAATAGCTACATTTAAAGACGGCAGTAAGCAGGAAACCCTGAGGTTTTCGTTTAGCAAACACAATACTGTTTCAGAAATTGATGAAGTGATAAGTATATTGAAAACAGTTGTTTAACAAAGTCTTAGTACAAATCGAAGAAAATTAGGCAGCGGATTGTTAATATTCAATATCTGATATACTGATAAATACTCAACAATTATTAAAATGAATACATTTGCATATTCATTATTTTAATTGTAATAAAGATAAACTTTTTCTGTTATTAATAGTCTTTCTTGATAATCATATAAAACTTGTGATATGAAACTTAAGGTTTACATTCTGCTTATTTTAGTTGTTTTCGTTAATCTGGTTGCTAAAGCTGCTGGTACTGCTCCTACTTTTGTTGGCGGGGCTGTACAACCATTAACCATTTGTGAAAACAGTGCCAGTACCATAGATTCATTTTTAGTTACTTATGATCCGAATGTAGGTTTGAATCTTACATGGTCCATCAATAAGGCGCCATTACATGGAACTTTACATGGATTTTCGGGTAGTGGTACTTCTAATGGAGGTAATGTATCTCCTTCTGGATTTACCTACAATCCAAGTAATGGATTTACCGGAATAGATTCTTTTTTAATTACGGTGTCTGACGGAACCTTGTCATCCAATACTAAAATAGTGGTTCTGGTTCAGGCAGGACCAACATTAAGTGCTATTTCAGGTACAACATCAATTTGCGTAGGTAAGAATACAACTTTGAGTGATACTGCCAAAAGCGGTACATGGAGCAGTAGCAATACTGCGGTAGCTACGGTAAATACTACTGGAGTTGTAACAGGTGTGGCTGCAGGTAGCAGTACAATATCATACTCTAAAACCAATACAAGTGGATGTAATAGTGTAGCCACTGTAGTGGTGACAGTAAATGCGTATCCAAATGTACCTGCCATAACAGGAACAAATACAGTTTGTCAGGGATCAACTACTACTTTTAGTGATAATACTACAGGAGGAATATGGACAAGCTCCAATACAAATAATGCTACCATTAATGTCAATGGAGTTATTACCGGAGTTTCCGGTTCAACCGGTGGAAATACAGCTACAATTACTTACACAGTAACAAACGGCACTTCCTGTAGCACAGCAGTTACCAGAGGAGTTACTGTATATGCCATACCTACAATAAATGCAATTACTGGTAATGCTAATGTTTGCGTAGGAAATACTTCGCAGCTTGCTGACGCTACAAATGGAGGTACATGGACTAGTTTAAATACAGCTATAGCCGTTGTGACAAATGGTGGCGGTGGACCTGGTGGTGGTGGATTGGTTACAGGTGTAGCGCCTGGAATAGATTCTATCAAATACACAGTTACGAATAATAATGGATGTAGCAATGATACTGATTTAGTAATAACGGTTAGTGGTGCAGCAAATGTGTCTGCTATTATTGGAACTGTTACGGATTTGTGTATAGGCAAAACTGCAAAATTAACCGATACTACAAAAGGTGGTGTATGGAGTAGCAGCAATACTGCCTTAGCTACAGTTGATTCAACAGGGTTAGTAACTGGTAAAACAGCAGGTGGTCCAACAATAAGATATACTGTTACCAGTGCGGGAGGTTGTGCTACAGTGGTAAATTATTCTTTAACTGTTCGAAATAATCCTACTGTTGCAGCAATTGCTGGTTCAACTACAACTTGTGTTGGGGCCAATATTAGTCTGACAGATAACACTGCTGGTGGAGTATGGGCAAGTATTTATCCTAAGTTGGCAACAATAAGTACAACAGGAGTTGTAACCGGGTTAACAGCAGGAAAGGATACCATAACCTATACAGTAACATCCCAATATGGTTGTTCAACGTCCTCCGTTTTTCCCGATACTATTATTACAGGTGTACCTGTTAAACCTATTTATGGTGTAAATACACTATGTGTAGGGAGTTCTACAACACTAACTGATTCAACAAGCGGAGGTACATGGACATCGAGTGATGCATCTATAGCTTTTCCAAGCGGACCTACTATTATTGGAGCTTCCGGAGGAAATGCGACAATAACCTATACAGTGAGTGGTTCAGGATGTTCGGGTTATTCAACATTTAATATGACAGTATATCAGGTGCCAAATGTGTCTGCTATAACTGGAAGTACCTCTATATGTTTAGGTGGAACGTCTCAATTGTCTAACACAACAACCGGAGGATTCTGGACCAGTAGTAATACTAGTGTTGCATATGTATCACAAACAGGTCTTGTAACTTCTGTTACAACAGGAAGTGTTGTTATATCATATACAGTAACTGGTAGTGGAGGTTGTTCTCAGACTGTTACAGCCAATGTAACAGTTAATGCATTACCAGTTGTGAAAAATATTATAGGATCAAATTCTACCTGTTTAGGTGCATCTATTTCTTATGTTGATAGTACAACTGGAGGGACATGGGTAAGTACCAATACCAGTGTAGGAACTATTTTAGGAGTTAACGGATCTACAGCGAGTATTGGTTTATTTACTCCCAAATCTGCGGGTTCTACCTATATAAAATATACTATTACTAATGGTGATCAATGTACTATTTCCGATTCAATTGAAGTTGTTATAAATGCAACACTTGCGATGTCGCATATTACTGGAAGTAATGCAGTTTGTGTGGCTAGTACAATTACATTGTCTGATTCTACAACAGGTGGAACCTGGATCAGTAGAAATACAACAGATGCAACTGTTACCTCTACTGGTATTGTTACCGGAGTTGCTGCTGGAACATTATATATAATAGATTCCATTTCAAGTGGAGGTTGTATTGGAAAAGATAGTATACAAATAACGGTAAATAACAGACCTGCCACACCTACAATTGGTGCAGTACCTGCAGGAGGAAATATTTGCGCAGGTTCTACCAATACATTAACTGGAAATCCAACAGGTGGGGTATGGACAAGTTCAGTTACAACAGTTGCCTCTATTAATTCATCTACAGGTTATTTAACAGGAATTGCTACAGGTACTACTACTATTTCTTATACCGTTTCTAATGCGGCTGGTTGTACCAGATCGGCGACTCAAAATATTAATGTAATTTCTGCTGGTCCTGCTCTGCCAGCTATAGGTGGTCCTACTTCTGTATGTACAGGAAGTACTATTACTGTAACAGATGCTACAACAGGTGGTAAATGGAACAGTAGTGATCCTACAATTGCTAAAGTAGATAGCACTACTGGAGTTGTAACCGGGGTAGCTGCGGGTACTGTAAAAATAGAATATACAGCTGGTGGAGGCGGAGGACCTTTAAATTGTCCAAGAACAGCAAATACTACTATTACAGTTAATGCATCTCCTGCTATAACACCTATTGTAGGTAATTCTACTGTTTGTGCCAATAGCTATATGTTATTGACCGATTATACAGGTGGAGGAACATGGAGTAGTTATCTGACTAATATAGCTACTGTTGATCCTAATTTAGGTATTGTAAATGGCGTTTCAGCTGGTAAGGATACCATTGCGTATACAATTACAAATACTACTACAGGTTGTAGTAGTACAGTAGTAGCACTTATTTCAATAAATGCATTGCCTGTCAATAGCCCTATTACAGGTGTTACAGGTATCTGTTTTGGTAAATCATCAACGTTGTCTGATGCAACTACAGGAGGAACATGGAGTAGTTCAAATTCTTCTGTTTCAACAATTTCTTCTAGTGGTCTATTAACTGCAATATCTGCAGGAACAGATACAGTTTATTATAAGGTAACTAATGCCAATAAATGTTCCGATTCAGTAATGGCAACAATTGTTGTAAATGCTTTGCCAGCAAATTCACCGATCACGGGAGTATTACCTGTATGTGTAGGTGCAAGTATATCATTGGCTGATGCAACGACAGGTGGTCAATGGCTAAGTTCTAATAATTCAATTGCAACAATTTCAAGTACAGGAACTGTAAAAGGTGTTTCTGCCGGAACTATCAGTGTTTATTATGTAGTGACAAATGGTAATGGTTGTACTGACACAGTAAATACTTCAGTTACTGTAAATCCATTACCTGTTATAGGACAAATTACTGGTAACACTTCAGTTTGTCTTGGAAAAACAACCATATTAAGTGATACAACTGCCGGAGGATCTGTGTTGGATTATAATCCGTCAGCAGCAACATATACCCCTATTAATCCTAATTCAATTCTTGTTTCTGGAATTTCAGTAGGTATTTCTAAATTTTCCTACACTGTTACTAACACGTATGGTTGTACAGATTCTGTATATACAAATGTGACTGTAAATGCACTTCCTGTTGTTGCTTCAATAAATGGTTCAACTACAATATGTGCAGGTAAAACTTCTCAATTGTCAAATTCTACCTCTAACGGAGTATGGGTAAGTACTAATACTAATGTAGCTACAGTAAGCAATACAGGTTTAGTGACTGCAATACAGGCTGGTATAGATAGCATTAAATATATAGTAACAAATTCTAATAGTTGTACTGATACAGTATTTATTATTATTACAGTCAATCCATTGCCAGTAATTGGTAAAATTACAGGTGTAGCTCCTGTATGTGTGAATAGTTCTATTCAACTATCAGATACTACATTAAACGGAACTTGGAGTTCGGTAAATACTAACGTTTCTACTATTAACATCAATGGACAGGTTACAGGATTAGCTGCTGGTACAGGATTAGTTAGATATACAGTATCAAATACTTATGGTTGTATTGACTCAGTTTCTACAAACTTTACAGTCAATGCACTTCCTGTAATTGGCTTAATCACAGGAAATACAGCTGTTTGTTTTGGTAAAACAACTCAGTTAAATGATACTACATCAAATGGAATCTGGAAAAGTATATCAACTGGTGTTGCTACTATTAATAGTAACGGATTAGTTACTGCGGTTACAACAGGGACAACTGTTATCAGATATATTGTTACCAATTCCAATGGATGCACTGATTCAGTATCAACAACTGTAACTGTAAATGGATTACCAGTACTAACACCGATAAGTGGTAAGACCAGTATATGTTTAAATCAAACAGCTACTTTATCATCAACACCAACAGGAGGAGTTTGGAGTACATCAAATGTGAATATTACTTCGATAAATAGTGTAGGGTTAATTACAGGTGTTTCAGTAGGGAATGATACCATAACATATACTTTAACCAACTCTAATGGTTGTGTAAGTTCAATAACAATTAAAGATACTGTAAATGCTTTACCAGTTGTAGCCTCAATAACAGGAACAAACACAGTATGTGCTGGCAAAACCACACAATTGACAGAGACAACAACAGGCGGTAACTGGAATAGCAGTAACACTGCGATAGCAACAGTTAATAATGGATTAGTTTCAGGAATAAGTGCCGGAAAGACAGCAGTTACTTATACTGTTACAAACGTAAACGGATGTTCAACAACTATAATAGATTCAGTGACTGTTAATGCATTACCAGTTCTTACACCAATAAGTGGTAAGACCAGTATATGTTTAAATCAAACAGCTACTTTATCATCAACACCAACAGGAGGAGTTTGGAGTACATCAAATGTGAATATTACTCCGATAAATAATGTAGGACTAATTACAGGTGTATCCGTTGGAAATGATACCATAACATATACTTTAACCAACTCAAATGGTTGTGTAAGTTCAATAACAATAAAAGATACTGTGAATGCGTTACCTGTTGTAGCATCAATAACAGGAACAAACACAGTATGTGCTGGCAAAACCACACAGTTGTCAGAGACAACAACAGGGGGTAGCTGGAATACCGGTAATGCTGCTATAGCAACAGTTAATAATGGATTAGTTTCAGGAATAAGTGCCGGAAAGACAGCAGTTACTTATACTGTTACAAATGCAAATAGTTGTACAACAACAGTAACTGATTCAGTAACTGTAAATCCATTGCCAATTGTAGCTTCCATTACAGGAACAAACACAGTATGTGTAGGTAAAACAACGCAATTAACGGAAACAACAACAGGTGGAAACTGGAATAGCAGTAACATATCAGTTGCTACAGTTAATAACGGATTAGTATCCGGATTAACAGCAGGGAAGAGTGCCATTACCTATACTGTTATTAATGTAAGTGGTTGTATAACAACTGTTACCGATACAGTTACCGTAAATGCATTACCTGTTCTAACTCCAATTACTGGTAAAACAAATGTTTGTATAAATAAAACTACTACTTTATCTTCTACGCCAGTAAGTGGAGTATGGAGTTCTTCTAATTCAAATATTTCTACTGTAAGTACTTCAGGATTGGTAGTAGGTGTTGCTGCCGGAGTAGATACTATAACTTATACATATACTAATTCAAATGGTTGTATTAGTGCAGTTTCAGTTAATGATACTGTAAATGCACTACCAGTAGTTGCTGCTATAAGTGGAACAAATACTTTATGTTCTGGTAAAACTACTCAGTTGTTTGAAACAACTCCAAATGGTTCATGGAATACAAGTGATGTAACTATAGCCACTGTAGACGTCAATGGTGTTGTTACTGGAAAAAGTGCAGGTAAAGCAGTTATAATTTATACTGTAGTTAATACTAGTGGATGTTCAACCAGTGTGATTGATACAGTTACTGTAAATTCATTACCTGTCCTTACTCCAATAAGTGGTAAGACAAATATCTGTTTAAATCAAACAGCTACATTATCTTCAACTCCTACAGGTGGAGTATGGAGTTCATCTAATGTCAACATTACAACTGTTAATAGTGTAGGGTTAATTTCCGGGTTAGCTTCAGGTAATGATACCATTACATATACCTATACCAATTTGAATGGATGTATAAGCTCTGTTTCTATAAACGATACTGTAAATTCCTTACCAGTTGTAGCTTTAATTACTGGAACAAATTCAGTATGTATTGGTAAAACAACTCAATTAAGTGAAACTACAACAGGAGGACTCTGGAATACCAGCAATTCATTAATCGCTACGGTTAATAATGGATTAATATCAGGATTAACAGCTGGAAAGATCGCTATAACTTATACGGTAACAAATACAAGTGCATGTACAACTACAGTAATAGACTCAGTTTCAGTAAATCCGTTGCCAGTAGTTGCCTCCATAACTGGAACAAATACTGTATGTGTAGGTAAGAATACCCAATTGTCAGAAACTACAACAGGAGGTTCTTGGAATACGAGCAACTCAACTGTTGCTACAGTTAATAATGGTCTGGTATCCGGATTAATAGCAGGAAAGAGTGCTATTACTTATACAGTTACTAATGTTAGTGGTTGTATTACCACTGTTACAGATACTGTTACTGTTAATGCATTGCCAGTTGTTTCAGCAATAAGCGGAAAGACCAGCATATGTTTAAATCAAACTGCAACATTATCTTCTACACCTACAGGAGGGGTATGGAATTCATCTAATGTGAATATAACTACTATAAATAATGCAGGATTAATTACAGGAGTTTCTGCTGGTAATGATACAATTACTTATTCAGTTACTAATGTAAATGGTTGTGTAAGTTCAGTAACTATAAATGATACTGTAAATGCATTGCCAATTGTAGCAACTATTACAGGATCCAATACAGTTTGTGTTGGTAATACCATACAATTAACGGAAACCACAAAGGGAGGTGTATGGAATACCAGTAATTCTTCAGTTGCGATAGTAAACAGCAATGGAGTTGTATTTGGTTTAACTGCTGGTAAAAGTGCTATAACTTATTCTGTTACTAATACAAGTGGTTGTTTGACAACAGTTACAGATACAGTTACTGTAAATGCACTTCCTATATTAAATTCAATAACAAATATCACATCAGTTTGTGTAGGTAATTCTTTAAATCCAACAAATTCTACCAGTGCAGGTAAATGGACATTAACTAATAATATTTTAGCATCAATTGATTCAGTAGCTGGAACTATTAATGCATTAAGTGCCGGAACTGATACAGTAGTTTACACAGTTACAAATACATCAGGTTGTAAATCTTCAGTTAATGCTGCTTTTATAATAAATACTGTACCTGTAATTACATCAATTAGTACTAATTCTCCAATTAATTCAGGAGATACTTTATACTTAAATTCAGCTGCATCAGTTTCAGGAGTAGTGTATAGTTGGTCGGGACCTGGTGGCTTTACAGCAAGTATTCAAAATCCAAGTATAATCAGTGCTTCAATAACAAATGCCGGAACATATTATGTATCGGCTAATAATAATGGATGTATCAGTCTTTTAGATAGTACCAGTGTTACAGTTAATGCTTCTTACTATGTGAATGGTAATATTACAACTCCTAAAGGATACTCTGTAACAGGAGCATCTATAAATGTTGCCGGTTCGTCTGTTAAATCTACAGCTACTGATGCAAGCGGAAATTATACAGTACAGTTAGGTAGTGGAGTTAATACAAATTATTATTTAACTCCGGATAAAAATAATGATGTAAATAAAACTAATGGTGTGACAGCAGTGGATGTAGCGTTAATACAAGCACATATTCTACAAAAGAGTATATTGAATTCTCCTTACAAAATAATTGCAGCCGATGTAAATGGTGATGGAAGGGTAACAGCCATTGATATTGTTTATATGAAACGATTAATTCTAGCTATTGA
>Ga0364886_10742_pt1 | contig 11998 bp, 7 predicted proteins | sample ExccelJu500001D3_4_FD_206926 | JGI IMG/M metagenome (GOLD analysis project Ga0364886, IMG submission 206926) | Enriched cells from Trout Bog Lake Hypolimnion, Wisconsin, USA - BchlTB.July23.5000.01.D3 | ecosystem: Environmental > Aquatic > Freshwater > Lake > Hypolimnion/Profundal zone | place... | reverse complement strand
CGCGTTATTTGTCATGCTTGTTTTAACCTATTATAATGTACTTAAGAACGTGGAATTTTGGAGTGATCATTTAAACCCTGATATTTGGAAACGGATCATTCCGCATGCAGGAGGAGCTACGGAAACAGTGCCTGCCCTGTGGGATTTTCCCTATATTGGCCGTTTACCCGGGATTGATTTTTTAAACATGACACCAACCGGATGGTTTAACTTTACCTGGTTATTATTGGTGATCGGCTGCATAGTGATCGTTGTGCGTCACTACAGGTCACCGCTGGCAATTATTCCCAAGAGTTCCCTGGCTAAAGGACAACTGATTTTTCTTATTTTACTTTGGATTATGGTTATTGGTAATTTCGAAATGGCATTAACCGCATGGAATCCAATCAGGATGATCACAGAATGGGTGATTTTTGTTAATGCTTTAATTGCGACTGTGCTCGTCCTCCTATTGCCAAGGGAAGATGAAACCGTTATCATTATCGAAGAAGAAAATTATAAGCCAATCTACAGACGATTATGGATAAAGGCAGTTGCGGCTCTATTGATTTCAAGTGTATTATTTTTTACTTCAATCCGAATGATCTATCATTATCCGGCCTATGAAAAATTGAATTTTAAACAATATCAAACCAGGTTTGGACCTGAAGCAAACTGGAGAAGAACGCCACATCTTAAAAATGAGAAAGAACACTAATACTGGGTTAAATCAGTTAAAATAGAGTTGTATGATTTCAAAATTAATGGTCTCCCTGTTCATTCTCCTGGTTAGTTCTGAGTTAATAGCCTCATCATCAGATACTCAGGTTTTCGTTTCAGGAACGGATGGTCATAAAAGTTACCGGATACCGGCAATTATTACAGCTCCCGACGGAGCCTTGCTCGCCTTTGCCGAAGGGAGGGTAAACGATTCCGATGACTTTGGAAATATTGAAATTGTTTTAAAACGAAGTACGGATCGAGGGAAAACCTGGGGGCCTATGACCGTTGTTGCAAAATATGGTGAACTCCAGGCTGGCAATCCGGCACCCGTGGTTGATTTACTGGATCCCCGTTTTCCCAAAGGGAGGATTTTTCTTTTTTATAATACCGGGACTAAAAGCGAAGGTGAAGTCAGAAATGGAAATGGAGTTCGGGAAGTTTGGTATAAAACTTCGGTAGATAATGGTAAATCATGGTCTGAACCCGTAAATATCACCCTTCAGGTTCATAAACCGAATCAACCCGGAATAAATCCGACTTATCATTTCATCGAAGACTGGAGGTCATATGCCAATACGCCAGGACATGCCATGCAATATTCCGCTAAACCCTATCTGGGACGAATTTTTGTAGCTGCAAATCACTCAGCACAAAATCCAAAAAGCCCGAAGGTAGATTATTTTGCCCATGGATTTTACACGGATGATCACGGAATATCCTTTAAACTGAGTGAAACAGTTCCTTTGGCAGGGAGTAATGAAAGCAGTGCTGCTGAGCTTTCCAATGGCGCCCTGATGTTGAACAGCAGAAATCAGAAGGGTGACATCAGGGAAAGAATTGTGGCAATCAGCAGAAATGGCGGGACGTCATGGGACACCCTCTATTTTGATCATCAGCTGCCTGATCCGGTTTGCGAAGGGAGTATCCTCAATGTTGGGAAAAAGAATGGGAAAAACAGGTTGGCTTTTTGCAATCCCGCTGAACGGGATGACCGGAACAACCTGACTCTGCGAATCAGTTCGGATGAAGGGTTGACTTGGACCCAAACTATTCCGGTCGATAACAACCCGGAACAGAAAAAATTATCCTATACTGCCTATTCAGATATCGTTTCAGTCGGTAAAAACAAGATTGGGGTGTTGTATGAGAAGAGCAACTACTCACTGATTGTATTTAAACTCATGAAATGGAAATAGTAAAGACCAGAATTACATTACTTTGCCAGGTTAAGTGTCCAAATTCACGTTAATTTGGCAGGTTCTGCATACAAATTCTCATAAAGTAGTAAATATCCGGCTATGAATTTAAATGGAAACTACGGAAATTAACTGCTCCAAAGATTTAAAAGGAAACTTATGCGAATTCTGATTTTGAAGTGATTTCGAACGATAACTATCTGGGATTTTTAACCTGGAATTAATGTAATTATATGAAAATGAGAATTTTAAATTTTACCATTTCACTTTGTCTCCTTTTTATAGGTTTAAATGCATCTGCAAGGCCTAAGCATAAGGTGAATCTCATTCAGATCGATTCTTTAACGATTGAATCCATCTTTCCCTTCCAGAAGCAACATTGCCACGGTTCAACGATTGTGGAGCTTCCAAACAAAGACCTGCTTGCTGCCTGGTTTCAGGGAAGCGGGGAGCGGACTTCGGATGATGTTGCAATTAAAGGGGCCCGTTATAACCATAAAACAAAAAAGTGGGGCGATCCCTTCATAATGGCTGACGTCCCCGGTTTTCCCGATATCAATCCTGTACTCTTTGTCGATAACCAGGAGAGGCTCTGGTTATTCTGGTACACCGTAATGGCTTATCAATGGAGTACTTCGCTGCTGAAATACCGTTACAGCGATAATTTTATGCAAAAGGAGGGTCCTCCCGAATGGAAATGGCAGGATGTCATTCACATGAAACCCGACGGTGGGATGGCTACCGACGGGATCAGCAAAAATGACTCCTTCGTTGTAAATCTGAACCGAAAATTTGACGAATATTATGACTATTTAAAACAGTCCGGGCAGGTAGCCGAAAACGGGGCCAACGGAATCACTTTTAAAGATCTGGAAAAAGCCAAAAGTCTCTATCTTGAAATTGCGAAAGGGAAAAACCTGATCAGCGATGGTAAGGAAATCAACGATAAAGGGGCCAAGGTTAAAGCCAGGCTTGGATATCCTTTGTTCCGACGGATTGGCTGGCAAACCAGGAACAAACCGCTTCAAATGGGTAAGCGGATGATTCTTCCACTTTATTCTGACGGATTAAACCTCTCGATTATGGCTATTACCGGTGACCGGGGCGAACACTGGTCGTTCAGTGAACCTATTTTGGGCGGCGGAGCGATCCAGCCTTCGCTGGCTTTAAACAAGGATGGTTCAATTACAATCCTGATGCGCGATAATGGTCCGGCTCCGAAGCGATTGATGAAAAGTGTCTCCAGGGATGGCGGATACACCTGGAGCTCGGTGGTCGATACCGATATCCCCAATCCGGGTACGGCCGCTGATGTGGTGGTCCTGCAAAGTGGAAACCGGGCCCTGGTACTTAATGATATCGAAGAGGGAAGGCACCGGCTTTCGGTATGGCTCTCAACCGACGAAGGGAAAACCTGGCCCTACCGGAAGATATTGGTGAATGGTAAGCCAGGCAGTGCCGTAAGGGGGCATTATCCCGCAATCATCCAGGGGAAAGACGGGCAGATTCATGTATCGTATACCAATCAGATTGCAGGACCGGACGGACACGGTGACCTTAAAAATATCGTTCATGCCAGCTTATCGGAATCCTGGCTTACGCATTGAATTTCGAAAAATATTATCTTGATTACTGTAATCTTTATTTAAAGCATGCCACCGCAATTGTGGAAGTTAAGTCCGAAGGACTTTAAACTAACTGACCTCCTGCGCAACCGGAGGTTGTAATCAGCACATGAACAGGAACCCCGAAAGGGTTCAACTTTGGAGTTTTTAAATTATAACCTGTTTCAATAAGAATTTCATGATGACCAGAATTAAACTAATCCTGTTATTGCTTTTCGGAGTCACCAACTTCTCCCTTTACGCCCAATCCTTCAAAAATCCTCATAAATTACGCCGGGCAGATTGCTTCTTTGGTATTCATTTCGATTTGCATGCGAGCGAAGATATTACCGATGCCGGGAAAACCCTGACCCCTGAAATGGTCGATACTTTCCTGACCCGGGTGCGTCCCGATTTCATTCAGATCGATTGCAAGGGTCATCCCGGAATCTCGAGTTATCCGACCAAAGCAGGTTATCATGTCAGGGGATTTGAAAAAGACCCGTTGAAGCTTTTCCGGGAAGTTACGGCCAGAAACAAGGTCGCTCTTTTCATGCACTATTCGGGAGTTTTGGATGCCAAGGTGGTCAAAGAGCACCCCGATTGGGCATTGATTAAATCCAACGGAGAGGCAAGTACAGAGAAAGCATCTTTCTTCAGCCCCTATCTTGATACAATTTTAATTCCCCAGTTAAAGGAGCTCAGCGATTACGGTGTTGATGGCGCCTGGATTGACGGAGATTGCTGGGCCGTGGAACCCGATTGCGGAGCCGCATCATTGGCCCGTTTTGCAAAGGAAACCGGGATCACCGAAATACCTAAAAAACCATTGGATAAAAATTACCCCGAATGGATGGAATATACCCGCCAACTGTTCCGGGAGCATATGAAAAAATACGTTGATGCCATCCATCAGTACAATCCTCAATTTCAGATCACCAGCAACTGGTCTTACTCCTCGATGATGCCTGAGCCGGTGAACAACAATGTGGATTATTTGTCAGGTGACGTCACTCCCCAAAACGGTGTTTACCGCTCCGCATTCGAGGCAAGGTGCATTGCCCCACAGGGAAAGCCCTGGGACCTGATGGCCTGGGGGTTTTCGTGGAACGGGGGAAAGATGCCGATGAGTGTCAAATCGTCGGTGCAACTGGAGCAGGAGGCCTCTGAAATCATGGCGATGGGTGGCGGAGTTCAGTTCTATTTTCAGCAAAATCGTGATTTATCTCTCAAACCTTGGCTGGCAACTTCCCTTTCCGAAATCGGGAACTTTTGCCGGGCAAGACAACCTTTTGTTCATAAGGCAAAAGCAATTCCCCAGATCGCCCTGCTTTACCCGACCTACTGTTACCAGAAAAATACAACTCATCCATTTTCAGGCTCAACGGCAATGCTCCAGGGAGCGCTGAATATGATCCTGGACGGACAGCATCCGGTCGAGATTTTAATGGAACACCATCTTCGTGGCAGGATGAGTCAATATCCGTTGATTATTATTCCCGAATGCAATTACCTGGAACCTTCATTCAAGGATGAATTGGGAAACTATGTCAGGGAGGGGGGAAACCTGCTGATTATCGGAACAGAATCAGCCAGATTGTTTGAAAAGGAACTGGGGATTCAATCCCTTGTTAAAGTGGAAAATAAACCGGAATTTATTGCAGAGGTTGATAATCTCGGAGGCATTGGCAGCTCGGTATTATCGGTCGGATTATTACCCGGGGCCCGGTCAATTTCCACTTTCTATAACAGCAGTGACTTCAAGGATAAGGGAAAGATTATTTCAGCTTCGGTAAATCAGTATGGAAAGGGGAGGGCTACGGGCATTTATTTCAATGCCGGTACCACCTATCTTGATTACAAATCGCATATCCTTCGCGATTTTACGAGCAGCCGGATTAATGAATTGCTTCCTGATCCATTGGTAAAGGTATCCGGATCGCATCTTGTTCATATTGCTGTAAACCAGATTGATGGCAAGATGCTTGTGGATCTTTTGAATGTAGCCGGTGAACACGCAAATCCCAAAGCGATTGGATTTGATGAAATCCCGGCTTTGCAAAACCTCACAGTTCAGGTTAAAACCCTGCAAAAACCGTCAAAAATCATTTTGCAACCTGAAGGCCGGGTGCTGGATATTGATTTTCAGAACGGAATTTCAAAGGTGGTGGTACCTGAATTATCCATCTATTCCATATTGGAAATCGTTAAATAATTAAACCCCGAAGGTTTTCGAAACCTTCGGGGTTTTTTCTACTTTTAGCCGTTTTTAAAACTCAACCAATGACATCAAGAAGAACGTTTTTAATGAGCAGCGGAACGGCTGCGGCTGGTCTGACACTCGTTTCTCCGCTGTCCGGGACAATGGCTTCCTGTTCAGCAAATTCGAAAGTAAATGTGGGTCTTGTGGGCTGCAATGGTATGGGATTCGCTGATTTAAAGGCTTTTCTGGAAAACCCCCAGGTTGAATGTATCGCATTGTGCGATATCGATGAAAGTGTACTTAACCGACGTGCAGCCGATGTAGAAAAAATCCGTGGAAAGAAACCCGAAAATCTATACAAGGACTGGCGTAAACTCATTGAAAACAAAGATGTTGACGTTGTGATCATAGGTACTCCAGATCATTGGCATTGTCTGATCATGATTGCTGCATGTGAAGCCGGAAAGGATGTTTATTGCGAAAAACCGTTAGGTAACAGTATCGAAGAGTGTAACCTGATGGTTAAAGCGGCTCAGAAACACCAGACGGTAGTTCAGGTGGGGCAGTGGCAGCGCAGTGATCCGCACTGGCTGAGTGCGGTCGATTTTATCCGTTCCGGCAAGCTTGGAAAAATCAGGCTGGTGCGTGTATCTTCTTACCAGGGTTGGTGTCCTTCGATCCCAATACTCCCGGACGAATCGGTTCCTGCAGGAGTTGACTACGATATGTGGCTTGGTCCGGCCCACAGCCGTCCGTTCAACAGAAACCGGTTTCATTTTACCTTTCGCTGGTTCTGGGACTATGCCGGTGGCCTGATGACGGACTGGGGAGTTCATCTGCTCGATTTTGCCCTGTATGGAATGGATGTCACAACCCCTAAATCGGTCATGGCAATGGGTGGTAAATATGGCTATCCCGACGATGCCTGCGAAACTCCTGACAGTTTGCAGACCATTTATGAATTTGACGGGTTTAATGTGATGTGGGATCATGCGATCGGAATTAACGACGGGGGGTATGGCAGAACCCATGGATTGGGATTTGTAGGGGAAAACGGAACCCTTGTGGTTGATCGCGGTGGCTGGGAAGTTATTCCTGAGGTGGTCGATGGCAAAAAAAGGATGGAAGCCGTTCCGCTGGTAAAAGGTACCGGTGAGGGATTAAAAAATCATGTGAAGAATTTTCTGGAATGCAGGCATACCCGTAACCGGAATACCTATGCAAGCGTGGAAATAGCGGCTCACATTGCCAAATTCTCACAACTTGGAAATATTGCTTACCGCACCGGTAAAAAGCTGATTTGGGATGGGACCAGATTCACCAATGACGAAGAGGCAAATAACTACCTGATTCCAACTTACCGGAATCCATGGAAATTGCCAACCATTTAGTCCTGAAGAATACTGCTCCGGCAAATAAAAATCTGCTGGATCGGGTCCCATTGTAGTTGATTTTCAATGATTTTTAATTGACTGATATTTAATAGTTTACGCCTTTAAGAACCAATTTAACGGAAATGAGCATTAAAAATATCAAAATTTCGGGGGGACGAATTAATTCAATTTCCCTGATTTATTTCCTGATTCTAAGCTTTATTTTAAATCCGGGTTATGGACAGGCGGTTAAAGCCCGGCAAAATACCTTCGTTAAATCCAAGGAAAAGACCCATCCGCTACCCCGTATCATTGAGAAAGATGGTCGCCATGCGCTGCTTGTGGACGGACAACCATTCCTTATTCTCGGTGGTCAGGCTCATAATTCAAGCGGATGGCCCGGAATGTTGCCCCAGGTGTGGTCGGCTATTGAGCGGATGCATGCCAACACCCTGGAAGTCCCGATTTACTGGGAGCAGATCGAACCCCAGCCAGGAAAATTTGATTTCTCAGTGGTGGATTTGCTGCTGAAGCAAGGGCGGGAACACAAAGTTCATCTGGTTTTTTTGTGGTTCGCAACCTGGAAAAATGGCAGTAACCACTATATGCCGGAATGGATGAAACGTGACTCCCATAAATATCCAAACATCACGGGTCTGAATCACAAACCGGTGGATTCACCATCACCCCATTCAATTGCTGCCCTGGAGGCTGATAAAAAGGCATTTGTCCGGGTCATGTCCTATTTAAAAAAGGCAGATCAGCAACATACAGTGATCATGGTTCAGGTAGAAAATGAGCCGGGCGCATGGGACAGTGTACGTGATTATTCCGATGAGGCTCAAAAACTTTTTGAAGGACAGGTGCCTGCAGAATTGCTCCGTCCGGAAATTTTAAAAGCATTAAATAAACCCTTAGCATTTCAAGGATCCTGGGGGAAAGTTTTCGGGAATGACGCGGATGAGTATTTTCAGGCCTGGTCAGTCGCCAGATATGTTGGAGCAGTTGCAGCCGCGGGAAAGGCAGTAAATCAGTTGCCTTTGTATGCAAATGTGGCGCTGCGAGATCCCCTGACCAATCCCACTGCATCAAACTATGAAAGTGGTGGGGCGACTGACAATGTTATTCCGATCTGGAAGGTGGCAGCCCCGGCCATCGACTTACTGGCACCTGATATTTATTTCCCTGAAAGCGAAAGGGCACTGAAGGTGATGGAATTATACGACCGTCGCGACAACCCCTTGTTTGTTCCGGAGATCGGATCTGGTGAGGAATACGCCAGATACTTCTTTGCAGTGCTTGCGCATGGAGGTATTGGTTTTGCTCCGTTTGGGATAGATAACAATGGAAGGGATCCGGAAAACAGAGAGAATGATCCCGCTCTGAAAGCTGTTTCAAGGGAATATGCCTTGGCGGCTCCGATGATGAGGGATCTTGCCAGGTGGTCCTTTGAAGGGAAGGTGAAATCCGTCGTAGAGCGCGAGGATCATGCAATTCAAAAGATTGAGCTGGGCTCCTGGCAAGGTGTGGTGACCTTCGGCAACTCAAAAAGTGGTATTAAGCTGGTTAACCCTGTTTCATTTGGTAATGCCATGTTTGTGCAATTGGGAGAAAATGAATTTATCCTTACCGGAACAAACTGTCATCTTACTTTTGAACCTACCGGTAAAAATACAGGGAAACCCTGGCAATACCTGAAGATCGAAGAGGGAACGTATGAAAACGGATTATTTAAACTGTTGCGAATCCGTAACGGCGACGAGACCGATTGGGGTGGTCCTGAAATTGGTTCAGCACCTGTTATTCTGCATGTCACACTGATCACGCGTTAACCGGAAATCAGATTCGGGATTTCATTGAAACGGACCGGGAACAGGATCTGATCCGGTGAGATTATACAGCGATTATTTCATTTATAATCCGGTAAACCTCATCAAACGTTTTAGTTTCCATCAGTTCTGCCCTTAGCCTGGCAGCACCGGGGAAGTCGTTGGTATAAATCTTGTAAAATCGCTTGAGGATATTGAAATTCTTTTTGCCTCCCCAGTTTTTTTCAAAAATCTGAGTGTGGAGCATCAGTTGGGCTAATTTGTCCTGAACTGCCAAAGAGATTGCCTCCGTATTGAACATCCAGGGATTGTGAAAAATTCCCCGTCCGACCATCACTCCGTCGAGTCCATATCGGGAGGTAAGTTCCAATCCGTCCGCATAAGATTCGACATCTCCATTCCCCAAAAAAAGAGTACCGGGATTAAGCGCATCCCGAATCCGTGCCCCTTTGGCGATCTCTTCCCAATCTGCCAGCCCATCAGACTGTTGTTTTTGGGTCCGGCCATGCAGGATGATTGCGGCGGGCTTGGTCTCCAGTAAATTGGTGATCCAATCTTCTGTGTCATGGGCTTTTATCCCGGTCCTGGTTTTTACCGATATCGGCAAATGAGTCGCTTCCATGGTGGCAAGAATAATCTCCTTAGCCAGGGTTGGCTGGCTGATTAAAGCGGAACAACACCCGTTTTTAACCACATTTTTTACCGGGCATCCCATATTGATATCAAGCCCGTCAAAATCATATTCATCAGTAATGTCACCCGCAACTTTATGAAAAATCTCTGGATTGTTCCCCCAAATCTGGGCAACAAGTTTAAAATTCTTCTGCTTGAGGATTAGTTTTTCAGATTCACTCACCAACAAACGCTCTGAAACACGGGGTTTCCCCTTGGGATGATTCATCCCGTCAACCGAGGTGAATTCGGTAAACAGAACTTTGAGCACCTGCGGATCAGACACTCTTTCAACAATTTCCCGAAAGGATGTGTCGGTAACATCCTCCATTGGAGCTAAAGTGAAAATTGGTTTCGGAAGGCTTTCCCAAAAATTGGACATACTAAACTACTGGTTACTGACCCGATTCTGAATTTGAATCTGCAAAAGTAGTATTTTTAGCAAGCCTGAAACTCTTCCGGTAAACACTTCGGTTCCCGAATTTAGGGACCATCGTATGCCGGAAGCGTTGTTTCTCTTCCTCAGAACTATTTTTCAAATCACGACACTCAACGGAACAGCAATGTTCAAACTTTTCGGCACACTCCCCACATTGAATAAACAACAAGTGACACAGATCATTGGCGCAATTTAAATGGTCATCACATGATTTTCCGCATTGATGACAGTGCGATATAACCCGACCATCGACTCGTTCTCCCATCCGTTCGTCAAATACAAAATTCTTTCCGATAAAATTGGACTTCAGTTCCAGCTGCTTAATCTTGCCGGCATATTCGATAATTCCGCCATGAAGCTGATTTACATCCTTGAAACCATGGTGTTTAAGATAAGCACTTGCCTTCTCGCACCTTATTCCGCCGGTGCAATAAAGTAATAGTTTAGCCTCCTTTTTCTCTTTGAGCAGATCAGTAATCACCATAAGCTCTTCGCGAAAAGTATCGGCTTCCGGACATAGGGCACCTTTAAAATGGCCGATCTCCGATTCGTAATGATTCCTGACATCCACCACAATATGCTCCCCGCTCTCCACGAGTTCATGAAATTCCAGGGCATCCAGGTGTCTGCCGACATTGGTGACATCAAACGCATCGTCGTTTAAGCCATCCGCTACCAGCTTGTCCTTCACTTTTACCGAAAGTTTATAGAATGATTTGCCATTGTCCTCAATGGCATACTTGATCGGGATATTTTCGAAGATCGGATGATTTTTCAGCGACAACAGGAAATGCTCCAGGTTCTCTTCGGGTACGCTCATTTGGGCATTAATCCCTTCCCGGGCAATATAAATACGGCCGAAGCAATTTAATTCGACCCATTCCCGATAAATCTGATCCCTGAATTCCTGGGGTGTATCCAAAATGAAATAACGGTAAAACGAGATGGTTTTCCTGACAAATGGCTCTGCCATCAGGTTTTCTTTTAATACTTTCCGGTCAATCGAATTGTAAAGCGGCATTATTGGCGAGATTTTACTGCTGCATCGTGCAACATGTTGATTGTTTTATTGTTTGGGGCCCTGTACTTCAGGGTTTGGCTTGCGGTGAAACCTGCCCGGAGTCTTTTTGTGATTTTTGACAAGCACCGGTTTGGTAAAGAATTTCTGATCCAAAATTCCGACATTCATCATATTCACTTTCGGTGCTTCCTTCTCTGCAAAATTCTCAATGGACGGTTTTTCCCCGTGCTTATTCATATTGAGGAATTTAATGACGTCCGCCAGATCAAGCTCAAATACCTGGCCAATATTGTGATCATATTTATACCAAATTTTCTTTTGCAGAATATCGGTTTTTAAGTGACGGGCAATCCCTTTGTCTGTTTCGATGGATAACAGCTCATTGGGAAAATCCTTCAGTGCTTCGAGGTATTGGTCAAGCTCATAAGTGAGGCAGCATTTTAACTTTCCGCATCTTCCGGTCATTTTTTCGGCATTAGGTGATAACCCTTGTTTGATAGCAGAATCCGAAGTGATGCTCGAAAAATCGGTCCTCCATGTTGAACAGCACAACGATCGTCCGCAGGAGCCTATTCCACCGATGCGTGCCGCTTCCTGGCGGACTCCGATCTGCATCATCTCAACCTTAATCATAAACTCCCTGGAATACTGCTTGATCAGTTCCCGAAAATCAACCCTCCCATCGGCAATGTAGTAGAAAATGGCTTTGGTATTATCCCCCCGGAACTCCACATCTCCAATCTTCATATTCAGACGCAACTGGTTCGCAATTTGCCGGGCACGAATCATCACCTTGTTTTCGCGCGCTTTTGCCTCCTCCCATTTAACTACATCGGCAGGTGTGGCTTTCCGGTAGATCTTGTTCCATTCGTACCGCTCTTTCTTTTTTATCTTGCGGTTAAACTGAAGTTCGGCCAACCGTCCCGTCAAGGACACTGCGCCAACGTCATGGCCAGGGT
>Ga0364886_10740_pt1 | contig 12090 bp, 12 predicted proteins | sample ExccelJu500001D3_4_FD_206926 | JGI IMG/M metagenome (GOLD analysis project Ga0364886, IMG submission 206926) | Enriched cells from Trout Bog Lake Hypolimnion, Wisconsin, USA - BchlTB.July23.5000.01.D3 | ecosystem: Environmental > Aquatic > Freshwater > Lake > Hypolimnion/Profundal zone | place... | reverse complement strand
AACGGGGCTACCGCCACGGTATTCGAAGAAACCTCTTGCGTAAGCGAAAACACGATTGCCATTTCGGCTTGGCCAAAGCTGCATCTTGAGCCAAATGACCGGACTGAAGTCTACATTCTGATGCGCTTACCGACAGGGAAAAGCGGCGACGAAGCCAGACCTTCGCTACTCAATTAGCTTCAAGCAGGAGTCCATTGTGATTGAACTCGAAAAGAAAACCCCTAAGGAAAAGGTCGTTCAATGGTACCAAACACTAGACCCATTAAAACGGAAACAACTCACGCTGTTTGGCGGCGGCGGTTTGCTGTTTTTGTTGGCGGCGATCATGATCAACCTGTCCTCTGAAGACAACGTCAAACCTTTCATGAACAAACCCAGAAAGGTTGAATACACCTTGTTTACCGGTAAGAGCCCAAAGGATGTCTCCATAGATGCGATGGCCGGAAAACTTAACAAACTGACCAACGACTTTACCGAGATACGCAGCACCTTTCAGCGGCAAGACCAACTGATTCATGAAACCACGCAACAGATGAGACAACAGTCTGATGAATTGCGTAAAAGTAATGAAAAATTGACGGCCCAAACCAAAGACTTATATCAAAAATTGCAGGAAGCCCAGAATACCTTCAAAACCCAGGTGCCTTTGCCGGAGTTACCGGATGATGGGGTTGGCGACGGCAGAGCCAAAAGAGGTCATTCGCGCCAAGATAGCAACCCACAACGACAAACAACCCCTGAATTATTGGGGCAACAACCGATGAGTTCGCCGCCGGCATTGACCGAAGTCGAAAAAAAGCAGGTTGAGGCGGGGCTTAAAATTCGAATTATCACCGGCAGCAGTGATGACAACAAGACCAGCGGTAAAGCGGATGCCAGCAAAGCTAAAACCGCGAACAAAATCACCGAATACGTCAACATCAAAACGGCATCCAGCAAAAACGGCATTCCGGACATGTATTTACCGGCAGGCAGCATTTTGAGCGGAACCTTGATCACCGGTCTGGATGCGCCCACGTCAAACCAGTCCAGACAAGACCCTTATCCGGCGCTTTTGCGTATCAAGCATGAAGCCATTCTACCGAATCGATACCGTATGGATATTCGTGAGTGTTTTTTGATTGCCGGCGGGTTTGGCGATATGAGTTCCGAACGGGCTTATATGCGGGCTGAACGCATTTCATGCATCAAGAAAGACGGCAGCATCATGGAAGCCTCCATGGATGCTTATTCTGTCGGGGAAGATGGCAAGGCCGGGATTCGTGGCCGGCTGGTCAGCAAAAACGGCCAACTGATAGGCAACGCCTTAATGTCAGGGTTTGTGGCAGGGGTAACCAATGCCTTTGCGCCGCAAAGGGTGCAATCGCTGCAAACCAGCGTCACCCCAGGTTCTGTGCAACCGTACCAATACCCTTCAATGGAGATGATAGGTGGGCAATCCGTGGCAGGCGGTGTAAAAGGCGCCGCGACCGTAATTGCAGAATACTACTTGCAAATGGCTAGAAACATCTTCCCGATCATCGAGATCGATGCTGGCCGAAAAGTCGATTTTATCATGATACGCGGCCTGTCGCTGCAACCGAAATCAAAGTCAAATCAGGGTAACAACGCTGCATTCAATGGCAATAATGGACAAACCATGTCGGGTACAAGGGGAATAGGCATGGGCGGCGCCAGTCGCGGTATGAGTAGCATAGGCACCATGGGCGGCATGAGTTCGATGAGCGGTATGAGCAGTTTGTATAGCGGAATGAACAACAATCAAGGCTTCAGCAGTTTTAACAATAGCTCAGGCTTTGGCCCTTAATTCAACCGAGAGAATCCCACAGATGAAAACGAAATTGTCATTACTCATTTTACCCAGTTTATTGTCGGCCATCGTTCCCGCCTTTGCCGGACCCGTTGACCCGTTGGCAAAACCCAAAACCGACAACGAAATGACGGCGGAGGTTAAAAATATCATGAAAAGCGTAGATGAAGTGAAGCGTCTACCGGTGACAGGATTATCCATGATCAAAGCAGACGACAAGGTGTTCCTGATCACGGACAACGGTCATTTTGTGGTTGCCGGTAACTTTAAATTGGTCGACATGTGGCAAGGCAAGGTCATTGGCTCGGTAGCCGATACCCAAGGGATAGAAAAAGTCGATTTACGCAAAATTGGCTTTAACCCGGATGAATTATCGACGTTCAGCATAGGCAACGGTAAAAAAGAGGTAACGATCTTTGTCGATCCGCAATGTCATTATTGCCATGATCTGATGGGACAGTTAGAACCTCTAGGCAAGGAATACAAGTTCAATCTAGTTCTGATACCCGTCCTGGGTAAAGAGTCGGCTGAAATCACCAAAAAACTGATTTGCAATCTGGACAAAGTTCAATCTCTAAAAGCCTTGTTGGATCAGAACTATGAAAAATTACCCACCATTCCTCCAGTGGATCTGGCAAAAGTCGCTAAAGGTACGCAGAAAGAGCCCTGCGATCTCAAGGTATTACAAAAAGCCGTGGTGGCGACCAAACTTCTCGACATTCAGGGCGTTCCCACTATTTTCCTGCCTTCAAAAAATGTTCACAGAGGCGGGGCTAAATCATTTAAAACTTTACTGGAGAAAGACCTTGAGGACGAAATCAATGGCAGATAAAACATTTAAAATCCTGACGCTGGTGTTGATGGTGTCCGGTACATCGGGATGTTCTTGGCTGGGTATCGGCCAAAGCCATTACACCTGTCCTGGTGGGGTAGATGGCGTACGCTGCATGTCGGCTAGACAGGTTTACCAAGCGACCGAGTCATCAGACTATGTTAAACCGGCAAATACGGGTAGCGAAGATGAAAAATTAACAACGGCAACAGCAACGCCTGCCGGTGTCATCTCTCAGCGAACAAGCCAAATTGCAGTGCCCAGCATAGAGCAGCCAGTCCCCATCCGCACACAAGCTAAAGTCATGAGGATATGGATGGCGCCCTGGGAAGACGATGACGGGGATCTTCACGCCGATGGCTACCTTTACACCGAAATCGAGAGCCGCCGTTGGAATTTAGGTGAACGATTCAAGTCACCGGGTGGTGCAATATCGCCGCTAAGCATTGCAACGCCATCATCCAACAAATCCAAATAAATCGATAATACCGGCTTTAGCGAACTACTCATAGTTCACCATTTACGGCACAAATGCGATCTTGGCAGATAAGCCGCTTCCGGCGGCTTATCTTTTTACTTTTAATGTATTTCGATTATAAAGGTGTAACGTTTTCCGCTTGCGGTCCTTTTGCCCCGGTGGTCACTTCCATGGTTACCCGTTGACCCTCTTTCAAGGTTTTACGACCACTAGTGCTATTGATTGCGTTGAAGTGGACAAATACGTCTTTACCGCCTTCCTGTTCGATGAAACCGAAGCCTTTTTCATCGTTAAACCATTTTACTTTGCCTTCTACTTTTACTGACATAACTCTCTCATACTTAAAAAGCCATTGCTGGCGTGTTACAGGGTGTTTTTTGACTACAACTGTCGGCACTGAAGCACTGCCATCATGGGATGGACCCCGCGCCAGGTCACGTTCACAACAATCTCTGCCATCCTCACCCATTCTAAAAAATGGACTATGACGTCAAGCATCCAACTTATTCATTCAATTTAGGTGTCCAATCTTAATTGAATTTGTGTCCTACGTTACAGAACTCTATCATCAAATTTCAGGTGGAAATGGTTCGTCGAGCAACATATGATGGAACTGCCCTTCGTAAAGGTCCAAACCATCCAGAAATCGCGCAAAGCTGCGATGACCCATGAAGCCTGCCAATCCAGCGACTGCCCACTTAAATGCGTCGAAATCCGCCGCCAAAGGGAGAAGCTTTGCCAATAGCACTGCTCCATCCGAAACTGCGGAAGTGAACTCTTCCTGTAAAAACGGCGGGCACTGAACCGCTCCTGAGCGATCAGAGTTGGCGTAAATCAAACCTGCATGAGTCAACAATGTTAGCGCGGCTTCGGGAGTCGCTAGAAGTGAAATAGAGATAAGGTGTGTAGCCACGGCGTACATCGCCGTCGAACTTCCTCCTTGGTGCTGCACTTCATTAATGAGATCGCCTAGGCGTTCGTCAGAAAAACCACCCACTTGCTGAGCCTCTGTCAGCCATGTGACGACATCCCCAGTATCGCCGTAGCTGCTTCGCAGTTCACACCATCGGGGGTCGGTCAGAGCAAGCGGCATAGCATGATCCCATGGCTAAAATCATATAGATTGTCTATATCTTCCCTGATTGCATCACTTTAGGCAATAAGCTTTAGAGATCCCTAAAAATCTTGACTGTTCTTTTCCGTAGCAGTTCTACTGCGTTCTAATCTGGCGGAGGCTTCAGCATTGTTATGAAAATCACAAGAATGGCATCAACTTCTTGTTGTTTAAGGGGCAAGATGTATTTCGAGGTTATCTATTGCTTTCTAGTTTTTAATTTGTTCTCATAAAAGCTAGAATTAAGCAAATTTTAGAACAAAAATAGAACAATTAAAAATTCAATGGTAGTCTATTAGACATCGTTATCAACTATCGCTATTCCTACCAAAATGATGGCATCTGTTTTATTGACTAGGTTCATGAACTCCGGTAATACACTAAATTTACGACTGCTTGGGTCATCGGTGTTTTTACCTGATATCGGTTGCGATTCAATACCGCTGCCGTTGTTTACCGGCAAGGTGGCGGCAGGCTTTCCATCGCCTGCCGATGATTATGTCGAGAAATCCTTGGATCTAAACGAACTGCTAGTACAAAAGCCGGCTGCAACTTTTTTTGTACGCGCACAGGGCGAATCCATGCTCGGCGCCGGTATTCATCCCAACGATATTCTGGTGGTCGATCGCTCCATCGAACCCATTTCAGGGAAGATTGTTATATGTGCAATTAATGGCGAACTGACCGTGAAGCGTTTGGAACGCGAAAACGAATTTTGGAAACTCAAAGCGGAAAATTCCGCTTATGCAGATATACCACTGACTGATGAGTTGGAACTGGTGATCTGGGGCGTGGTGACCAATGTGATACATGCTGTGTGACCGTGCAAGACACTACGCGTATCGCTTTAGTCGATTGTAATAATTTTTATGTCAGTTGTGAGCGTGTTTTTCGACCAGACCTGATTGGCAAACCCGTGATGGTGCTCAGCAACAATGATGGTTGCGTCGTGGCTCGTAGCCAGGAGGTTAAAGACTTAGGGATCAAAATGGGCGTACCTTTATTTCAGGTGCAGCACTTGGTTGAACAACACAATATTCAGCTGTTCTCTTCAAATTACAGCCTGTATGCCGATATGTCCGCACGCGTAATGACCATTCTTGAGGAATTTTCACCCCGCATGGAGGTGTATTCCATAGATGAGGCTTTCCTGGATTTTACGGATCTTTATCCCTGTCTGAAAAACCCAATCGCCTACGCAAAGCAGATCAGAAAAGTCGTCTTGCAAATGACCGGCATTCCAGTCTGTGTGGGCATGGGCCCCAGTAAAACCTTAGCAAAGCTTGCCAACTTTGCCGCTAAAAAATGGAAAAAAACCGGTGGCGTCCTGGATTTATCTGACCCTGTCCGCCGAGAAAAACTAATGCGCATCGTGCCGGTCAACGAAGTATGGGGTATCGGAACACGCACGGCCGCTCGACTGAATGACTTAGGGATTCAAACTGTCTGGGATTTGGCATCACAATCCGGCAAAAGGATACAGACTCAGTTTAATGTGGTTATCGCCAGAACGGTTATGGAGTTAAACGGTGTGTCCTGTTTGGAACTGGATGAGGTCGCTCCAGACAAGCAGCAAATCGTTTGTTCACGCAGTTTCAGCCACCGGTTAACTAGTGAAGAGCAATTATCCCGAGCTTTAGCCGAATATTGTATGCGTGCCGCTGAAAAACTTAGAAGACAACACTCGATCACGGGTTGCATCACCGTATTCATTCGAACCAATCCCTTTGCTATTCACGAACCGCAGTATCAACGCGCCGCAACAGTCAAACTTCATGCCTCCACGCAAGATACCCGAACCATCATCGGTACCGCGATCAATATCCTGAAAGCAATCTATAAACCTGGCTTTGGCTATCAAAAATGCGGTGTGCAACTCAGCGCGATTCAGCCGACTGTTTCGCCTGATCAACTCGATTTGTTCGAGTCCGATGCAATCGGCATTCACGCCGAAAATAAGGAATTGATGAAAGTCCTTGATCAGATCAACCGCCGTTTTCCAAAAGCACTGTCCATCGCTGCAACCGGTTTCGATAAAAGCTGGAAACCCAAGGCCGAACGGATATCCAAACACTATACGACTGATTGGCTAGAACTAGCCATAGTAAAATGAACCTGAATAATTAATGGCGTGTATCAAGGTTACACCGATAAAACCGGTTCCGTTTAAACTCGGACTTAATGTTCAAATATCTGCGATCAGATCAGCCCTGCTACCTTAATGAAATTCCACATTCACAGGGCCTTAAGTTTCTCCATCAAAAGACCCCCTATTTTTGTGATCTTTCGCGCTTTGCCTTGATGACTTAAATTTTGATAATTCCCCTTGTTCCGGAACAGAACGCCGGTCGGCGAATTGCAAATAGCCGACCAAAATCACAAGCAAATTTTTGGAGTTATTAATGAAATTATTCAAGATGAAAAAAGCTCTTTTGGCATCTTTGGCTGCCGTTGCCATCGTTGCCGTGGCGCCTGATGTTATGGCAGGCACGGGCGGTACCGAATTCAACGATATCTACACGCTGTTGATCGGGTGGTCGCAAGGTACTTTAGGAAAAATCATTGCCTTGGGTATGTTCCTGGTAGGCTTGTCTGCGGGTATCGTCAACCAGTCCATCGTTTCTGTCGTAGTCGGCTTGGGCGGCGCCCTGGCGGTTTATTATGGCCCGACTATTATCAACAATGTGGTGACGGCATTGATTTAACGCCGGAATGGTCACCCATTTTCTTGTTTGGGTGGCGGGCTCTTTGGTTGAAAGAAAAACTGGCCGTACATCGTAAAGGATGTACGGCCTTTTTTGAATCTAATGTTAACAACCAAAGCTCTGGAATACAGTTTGTACAAAAACGAGTCCTAAAAACATTGAAAAAATACCTCTTTTGATATTTTTGGTGCTTAAATGAACAAAATACGGGTAGCACCTCGAACAAACAATTCAGCACAGACGATCATAAGTCGTACTAAAATATCTGACTTAGGCATGGAGTTTTAAGATTACTGAGGTTAGGCGTGACAAAATCAGAATTAATACAAGCACTGGCAAAAAAGCAGTCGCATTTACAGCTTAAAGATGTTGAATTGGCAGTCCGGTGTGTCGTCGAACAGTTAACTGAGACCATAGCGACTGGCGAAAGAATTGAAATCAGAGGTTTTGGATGCTTCACGTTACGGCAACGCGCCCCGCGGATAGGCAGAAATCCCAAATCCGGAGAGGCGGTGGCCTTAAGCGAAAGACATATTCTGCATTTTAAAGCCGGAAAGGACATGCGGGATATCGTCGATGCTTCGCGTCTAAAGTTTAAAATTGTCGATTAGGCCGCTCGCAACCAATTTGGGCCTGTTAGCTACAACAGTGCAGGCCTAAAAACCCACTGGCATCAGGAACTGTATCAAACTGATACAGTTTCATCGTTTTGTCGTAACAATTGACTTTTACTACTGAAATCAATGAAGCACCTTGACCATAGCGCCGGCCATCAACTCCTTAATACGGCTTCTCTGATCGATTTTAGGATAGGCGAACCACAAATTCAGGCATGTACGGATGGGGAAAATCTATCCCTCCAGGTTGAACTCATCCTGAGTAACGACCCCGAGGAAGACCCCGCCGATACCGTCGAATGGGCAGCCTTCGGAATGATTTTTGCCTTGGCGGTATTGTCCTTTGCTGATGCCCGTCCACGGGGAAGTTCCGATATCGATTTCGTGGAGAATGATGAATTCACCGTCTGCGATCTGTTTGAGTGTTTAAGGTTTGTAAATGGAGAGTTGAGGTTCTATGCCGATTATGTGCGTGGACGCTGCTTGAAGACCGACATCATCGTGCGCAAAGACGGTCAGATAATTTTGAGCACCTTAAATCGCGGTAAATCAGCATTGCGCTGGCTGGATCAATTACAAGGAAAGAAAAGGCTGACGCTGGTATGATTCTGACACCCCGTTGGGGTTAAAAAATAGGTTAAACAGAATTTGCTGTTGGAACCTTAAACAAAAAATATCCAAAAATCAAAACAGGCCGTTTTTGACGGTCTTTCACCCTGATAGCTCGAATATCCCCTGTCTAAAATGATGCCTGATATCTAACTCAGGAGTTTCAAGGTGGGAGCATCAGTCTACGAAAAGCAACTCAGGCGTCATACCTTACGTGATCTGGTTCCTGTCGAGTCATTCGACGCCGAAACCCATTTATTCACGATGGCTAACGGCTATATCGGTTTTGGATTTATCTCCAGACCGTTGCCGAGCGGGGATGATTCCGTCACCCAACGCTTGAATGTATTGTTTTCATTCGATTACCCCAAAGAAAGCTTCATCCAGATCATGCTGATGGCGTCGCAAGATATTCGCCCGGCACTCGATAAAATAAAAATCATCCGCAATACCCATGATTCTGCGCTCAAAGAATCATTACGCAGTCGTATCAGAATGCTGGAAGAAGGTTCCAATCAATCGATGAGTCTACATGCCCAATCCTATATCCGAGAATTCAAGGTGGTGATTACCGTTAAGATTCCCTTGGAGCAAAAAAACCAGCTACCCAAGCCACACGAAATTGCACTGGCGCACGATCTACGCTTGTCTTGCGAACAAACCCTCAAATCCGCTGGATTCCTGATGCAAACCATGGATGCCGAAATGTATCTGCGGGTGATTGGACAAATACTGCATTGGAAACCCTCGGCTAACTGGCGGTCATCGGCCGAATATTACGATGCGACTTCTCCGATTAATGAGCAAGTCAGCGAATTCGACGACATGATGCAAATCGATGCCAATGGCGTATGGCTGGGAGACAAACGTCTACGTATTCTTTCCCTGGGCAGATTACCGGCGCAAATGTGTCTGCAAAACATGAGACGGATGATAGGTGATCCGCTAACCGGTTTACGCGGCATTCATGGGAATTTCTATATTAACCTGAATATTTTTATTCCGGACAACGTGGATGAAAAACAAAAAGCCGATCAAGAAATGAACAGCATCAATTATCAGGCGTTCGGCCCTATGTTGAAATTCAATCCCAAACTGCTGTTTAAAAAGGACAGCGCCGATTTGCTGTTCAAGTCTATCAACGATGGCGACCGGATATTGAAAATCAAATTGTCTATCGGACTGTTTACCGATTCACTGGATAAAAGCGAAACACGCTTGACCGAGGCGCAAACTTATTTCAGCGAAATCGGCTGGAACATCAAAGAAGATAAATTCATCACCTTGCCTATGCTGGTCAACGCCCTGCCATTGTGCGCCGATCCCAAGGCGCTTAAGTTTCTGCAGCGCTACAAACGGGTCGGTTCAAAAGACGCCGTTGAATTTATGCCTATCATCTCGGACTGGAGCGGTACAGGTACTCCACAGCTGACATTTATTTCACGTTCAGGCCAAATCATGGCGATGGATGTTTTTGACTCGAATACCAACTACAACACTTGCGTGGTCGCGGCATCTGGGTCTGGTAAATCCTTTTTAACCAATGACATCATCACATCTTATATCAGTTCCGGGGCTAAATGTTGGGTCATTGATATTGGCCGATCCTATGAAAAACTGACCACGGCCATCGGCGGCGACTTTGTTGAGTTCGGGGAAAAAAGCCAGATTTGTCTCAATCCATTTCAGATTATCAAAAACTACAATGAAGAAGCTGACATGTTAGTCGGCATCATTGTCTCCATGGCGGCGATGGAAAACAAGCTTTCAGACCTTCAGCATGCCAGATTGCGCTCCATCCTCAAAGAATTATGGGATGAATACCAGGGCGGGATGACGGTTGATCGGGTTGCCAATAAATTGCTTTCAGATCCCGACCGTCGAGTGGTGGATATGGGGCATCAGTTGTTTGCTTTTACCACAAACGGCGAATACGGCCGGTTTTTCAATGGCGAAAACAATGTCAGTTTTAATAACTCACTAACCTGTTTGGAACTCGAAGAACTAAATGGCCGCAGTCATTTACAACAAGTGGTTTTGCTGATTTTGATTTATCAAATCCAGCAGGCTATGTATTTAGGAAATCGCGATCAGCGGAAAATTCTAATTATCGACGAAGCCTGGGAGTTGCTGGCCAAGGGAAATATCGCAAAATTCATTGAAACCGGCTACCGGCGTTTTCGAAAATACAACGGTGCGGCCATCACTATTACTCAGTCCTTGAATGATCTATACGGCTCCGCATCGGGAGTCGCCATCGCCGAAAATTCCGCCAATCTTTACCTGCTCTACCAGAAACCAGAGACCATCGAATCCATCAAGCGCCAGGACAGGCTAATGATCGGAGACGGCGGTTATACCTTTTTGAAATCCGTGCATACCGTGACCGGTCATTATTCGGAGATTTTTTTTGTAACCAGTTACGGCCTGGGTATTGGCCGACTCATGGTGGATAAGTACACCCAATTGCTCTACTCAACCCACCCGGACGACATTAAGAAAATTACGGAACGAACCCGGCTGGGTATGACCACCGCCGAGGCTATCGAAGACATTCTTTTAACATCCGCTTAACTTTAAATCACTTAACGACGAAAGAGGCAAAACCATGGCAGAAATCAACCAAGGTCGATCATCCAGAGACAATCCAGTCAGAAAGCATTTCATCAGCGAGTGCCGGGATAGCCGGATTGTGGTGCAGGCAAAGTTCTCTCCCAATATGTTGAGAATCTACCGCCGACACTTTGATGGCGTCTCTCGTGCCGCCTATTTGTTGCGATTTTATTGCCGGATCGGACCAGGAGAAATCGTTGCGCGTGAATTGACAGGCGAAATCACTTCGTTAATTGATCAAGTAAACGCCAACGTACAGAAAAAAATCGAAGTCGCTGACAAGATGCTGAAAAAGGAAGGGATTAGAACCACCAGTCCGCACTTCGAAACGATTAATGCCACAATCATCGATCCGATTGCCAACCAATTTTTGAAAACTCTGATTGTTGCGCAATCCCTGGACGAAAAACTCAGTGCGCTATGGTTGGCATGCGCGATTAATGACGAACAAAAAAGTAACGCCTTCTCAGAAATCGATAAGGACTTACGCAGCATCCAGATGAAGACCAGAGCGCTTTTCGTAGGAGTTCGAACACGGGTTCAAGAGCAAAACCTAGCCAGGCAACAATCCAGGCTTGAAGCCCAAAGGGAGTTGGATGGACTCAATGAGATTGATGATAGCGATCTCGCTGTCATCGAAAACCAGGAACCAATTCCTGACAAATCAAGAAAATCTATTCAAACCACAAAACAGGATGATCAAGGACTCGATACCCATGCTGCTGCACAGATAGACGGGCAAGCACATGAAACTTCCGAAAGTCCAACCGCAGAAAAACAAACTGCGTGAAGAAAAGCTTTTTGCCGTTGCTGGCGATGACCTGGTTTTTCGGCAATGGACTAACCCATGCTCAGGAAGCCACCAATAGCGATACTTTATTTTTTGGTGTTTCAGATGGACGCGGCCAGTTGTCATCTGATCGTGAAAACTCACCTTACTACCAAGACAAAGAACGAGGGTGGTTTTGGTATGAAGATCCGGCGCAGCCTGAAAAGGAAAACCTGATAGAAAACCAACCCTCTCCTGCACCAAAATCGATACCCTCTAAGCCGCAAGCACGAACGACAAATCCATCGTCAACCAAACCATTATCGGCGGAGTGGTTTCGGAAAAATATGGAGCAGTATCGGGACAAGGCTATTGACGATCCTTCGCCGGAAAATGTAGGCGCTTATCTGTATTTACAACGCGTGATGTTGGATAAGGCCGAAAAGTATGCCCAGGCATCCCAACTGATGACCATGAAAGATCCGGTTCTGGACGAAAACGCCAGGCGGCCTATCGCCACATTCGGCGCTTTTGCCAAAGACG
>Ga0364886_10657_pt1 | contig 12090 bp, 9 predicted proteins | sample ExccelJu500001D3_4_FD_206926 | JGI IMG/M metagenome (GOLD analysis project Ga0364886, IMG submission 206926) | Enriched cells from Trout Bog Lake Hypolimnion, Wisconsin, USA - BchlTB.July23.5000.01.D3 | ecosystem: Environmental > Aquatic > Freshwater > Lake > Hypolimnion/Profundal zone | place... | reverse complement strand
ACCTTATTAAGTGCTTTCACAACAAGCGATTCGTCATAAGTCGTAAGATCTGGCCAGTTTACTTCCAAGATACGCTTAAGCGTTTGCATTTCTTCCTCGGTTAAACTTTTTGCCATAGGTATACCTAAAAGCTACGCAAAGATTACATCAAAGGTCTAACGTAAAATTGACGCCTATTAAGGTGAACTGACTTTGTAGACTTCAATGAGAGCATTCCCCTGGCTGCCATTCATTCCTGTGACTTGTACCGTGTAGGCTCCTGGCACAAGCGTAACAAGCATCGCACAATCAGAAGAGTCACGTGGCAGCATAAAGGCCCCCACCTGATTAAATACAGAAACTAACGAAGGATCACCCATCCAACCCGTATTTGAATTCAGAACTAAGCCATTTGAACCATATAATTGAAGGGACAGTTGGCTTAAGTATGGACTAATGCCATAATCACCAAGTGTAGGGCCAATAGCGCGTATTAAAACAGTCTCGGTGGTATTTCCCGCTATAACAAACCCAGCAACGAGAGGATTTGAACTGCTCACAGCGTCTGCACGAACTGATAAATTAATAAGCTCCGATTCTGAACTATCTAAATCAGCATCGTAAATTTCTAACATCGCCTGCCCTGAAACACCTGATGTCCCCGTAAGCACTACCGAATAGATACCTGGACTAAAGGCCAGATTGAGCGCGGCGTCCGTAGAGTTCACAGAAAACGCAAAGGCCCCCACTTGATTAAAGGCATGAGCTAAAGTACTCGAATTATTCCACCCATTGTTCAAGCCCAGCATCTGCCCTGCTTGCCCTAATACACTAATACTTGGATTCTGAAGGACTCCACTTACCCCAAATTGGCTCAGTGCAGGTCCGTCTCCTCGAATAATAAGATTTTTTGATTCAGACCCCTGATTTACAAAGCCAGCCACCAATGAATCACTTCCAACAGTTGTTCGCGCTGATAAATTAGCCACGTGCGTTGAATTAATACTGAGTTCAACAGAAGGCGAAGTAACTACGCCTACTTTATTACTCACAGCACACGTATACGTACCGGACATGATTGTTGAAAAATGAGTTTCTACTAATTGATTCGATGTAGCACCTACAACAGGCGCTCCATTCAGATACCACTGATATCTTAGGTCATTTCCTTCAGCTACCACCTGAAGTGTTGCGGTATCTCCTAACGAAACGATCTGACTTACACTTGCTGCAACAATACGTGGTGGATCATACGAACTAGCCTTAAGAGTAATCGTTTGTGTTACTGGAAGATAATCACGCGATCCAGCGTCACTCGCCTGTATAACGATAGGATTTGTATCATGAGCTGTAAGTAAAGCGCCACTGAGTGAAGCATTTCCACTCATAACTGTGTAGGTTACTAAACCCTGATCTGTAACAACTGCCTGTAGCTTAACTGGGATACCTACCATGAGATTATCTACGGCCGAAATAGATATACTTTGCGCTGCAGGTAATATCGTAAATACCGATGAAAGAGATCCGTAATAAATGCTATCCACCACATTCACTAGCACATAGTACGTACCTGGTTCTACAGGAGGATTAAATCCTGGGTAATACACTATAGCAGCACTTACCTGTACTGGGTTACATGTAACCGACACAGAAAGCGGTTTCCCTGTATACGTTTGAGTGGTTTGACCTATACTAATACTCGCAGGTACTTTAGTCGGCACTGGGGCAGCCACATTCAATGAATAACTTACCTGGCTAGATGCATTATACCCAGTAACTGCAATTTGTGTGGCTGTAATAATCGCATTACCCTGCGCGACTGCTTGAACAACGCCTCCTGTTGAAACAGTCGCAACCGATGTATCACTACTCGAGTAAACAATTGCTCCGTAACTTCCTCCACTCAGATTAGATGTGACTGCATTGGTATAAGATTGCCCCGTAATTAGATTCACTGGTCCAGCTGTTACAAACGAAAGGCTAGGTATGGGTGCTGCATTGATCGTTACTGTTGCAGTCTTAATAGCAGTAACCCCTAAACTGTTCACAACCGTTAGTGTATAGGTAGTACTAACACTTGGACTAATGGTATAAGTACTATTTGAGACAATACTACCACTGAAGCCAGTTAAACTCACTGATCCTCCACTACCTGTGTCAAACACTGGTATAAGGGTTGTTGATCGACCTAGCGTCATTTCAGAAACACCTAGTGTTAACGATGTTGCCAGAGGTAAGGGAACTATTGTGAGCATTGCTGATGATGAAACCGAAACTGAATCTGTATTTGTCACGGTCAACGTGTAGGTAGTCGTACTCATAGGACTAACAACATAGGAAGTTCCTGAAACAACACTTCCAATTCCAGATAGTGTTCCTACTCCTCCACTAAATACTGGAGTAATACTTGCACTATCGCCTGCAGTAACTGAAGCATGGGTTAATGTAAGTGACGAAATCACAGGATCTGGAACAGATGCTACTGCGAGCATGTGAAGATTGGTTGATCCTCGAGCAAGGGCTCGAACGGAAAGTCCATATAAACTACTTGAGCCATTAAGTGTACTTACTGGCACTGGAATAAGACTTGAACTAGGACTACCAACCCCAAGCTGATTATATGACCCATCACCCCAGGCATATAAAATTCCGTCACTCGTAAGCGCATAACTCGTTATTGATCCACACGCGATAGCAGTAACTACTTTACCTGCTAATGCAGTAACCACCTGTGGTGTTAAATAGGAAGTCGTATTATTCAATCCCAGCTGGCCATAGTCATTCGCTCCCCAGGCATAGACTGTACCACTTGAACTCAGAGCCAAACTAAAGGTAGATCCACCCGCTACAGCTTTAATCTGGGTGAGTGTATTGATAAGTACTGGAGTAGAAGCATTAGTATTAGTTCCATTACCTAACTCACCATCACTATTGTTCCCCCAGGTAACTACAGTACCATCATTGAGTATCGCTAGAGCATGCTTAGATCCAGCTGCAAGTTGAGTTATCGTTTTGCCACTGAGAACTCCTCCAGAATAAACAGCAACTGGAACATTACTACTAGAATAAGAGCCTGTTCCTAATTCTCCATCACTGTTAATTCCCCAAGCATATCCAAGTCCATCCGTTGAAAGAGCTGCCATGAAGCTAGATCCAGCAACAACAACTGAAAATAACTTACCACTTGGAAGCACAACTGCACTAGGTAACTGACGCTGTAAATTAGATCCGTCCCCTAATTGACCGTAGCCATTATATCCCCACGTATAAATTGCTCCATCACTCGTAACTGCTGCAGAACAACTATAGCCAGAAGCAATCGATATTACAGTTTTACCACTTAAGAGCCCACCCACTTGTATTGGAACCAAACGCTGTGAAGTAGTATTATCTCCCAATTGTCCATTATCATTATCACCCCATGCATAGACAGCACCCCGTGAATCACTCGCTAGACTATGATACGCTCCAGCTGAGAGTTGAGTAATGACAGTTGAAGATACAATGGCTGAAGGAGCGTCGGTTATGACAGTAGTTGGGAAAGCAGATGCGTACGTACTATTTAAACCTAATTGACCACGAGAATTGTATCCCCAGGAAACAGTCGTATTAGCATACACTGCTAACGACTGTGAAAATAAAACAAAAACACTACACCTTAGCCACGGTGCTAACATAAAACCCTCCGTTAGTGATTAATGACACCATTAACTAACACTAAAAGGCCTAATCTAGCTTAGGCAGAAAAGATATAATAAAGTAAGATATGCAGTCGCTTACCGTATTTTCTTAACGAAAAACGAAAAAACTAGCTAAATCTAAAGTGACTCTAAAAAGGGGTTAGCCACTTACTGTTCTCGGTTAACACATACAATAAGGTTTTGTATTGTAAATAACAATAACAGTCATGACACAATGAATACACAATTTATTTAAAAAGAGCCAAAAAGACTCCAATAAACATCGATTAAACTTAAGTTCCAAAAAAGCTACGTGTGAAATAAATTCCTAGTAATGAAACAATACTTATAAAAAGCCATAGGAGAACACCACTAAACATAGCTTTCCATCCAACCTGCTTAATGCTCTTAAGTGATAATGAAGTGCCGATTAAAAACATAACTAGCACCATACCTACTCGAGTAATTTCTGATATGACATTAATATGGCTTGCTATGACAGAAAAATTACTACGAAAAAAAGATGCTATAAGAAATAAACCAATAAACCAGGGCATTTGAAAATGCACTTTAGCGTTACCCGATATTGAAGCCGCTTGCTTTTTTGAGTACCACGCTGCTACGGCTAAGGTTAATGGAATAATCCACAGTGTACGTGATAATTTAACTGCAATTGCAGTTTGAAGTGCATCCGAACCATAACCAATCGCTGCAGCTACCACCGATGATATATCATGGATAGCGATACCAGCCCATAAACCAAAGTCTACTTGGCCTAGATGTAAACTGTGACCAATCATAGGAAACAGATAGAGAGCTAACGCATTAAGAATAAAAACAACGCCTATCGATACAGCTATCTCTGCTTCTTCAGCAGCTATAGCAGCACTTACTGCAGCAATCGCTGATCCACCACAAATAGCTGTTCCTGCAGCAATCAAGAGACTCACCCTCTGCGCTATCTTTAATTTATTTCCAAGCCAAATACCAAGAGTAATCGTACCAACTATAGATACTAACGTGAAAAAAAAGCCGCGTATTCCAACACTCAAAACCACAGGTAAATCCATTTTAAAACCAAGCAATACGACACAGATTTGAAGTAACCACTTTGAAACTTTTGAAGTTTTTGTCTTAAACGGATTACCTAAACTAAGAGCAAATAAAATACCTACTAAAAGAGCTATAGCGGGAGTACTATAATAAAGAAGCGCTGCTATAACGGCAAAAAATAAAATAGTTTTAAGGCTTATAAAACTACTCTTTTGAACGTCCATTGATTGCATATATAAATGACTAAAATACCGCAGTGCACTCTACACGATGAGCTCAAACTATGAAAGCGTGAGCTTTAAGCAAATGCATTACTCACTTCTTAACTGGCCATCCGCTTGCAACCCAGTCTTTAAAACCGCCAGTATTATAAGCTTTAAAACCTTGTGAACATAAGACTTTAGTTGCCATACCGGAGCGGGATCCAGCTGCACAATAAAGAAATATTTCCTTATCCCTATTTCTTGAAAGTGCTGCAGTCCACAGTTTCTTTTCACCTGTCAAATCACTTAACGGCAGAAGGTATGCTTTATCAGCGTAACCAGACTTACATTCATTAGGTTCGCGCACATCAACAATAATAGCCTTACCTTGGCGAACAAGACCATGACACTCACTTACGGAGCGTTTAGGTGCAGAGCTAAACAAAGTTTTTAGAGCTTTAAAAAATGACATATCATTAAGAATAAGAATCAAATTTTGATCTATTTGCCATGTAATACATAAGCGGTACAGCAATCGGACTGATAACTAGTGAAGCTAGGGCACCGAATAGCAAGGATATCGCAAGGCCTTGGAAAATCGGATCAGTTAATATAACTACGCCACCCACTACAACAGCTAGAGCTGTAAGCATCATAGGTCGGAAACGAACTGCACCAGATTGTATGCATGCCTCAGCTAAACTTGCACCACGGTTCAAACGTAGCTCTATAAAGTCGACTAATATAATTGAATTACGAATAACAATTCCAGCGCCTGCCATAAAACCAATCATCGAGGTGGCTGTGAAAAATGCTCCAAGTAAGGCATGTGCAGGCATAATACCTACAAGTGAAAATCCTATGACTGTCATAACAATCAACGGTGTAAGATAATTTTTAAACCATCCCACCATAAGCATATAAATCAATATACAAACAGCAGCGAAAGCCAATCCAAGATCTCTAAATACCTCTAACGTCACATGCCACTCCCCATCCCATTTTATTGCTGGTTCACGATCATCGGTAGGCATGGTTGAATTATACAATTTTACACCGTGTGTTGAACCACCGAAGTCTGTTCCTTGAAGTTTTGCTAATTCTTTATTCATAGCAAAAATGGCATAGACTGGGCTTTCTATTTCACCTGCAACGTCACCAGTTACATATACAATATTCTGCAAATTCTTATGATAAATATTTCTCTCTTGCTTTAATTGCTCAATAGTAACGAGATCTCGCAATGAAATTAGTGGCGCTTGTGGATTAAAATCTGAACGAATACCTAGGCTCAACACAGACTCTAGCCTAGCTTTATCTGATACAGGCAACTCTAAGACAATATTCTCAGGTTCACGACTACTGGATGTATGCAATACGGAAACAGGATAACCAAGAGTCGCTATTTGTACTGCTCGAGTAATCGCTTCCTCCGATATTCCATGTAATGCCGCTTTAGTCCTATCAACTTTTAAAAGTATTTTTGACTGTTCTTTTTCTACATACCAATCGACATCGACTACTCCTAAGCTTGAAGCGAAAATAGATTTTACTTTTGTAGCTAATTTTAAACGCGCTTCCTCTGTAGGCCCATATACTTCAGCAACTAAAGTCTGTAAAACAGGAGGTCCAGGAGGCACCTCCGCAACAGCGATAGAGGCACCGTAATATTTCGCTATTTGGGCGAGTCTTGGCCTAATTCGTCGTGCTATATCATGACTTTGAGCTTTGCGCTCATCTTTTGGTAGTAAATTGATTTGTAAATCAGCTGATGCACTACCAGCACGCATAAAATAATGCCTTACTAGTCCATTGAAATTAAAAGGTGAAGAAGTACCAACGTATATTTGATAATCACGCACTTCAGGCTCACTACGTACTGATCCAGCCATCTCTTTAGCTACACGTGCCGTTTGCTCTAATGTACTACCTTCTGGCATATTTATAATTACCTGAAATTCAGATTTATTATCAAACGGTAACATTTTAACTTTTACTGCACCTATAACAACAAGAGCTACAGAACCTAGCGTTGCTACGCCAAGTATAGTCAAAAATATGATTCGTTTTTTTGTATCTTCTATCAAAGGACGCATGAAACGCTCATATAACCGAGTAAATCCGGTAGAAGGCATCACTTCATCAGCCGCCTCTTCTTCGTCCGTTAAAGGAGCATCAACAAAGGCTTGAGAAGCAGGATCATGCTTTACATGACCTTTCAGGATTTTGACAGCAGCCCATGGAGTTACCGCAAAAGCAACAAGTAACGAAAATAACATAGCTGCACTAGATCCAACAGGAATCGGTCGCATGTAAGGGCCCATCAAACCACTCACGAATGCCATTGGTAATACTGCTGCTATAACAGCCCATGTTGCTAAAATAGTAGGATTGCCAACTTCATCTACGGCCTCGACAGCAATTTGTAAAAGACGCTTACGTCGACAACTTGGCAGCCCCATGTGCCTTACAATATTCTCAACAACAACGATAGCATCATCCACAAGTATCCCGATTGAAAATATTAAAGCGAATAACGTAATACGATTTAAAGTATAACCATATAAATAAAAAATCAGGAGCGTAAGCCCTAATGTAACAGGAATAGCCAGTAGAACAATCAATGATTCCCTCCAGCCTAAAAAAAATAAAATTAATACTGCTACACCAAATACGGCGAATCCCATATGCCAAAGTAGCTCATTTGATTTCTCGCTCGCCGTACTACCATAGTTTCGCGTGACTGTTACCTGTATCTCTGAAGGAATTACAACTCCTTTCAAATGATTAACCTTATCAAGAACAGCATTAACTACATCAACCGCATTAGCTCCAGAACGTTTTGCTATACTTAGCGTAATTGCAGGACTTTCAGAAGCATTTTTCTTATCACCATACAGAACATAGTTTGAATGCTCTGCACTTGCATCACTAATTTCGGCTACATCTTTTAAATAAACAGGCTTATCTTCATAGACACATACAACAACATTTTCTACCTCATGAACGCTTTTGAAATACCCCCCTATTTGTAACAGTGTTTCTTTATTATTCGAGGCCAGAGCACTTGGAGCACTCTCAATATTAGCTTGTGCCAACATAGGCACAAGAGAAGCTACATTAATTCCATAGGCTTTAAGCTTCTGTGGATTCAAATAAATATGAACCTGCTTCTTCTCACCTCCTATAACAGTGGTCTCTGAAACAAGCGGTAACGCTTTAATTGCATCATCCACTTGGACAACTAATTGCCTTAATGTTTCCTGATCATAGCGACTACTATGAAAGGTTAATGCCAAGATAGGTACATCATCGATTGTTCGCTGTTTAACAAGCGGCTGAGTTACGCCTAGCGGAATACGATCTAAGTTAGCCTGTAATTTTTGATTCAACCGAACGAGTGCAGTCTCTAGATCCGTACCAACCTTGAAACGTACAATGGTCATATTTGCTCCTGAACGAGCTGTAGAGTATAAATATTCTACTCCTGGAATCTCCCAGAGCAGTTTCTCTAAAGGACGTGTCACAAGGTTCTCAACTTCATGGCTAGATGCACCCGGCATACCAACCATAACATCCACCATAGGAACCTTGATTTGAGGCTCCTCTTCGCGTGGTAGCATAAGTACTGCAAATAAACCTAGTAGTAACGAAGCTAGAATTACAATAGGTGTTAATTTGGAATTAATAAATACAGATGACAATCGTCCTGCGAATCCATACCTAGTTGTTCCGGTAGTCTGAGATGGCTGAAACTTACTCACGGTAAAACCTCCACAATTTGTCCCTCTCTCAAATCAACAGGAGCTAAAAGAACTACATTTTCTGATGCTTCTACTCCTGAAAGCAGTTCTGTTTGATTCCCTAAAACTTGCCCTAGTTTAACAAGTCTAAGTACAACATGCCTATCTTCACCTACAACAAATACTTTATCTAATTGACCCTCTCTAACTACGGCTTCTGTTGGTACATACAGTTTCGTGGTTTTTGAGTTTGGTATTTTAACAGTAGCATAGCCACCGGACAAAAGGCCTACCGTTTTTAAAATTCTAAATTTAGCAAAAACTTCATGACTTTGGATATTTGCTGCCGAAGAAAATTCTGATAAGACACACTTTATAAATTGTCCCTCCAGATTTAGAGAATACGTGGATCCTTTTTTCAAACCATGTAAAATTTTTTCAGGTATGTTTGCCTCGAAACAAAAAGGTCCCACCTGCTCAATCTCAACTAGTGGCATCCCTGGAGCAACAAAGGCCCCCTCTTCAACATATTTTTTAGATACAACACCATCAAACGGAGCAAGTGGCTGTAAGTAATTAACATACGATTTTGCTTCTTGTACAACTGCTTCAAGTACGTAAACCCGTGTTGTTAAATTATGAACTAGATCGGCTGTACTAGCTGACTTTACTAACAACCCTTTTTCGCGTGATAGATCAAACTTTGCCTGGCTTAGTTCAGCTACCGCTTGATTGTAACGTGCTATCACTTCCCCTGATTGTATTCTTAGTAAGCCCTTATTTAGGTACACATGCTGTCCTACTTTAAGAGACATCTCAGATACGGTGCCCATCACTTGTGCTGAAATTGTAACTGTATGTTCAGGTTTTATAATACCCGGAACATCGATCAAATCATCCGACAAAACGGCATTAACCTTGGCTATCTTTACCGCGGTAGGATATTTGCTCGCCACCACTAAATCATTAGACTCAGTACGTGAACAACCGACTAAAAAACCTAATGACAATAGACTTAATAAATACTTATTCATAACTTTAAATTATTGAGGAGTTAAAACTGGAAGACCTAATGCACAGCGATACGTGGCGAGTGCTACATACTCATCTGATTTAGCAAACGTTCCGCGCATTTGAGATTCTAAATAGCGACTTTCTACACCTATTAAATCAGCAGTAGATACTAGACCTTGATCAAATCGAGCACGCGTTAATTCATAGCTTTCTTTAGCTTGTTCAACAGATGTGGTATTCACATTCAAACGCTCTTTGACGTTTTCATAGTTTAATCTTGCCTGCTCAGCCTCTAGAGAAATTCCCTGCTCTACTTTGCGAAGCATTTCTTTTACCTGCATAACCTCTGAAGCACTTTTGCTAATATCTGCCTTTGTTTTACCACCATCGAAAATATTAAGATCAAATGCTACTCCAGCAGTCCAACTACTTCCCTGATGACTTGTTTGGCTTCCTTGATCTACTTGATAACTAGCAAAAGCATTCACCATGGGATGGCGCGCTCCACGAGCCGCCTTAAGCATTAATTCAGCTGCCTTTAATCGTTCCCTAAGTCCTGCAAGTTCTGGGCGCAGCGAAATATCAAAACTTTGTGGCACATTAATACGATTAAGCGATATATCGTTTTCATCTAACTGAATCGCATTTGTAAATTTACCTAAACCTAAAACATACGCAAAAGAACGTTCACTGAGTAAAACCCCATTTACAGCAGAACTTAACTGCTCTTTTGTTTGAGAAAGTTGTACCTTCAAACTCAGTAGGTCTGCTTTGAATAATTGTCCTACTTCAAATCTAGCCTGAGCATTTGCCAGTGCAGCTTCATAAGCATTTACCGCTTTAGTGAGTGCCACAACACTCTCTTTGGCTTTAATAATTTCAAAATAAGATTTGGCCACACTAAGAGTTAACTGATCTTGAGAAGCTCTAAGATCTTCAAGTGCAGCACGGTAACCAGCACGTGCTGCATTTACCCCTGCCTTTACTCTTCCTCCACTATACACATTATAGGCAATCGTACCTGTTCCATTCACATTATCAATTTGACCAGGATGATTAAAATTAAGTCCAAAATTAAACGCTCGCTGATTTAAAATTGACCCAAAAGCAATCATTGGACTTGTTGTTTCAATATAGCAGCCTTGGATCATAACACGCGGATACCAGTAGGACTGGGCGCTTTGTACAAGGGCATTGGCTTCTACAGTACGCTGCTTGGCTAGCATTGCATCAGGGCTCTGCTTAAGTGCCGTGCTGATTGCACGGTCTAAAGTCCAAGTCTCTGCATGCAGCCCTAATGCACTGCTTAAAAACATTCCCAGACTTACTAGATAAGTAAATGTACGCATTGAAAACGTAAGTTTATTTTTTATAACCGCCCCAGTGAATCACGTTTGCTTCATCCACCCATCCAAGTTTGTGAAGTAGTAACGTAGGAGGACAAAATTGGGTAATACTCGATTGCAATAGATTCAGTCCTACAAATAGCGGTAGCAGAATCCACCATGGACTCACAAAATGTGTTAATACAACGCCTATAACGACAAAGGCACCTGCAATTAAATGTATGAAGGAATCGGTTTTCATAAGAGGATTGACTTAATTACTATATATGCGCATATACGCATATAGTTGAATTAATGTCAAGGTTCTGTTCACTTTTATCTATGTCTAAGCCCATCGCCTTAACACCTGAAGCGATAGAACTCATTGCGCGCCGATTTGCTGCACTTTCGGAGCCTATGCGCTTAAAACTGATTCATGCATTATTCGATGGTGAAAAAAATGTTAATACGCTTGTCGAAGAAGTAGGCGGAACGCAGGCAAACGTTTCCCGTCATTTACAAAGCCTAACCGTTGCTCATGTACTCACTCGGCGTAAACATGGACTACAAGTATTCTACTCTATAGCTGATCCAGGTATCATAAAATTATGTGAGATAGTCTGCGGAAGCCTTCAACAGCAGTTCACAAAAAGTGCCGGCTCATTTAATTCATCAAAAAAACACAGTTAGTAGCTTAATTAGCTTGTGATTTAAGGTTTGCGATAAAACCCTTAATTAGGTGTTTATTCAGCTGTGAAAAACCCCAAATCACGTGTGTCAGGAATCATAGTCATGTTGTGTTTTTTAACAACATTTTGGACGCTGAAAGGAGAAGGCAGTACAAGCTCAACTCCAAATCTTTCTGTTGAAAATCCTGCAGAACGTTTGAAGTTGCCTGAATTTAAATGGATTGCTGCTGCTAAACCAGAAGAGCTAACACCTACCCTGGACCCACAAGGAAATATATATACTGATTGGACAAGGTCACATGGAGATTCTGGCTCCAGGCGCTACAGCGCTTTAAACCAAATTAATCGTACCAACATAAGCCGTCTTAAGACCGCTTGGATATTTCACTCAAAAGATCTCCATA
>Ga0364886_10737_pt1 | contig 12121 bp, 10 predicted proteins | sample ExccelJu500001D3_4_FD_206926 | JGI IMG/M metagenome (GOLD analysis project Ga0364886, IMG submission 206926) | Enriched cells from Trout Bog Lake Hypolimnion, Wisconsin, USA - BchlTB.July23.5000.01.D3 | ecosystem: Environmental > Aquatic > Freshwater > Lake > Hypolimnion/Profundal zone | place... | reverse complement strand
AAACCAAAGCATTATTGATATAAGTTAATTTACAGCCGTGCTGCATAAATGACATCAAGATAAATACATGAGAATATGCTGTGCCAATATACTCATTCTTTAGGGGATACTGGTTCCATCTTTCTCTTTTAAAAATTATAGAACTTAAGTAACTAAAAATTGCACCCAAAGAAGTCGACCTGGAAATATAATCAATCAGATCAATTTCGTCACTTAATTCAAACGTACTATTTTCTTCAGATACATATTTCAACCACTCTCTTTTTCCTAAATTCCTCATTTGTAAATCACATTCAAATCTATTGCACAAATAAATATCACTTTTAGACTTGATTGAATTTAATATATAGTCTATCGCCCCTACTGCCAACACATCATCGCTTCCTAAAAACCAACAATACTCGCCATTCGCCATTCTAACTACATTCATGTAATTTAAATCAGCACCATAATTTTTATCCAATCTCTCATATTTTATTTTAAATTTTGATTTTATGATATATTCTTTTATAAAATTTTCCGTATTATCGACGGAATTATTATCACTAATACATATTTCAATATCTTCAATATTTTTGGTTTCTATAGAATCTAGCGTCTCTTTTAAATATTTGACTCTATTATATGTTGGAATACATAAAGTTAATAATATCTTTTTCATGATTTATTAAGTTTTCTAAAATATATTATTGGTAAACCTATTGATACTGTTAAAAAATAGGACCCAATTAAACCAAAAATAATTCCGTTAATACCATAATATTTAACTAAATTCCATTGTAATATGAGGCCGATTAAAGCTTGAATGGGTGCCAAAATTAATAACGGAGTTATCGCATTCCCGCTCTGCAAAACCATTGCAAAGGTATCTGTCCATATTCTAATTATTGAATATATAAATAATAAAAAAATCGTTGTCTTATAATAAATAATATCTATTTTAAATAATTTTAGAATGTTATCTTTATTTAAATACAATAATATTGTAAATAATACTGAAATCATGAATCCAAATTTAATATATTTATAAATCATACTTCTAATACAATCAAATTCTGATTTTATTCTTAACTCTACAAATTTTGGCCATATAGCCTGCAATAATGCAGCATACACAAAAATTAAAAGTCCAAATATTTTCATAACTGTTGTATAAATCGTTACTTCTTCTGCATTTAATTTTTGAGAAATCACTAAGTAATCTGCCTGCAAAACCAATGTAGAAATCACTGCAAATATCCAAAAGGAAATACCTCTACTTAGTATTTTTTTAAAAATAATTTTAAATATTTTAAAATTTATTTTAATATAATTTATACAGTATATATAAATAAAGCATGTAACAGATATTAAAGCACTCGGTCCATAATATAAAATTGTTACTTTGAGTATTTCATCATAGTTACCGCTTTTTATATCAAAATTAAGAGCAAATATTGATCCAATTATGGCGCCTAATGCTATTAATAAGTTTGCCACCCACCCCCTGTGCATCGCATACATGATCTTATATGGTATAGCTCCAACTGAAGTTACTAAAAATATAATTGCAGTCAATAGAAATAGAGAGGACCTGTTACTTTCCGATATATCAGCACCAAGTCTTAGATACTCTTTTGATAAATAAGGGGCTATTGCTAGTATCAATAAGGCTGCAGTTAAATAAATTGGAAATAATATTAAATATGTACCTGTTATAAGCTTCTGATTTTTTTTATTTCTTGCATTTCTCTCTGAAATATAGTTTTGCAAGCTATAACCAAGACCTAAATCAGATAAATTAGCCCAAATTAATAATGCGGCCAATAATGCGAATATAGAGTATGACTGATTTCCTAATTTATTTATGAAATAACTTATACATATCAATTGCAAAGCCATGCTTGTAGCCTTGCTTACCCAAGAACTAGCTGCAATATATATGTAAGATGGTATTTTAATTAGTATTTTTCCAATATGACCAATAATCATATTTAATGTAAAAGTTATTTGATATGGTAACCGTTAATTCTCTTTACCAACCGCCACACTATGGCCATGCTTGAGTAACAAAGCATGTTGTTTGGCTTTATCTAAGTCGTTCGCCACCATCTCTACGATCATTTGATCTAGGGTAATTTCTGGTACCCAACCTAACTTTTCCTTGGCCTTTGTGGGGTCACCCAAGAGAGTCTCCACTTCAGTAGGACGGTAGTAGCGTGGATCGATTTGCACAATCACATCACCTACTTTGAGTGCAGGCGCTTTATCACCTTCGATAGAGGCTACGATTGCCTTTTCGTTTTCTGCTTGTCCTTCAAATTTGAGGGTGATGCCTAGTTGTTTGGCACTACGAGTAATAAATTCTCTAACGGTGAACTGCACACCGGTCGCAATCACAAAATCTTCGGGTTTGTCTTGTTGAAGCATGAGCCATTGCATACGCACATAGTCTTTTGCATGACCCCAATCCCGCAGGGCATCAATATTGCCCATAAAGAGGCACTTCTCTAGACCTTGAGCAATATTAGCCAGACCTCTAGTGACTTTTCTGGTGACAAAAGTCTCTCCACGACGCTTAGACTCGTGGTTAAAGAGAATGCCGTTACAAGCGTAAATGCCATAGGCTTCACGATAGTTCACGGTAATCCAGTAGGCATACATCTTGGCTACTGCATATGGGCTTCTTGGATAAAAAGGCGTGGTTTCTTTTTGAGGGATTTCTTGCACTAAGCCATAAAGCTCAGAGGTAGAGGCTTGATAAAAACGGGTCTTTTTTTCTAGACCGAGAATGCGGATCGCTTCCAACATTCTTAATGGGCCAATGGCATCCACATCGGCCGTGTACTCGGGAGATTCAAAAGAGACCGCTACGTGAGACTGGGCACCTAAGTTATAAATCTCATCAGGCTGCGTTTGCTGAATGATGCGAACTAAGTTACTGGTATCAGTTAGATCACCATAATGCAAAATCAAATCAGGATGATTAATGTGGGGGTCTTGATAAATATGATCAATACGCTCAGTATTAAAGGAAGAGGCGCGGCGTTTAATGCCGTGAACGATATAACCCTTTTCAAGCAAGAACTCAGCCAGGTAAGAACCATCTTGGCCGGTGATGCCAGTGATCAGGGCGGTTTTTTGCGCATTTGTATTCATGGAGATATTCATTGTTTAATTGAAATGGAGTCATACATTTTTTTTACTACATCCGGGCCTTTATGTTTGGCCTTCCAACCTAAATTGGCAAATGCCTTGCTCGGGTCACCAAAACTAATCGTTGCATCAGCTGGGCGAAATAGTTTTTCATCTTGAGCAACATGGTCTTTCCAGTTCAGATTGGCCTGCTTAAATGCAGCATCCACAAAATCTTGCAGGGAAATAGCGTTGCCTGTAGCAATCACAAAATCGTGCGGGCTATTCTGCTGAAGCATGAGCCACATGGCCTCGACATACTCCGGAGCCCAGCCCCAGTCCCGCGAAATATCTAATCTTCCTAGTTTTAACTTCTCATTACTGCCAGATGCAATCCTTTTGACAGCATGAATGATTTTTTGTGTCACAAAACGCTCTGGACGCAAAGGCGATTCGTGATTAAACAAAATACCGGTGCATGCGAATAGGTTATAGGCATCCCGATAATTATTTACCAACCAATAGGCTGATGACTTTGCAACAGCATAGGGACTCATTGGATGAAATGGTGTGCTCTCATTTGCAGGTTCACCATGGGTATCCCCAAAACATTCCCCTGATCCAGCGTTATATAAGCGAATATTTTTTTCCATCATGCGGCATCCCTCTAACATATTGAGAGTTCCCACAGTAATACTTTGCATAGTTTCTGCTGGTTGCTCAAACGATAAGCCTACCGAGGATTGCCCAGCTAAGTAATAGATTTCATCGGGATTACTTTTTCGTAGGGCCACCAAGACACTTCGAAAATCTTCAGGTGCCATTGAAATACACTGCACTTGATCGCTAATGCCCAATTTCTTAAGATTACTAAAAGAGCTGCCTTGGGCATCGCGCGAGGTGCCAAAAACTGAGTAACCTTTATTCAGTAAAAATTGAGCAAGATAAGCACCATCTTGACCACTAATTCCGCAAATGAGTGCTGTACTTTTATTCATAAATATTGTTAACTACGCCCATACGTATCTTCAAATCGCACAATATCGTCCTCACCCAAATAGCTACCCGATTGCACTTCAATAATCTCTAAGGGGGTTTTTCCTGGGTTGGCCAGGCGATGGGTTTGGCCTTGGGGGATGTACGTACTTTGGTTTTCAGTGAGCATAATCACTTGATCGCCATTGGTAATCTCTGCTAAGCCCTTCACCACAATCCAATGCTCGGCACGATGGTGATGCATTTGTAGAGACAAACTAGCGCCAGGCTTTACCTGAATGCGCTTAACCTTAAAACGCTCCCCCTCATCTACGCTGTCATACCAGCCCCAAGGACGAGAAACTTTGCGATGCAGGTTTTTCTCTTCGCGCTGTTGAGACTCTAATTGATTGACGATGTGTTTCACATCTTGACTGTTTTTTCTATCGGCCACGAGTACGGCATCTGCAGTCTCAACAATAATGAGATTCTCCACCCCTACTGCGCTCACTAAACGGGTGCTGGCATGAACAAGGGAGTTCTTAGAGTTCGTGATGAGGGTATCGCCACTGGTGACATTACCTTGTTCATCTTGATTGCCCACTTGCCATACGGCATCCCAGGCACCCAAGTCATTCCAACCCGCATCGAGTTCAACCATCTTGATGGAATACTTACTTCCCGGACACTTTTCAATGACGGCGTAGTCAATCGACTCGCTCAGAATGGTATTGAAAGTAGCTTTGTCAGGACGCACAAAAGTTGTATCGCCAGAATGGTCTTCGGTTTTAGCAACCCAGGCTGTTTCAGTAGCGCCAAAAATATCAGAGCGGAATTCTTTTAGGGCGGAGAGCCAAACACTAGCCTTAAGGACAAACATCCCGCCATTCCAAAAATAGCCACCTTCTTCTAGGTACTGCTTAGCAGTTACCTCATTAGGCTTTTCGACAAATCGCTCCACGGTATAGGCATGATTTGTCGCATCACCCTTTACCTTGATGTAGCCGTACCCTGTTTGTGGGGAGGTAGGAGTAATGCCTAAGATCGCAATGGCGCCGTCTTTAGCTACTGCAATAGCGCTTTGCAAGGCCTTGGTAAAAGCGGCAACATTGGTAACGGTTTGATCCGCTGGGGTGACGATCAAAATGGGATCTTCTTTATTGTCACTACCCTCTTGTGCATAGAGTGCCGCTAAGGTGAGCGCAGGAGCCGTATTTTTGCCAGTAGGTTCAAGCAATAGAGTTGCTTGAACGTCTTTTAATTCACGCAATTGATCTAAGGCTAAAAAGCGATGTTCTTCATTGGTCACAACAAGGGTGCTACCTAGCTTGATACCTGCACTTGCAACCGAATGAATACGGCTAATCGCTTGTTGAAATAGGCTTTGATTTGAGCCGTCGCCTGAGAGGACTAAGAATTGCTTGGGAAAGCCGCTTCTTGATAATGGCCAAAGACGAGTGCCAGAACCTCCGCAGAGGATGACGGGATTCAATATAGTCAAAATTAGCCTTGATAATTACTTTGAACAACCCAATCAACCATGCGAGAAATACCTTCTTCAGATATTACAGATGGTTTCCAATCAAAGAATTTAGATGCTTTTTCGATGTTAGCGATAAACACTCGCTGATCGCTTTCCCTGACGGGCAATTTTCGATATGCCAAGATAATTTTTAATTGATTATTTAATAGATCAAATAACTCTAACAAAGATAGGCTATTGACTGCGCCCCCTCCAATGTTAAATGCTTGTCCCCGGGCTTTTTCAATATTCATAATTGTAGCTAAATAAAGCCGCTTCATATCATCAGCATGAAGGACATCCCTAACTTGTTTTCCATCGCCAGAGATAGTGAATGGCTCTTTTAAAATTCCCCGGCTTGTTTCTACTGCCTTCTGACAAAACCAACCCACCCAACCCTGATCGTAAGTAGCAAATTGCCTGCCACCGTACATTGATGAGTGGCGAAACACCACAGTTTTCAACCCAAAGATTCGCGCATAGTCGAGCATGTATTGATCAGCAGCCCCTTTGGAGCATCCATATGGCGAATGGAATTCTAACTGTGTCTGCTCATCAAATCCATTAGGCTTTTCTACACACTGGTATCGCGTCTCAGTTTCAACATATGAGTACTGCTCCAAATCCCCATAAACCTTATTGGTGGACGAATAGATAACTGCTGCATTTGGACAGTACAGACGAACCGCTTCCAATAGATTTACTGTTCCGAGCACGTTCACTTCAAAATCCATCCTTGGATTGGCAATTGAGGTTGTCATGGCCACTTGACCTGCCAAATGAAAAATGGCGTCTGGCTGAAATGCCTGAATAACTCTTGTTATGTCATTCTGATTTCGGATATCGCCATGTTCAAATTTAAAATTGCCTTGGTTTTGAAGCCAAGTTAAATTTTCTCTTGAGCCATTTCTGTATAAGCTATCAAATATAACCAACTCATCGCCACGAGATAGCGCATCAGACGCAAGATTGCTACCTAAAAAACCGCAACCGCCAGTGATCAATAATTTCATTCCACCCTATCCATTTCAATTGTTTTTTTTATTCCTGCCTCTATATCAAACTTCGGAATCCACCCTAACTTTTTTAAAGTAGTGATATTGGCCACCATGCACATCTCATCATTCTCACGATAGGGTATTTCACCAAATAAAAGCTTAGTACTTGAGTGAGTTAGTTTATGTGCAGTTTCTACAAAGTCTCTCAAACGTGGAGCAACACCTGAACCCAATTCAATCTGGTGAGTTTGATCTAATTTAGGCAAATTTTCCAAGACCTTTATATAAGCCTCTACAACATCATCAATATAAATAAAATCTCGTTTTTGCTCACCTAACGTTAAAGGCAAACTCGGCACAGCATTCTTGCATGCATTAATCACATAGGAGGTAAATTTAGAAATATCATCCCCAGGCCCATACATATGTTGAAGCTTGATATTAATAAATTGAATATTCTGATTTAACCTATTGGCAATAAAAGAGCCAATTTCCTCAAATTGAATTTTTGTTTGGGCATATAAACTCACATCTTTAGGTAAAACAGTCCCAGTATTGATAAAGGAAATCTTTTTTTCAAGATTATTGAGTGTAGTCAATATTAGTGCACCAAACCGAATGTTGGAGTCAACGATTTGAACTGTCGACTCCCCATTTCTTCCATAAGAGCATGCCGTATGAATCACTACATCTGGACTCACATCTAAAATAAACTGGCTGATTTCTTTATCAGCTTCACACCTTCCAATTTTGAACGGGGATAGATCCTGAAGGCGAAGGAGATTGGTATTTTTTCTAATCAACAAAGATACTTGATGATCTGAAGCACCAAGCCGGCGGGCTAAAGCACTTCCCAAAAAACCACTCGCGCCAGTGATAAGGATATTCAAAATACTTCTCTTAGAAATTAACGCATAAGTAGGATTCAATTCTCTCGACTACAAACTCCAACATCTCGCGCGTTAAGGCTGGTTGAACCCCAATCCAAAATGTGTTGTTCATTACATTATCAGTGTTTGCTAAATCTCCACTCACCCGATATTTAGCATCTACCATGTAAGGCTGCCTTGTTAAGTTCCCAGCAAACAACAGCCTTGTTCCGATTTTATTTTGATCCAAATAAGTGGTCAGGTCCAATCTTGAAACAGGCGAACCCTCTTTTACTGTAATCGGAAAACCGAACCAAGAAGGATCGGAACCCTCAGTGATTACTGGCAGCTGTAGAAATTCCTCGCAAGAGCTAAGACGCTCTTTTAAGAATTTGAAGTTATCTTTACGCGCCTGAATGAATGCTGGCGCTTTTTCTAATTGCGCCAAAGCGCAAGCTGCCTGCATATCACTAATTTTCAGGTTATACCCAAGATGGCTATAGGTATATTTGTGGTCATAGCCTTCTGGCAAATTACCCAACTTCCAGCAAAAACGCTTTCCACAGGTATTATCTTTTCCAGGGGGGCAGTAGCAATCACGCCCCCAATCTCTAAAACTTTCAGCAATTTGTTTTAATTCAAAATTATTGGTAAATACTGCGCCACCCTCACCCATGGTGATATGGTGTGCAGGATAAAAACTGAGCGTTCCGATGTCACCAAAGGTGCCTACCATTTGACCTTTATAAATAGAGCCTAATGCATCACAGCAATCCTCTACGAGCCATAAGTTATATTTCTTGCAAAGGCTAGTAACTACGTCCAAATTAAATGGATTACCCAAAGAATGGGCAAGCATAATGGCTTTAGTTTTTGGACTAATAGCTGCTTCAATTTTTGAAGCATCGATATTGTGGGTGTATTTATCCACATCGACAAATACCGGCACAGCACCAAATTGAATAATTGGGTTTACTGTGGTCGGAAATCCTGCAGCTACACCAATCACCTCATCCCCTTGTTTGATAGCCCGATCGCCCAATTTTGGTGAAGTGAGCGTAGAGAAGGCCACCAAGTTAGCTGAAGAACCAGAGTTCACGGTAATGGCATGCTTTACACCAATAAATTCAGCCAATTTTTTTTCAAATTGCTCATTAAAGCGACCCGTAGTAAGCCATCCGTCCAAAGAGGCGTCCACCATGTTTTTTAGCTCTTCGCTGCCAATTAATTTTCCAGAGGGAGGCACAATGGTCTGCCCTGGCTCAAATGTCTTCGGCGAAAACTCAATCGCAGCATATTGATCAACTAACGCGGCAATTTGCTTACGTATCTTTTCTTGCTCTAATTTCCTGGTGTCGATAGTTTGTGTATTCATTATTTTGTACTTTTTATTTATTGCTCATATATTGGTTAATTTGCGCAAGACTTACTTCTTGCATATTTTCTTTTGCTTGAAAAGCTTTTTGCCACTCAACAATTTTTTGCACGGCATTCTGTAAATTCCATTTGGGGGCCCACCCTAATTGTGCGCGCGCTTTTGAGCAATCCAGTTTTAACAGATTAGCCTCATGGGGTTGCTCTGAACCCTCCTTTTCCCATCTAGCTGAGTCACCCCAACCGGAAATCAAGAGATCAACCACTTCTTGCACAGAACGGTTGTCCTCATCCCGCGGGCCAAAGTTCCATCCAGAAGCAAATGCCAAGCCTTGATCATAAAGAGCCTGAGCCAAAATTAGATAACCAGAAAGCGGTTCTAAAACATGCTGCCAAGGACGTGTTGCTGAGGGATTGCGAATCATCAAGGGCTTGTTTGCTTCAAACGCTTTGATCGCATCGGGAATTAAGCGATCTTCAGACCAATCCCCGCCACCAATCACATTACCAGCCCTCGCAGAAGCCACCTTATTTGTTGAATTCTGACTAGAGAAATAAGATTGACGGTACGCCGAAGTCACCAGCTCAGCGCAACCCTTACTATTACTATAGGGGTCATAACCACCCATGGGTTCATTCTCTCGATAGCCCCATACCCACTCTTTATTTTCGTAGCACTTATCCGTAGTTACTACCACCGTGGAGCGCACCGAATCAATTGCACGCATGCTCTCCAAAACATGCACAGTACCCATGACATTAGTAGCATAAGTCTCTACAGGATTGGCGTAGGAATAGCGCACTAATGGTTGAGCAGCCATATGAATCACCACATCCGGATTTGCGCCAGACATCGCATTTTGTAAGCTTGATAAATCCCGAATATCAGCGATATGTGATTTCTCAACCAGAGAATCTATTGCTAATACGTCAAACAAATTGGGTGTTGTATTGGGTGCTAATGCGTAACCCGTCACTTTTGCACCCATAGATGCCAACCAAACAGAAAGCCAGCCACCTTTAAATCCGGTGTGACCCGTTAGAAAGACTTTTTTGCCCTTCCAAAATTGGGGATCAACTTGAGCAGGCTTCATTACCAAGACTTCCAAGGCGCCTTACCTGAAGACCAAAGCTCCTCAAGATAATTCTTATCACGCAAAGTATCCATTGGCTGCCAAAACCCATGATGCTGAAAAGCCATCATTTGTGATTGTTGGGCCAAGCTTTCTAAAGGCTCACGCTCCCAGATGGTAGCGTCATCTTTAATCAAGTTAATCACTTCGGGAGAAAGTACAAAAAAGCCACCATTGATCATGCCTCCATCACCCTTAGGCTTTTCTTTGAATGAGGTAATTTGATGATCCGTATGTATATCGATTGCCCCAAATCGCCCTGGAGGATATACAGCAGTTAAGGTCGCTTTTTTGCCATGGCTCTTATGAAAACCAATAAGCTCGGTGATATTGACATCGCTTACACCATCGCCATAAGTAAAGCAAAAAGCTTCTTCATCCTGAATGTACTGAGCCACTCGTTTTAGACGTCCACCCGTCATCGTGTCAGCGCCAGTATCGATCAGAGTAATTTTCCAAGGCTCCGCATAACGATGATGCACTTCCATCTTGTTATCCGCCATATCAAACGTTACATCAGACATGTGCAAAAAATAATTTGCAAAATACTCTTTGATGACATAACCCTTATAGCCGCAGCAAATGACAAAATCATTGACGCCATGAGCAGAATAGAGCTTGAGGATATGCCACAAAATTGGCATGCCGCCAATCTCAATCATCGGTTTAGGTTTACTTTCAGTTTCTTCTGAAATTCGCGTTCCTAAACCACCTGCCAAAATGACTGCTTTCATATGCTTGATATTCGTTGATTGTTTTTCAAATTACTTTTCTAAGTTCTTCTACTTTAGAAACTTAAATTCTCGAGAGATTTCGACACTTTATTGAAGACAAGCCCGCTAATGCCCGGTATCGCACATTTACCATTGCCTAAACACTGCGCTAATTATTCTATTCACTTCACACCACCGCTTTTGGCGTTTATCCAAAGTTTTTGGGCGAGCAGCACTAAGAGCATGAGGAAAAATGCAGCAATCAAACCACCTACGGTTGATTTGATCATGCCTTTTTTGCCACTGGAGGTTGGGGCCGTATTGGCTTCTAAGCCTTTGGTGTAGCGCACCTGGATGCTGAGCAACTGGGCATGCAAGTCATCTAAAAACCCTTGGCCATTGCTATCGTCCTTGGCCAATTTGGCGCGCAGCGCGCTTTCGATCTCCAGCAACTCTTTATCTAAGAGCAGACCATCAAATGTTTGGTCCTGCAGGGGGATTGCTTGCTCTAAGAAGGCTTTAATCAGAGTTAACTGGTCTAAGCGCTTGTGTAGACGCTCTAACGCTTCTTTAGAGGCGTTGATGTCATTATTAGCCGCAATGATTTGGGTGGTCAGTGGTAAATACTTGGCACCGGAGTCTTTGGCATCGACTACTTGCTGGGCTGGGGCACTGCCACCTGGAAAACGTTTATGGAGCTCTTCTAATTGACGGGCGCGCTCCTCTTGGTAGCCCATTTCCACTTGGGTGGCTGTGATTTTTTGCTGGGTATCGGCCGCCGCACTAATCGTTTGGCTCTCGTAGCCATTGAGCAGGGAGCGCAATTGCAAATAGGCGCCACCGGTGCGCAAAAATTTGCTGGCACTACGCACATTGTCAATGGACTGCTCTTTACTCGATCCAGTTGCCGTCAGGGTGATACTTAAAATCGTGCTCGCAGCCCCATCTAAATCCTTGCTGATTCCGGCTAAATCCTTGGCATCGGCTTTGGAGAGCGCATAGCTAGGAACTGCATTTTTTTGCCACCATTGATCCTCGGCCAGCACTTTATAGAGGCGCTCTTGGTTTTGGGGGGCTTTGTTTTCATCGATGACTTGATCGGCCAGATTAGGCAAGCTTTTTTGCAGCACCTTCCAAGAGACGAGATCAAGCGTATAGCTATTATTATTATTATTATTATTATTTAATAAAACATACTCGGCTGAGTAACTACCTAAGGTAAACCAGCCCACCAAGCCTAAGACGGCACCAAAAATAGAGGCGATTACAAGCTTTTTCCAAGCGCTTTGAAGGAAATTGATGATGTCGAGCAGGGAGATTTCAACCTCTTGAGTATGGTGCTCTGGATTTGGCGCTTGAGAAAGTTGGGTCATGCTCAATCAATAAAAAGTGGTCGATTTACGCTCGAAAGACCTCATTCTAC
>Ga0364886_10638_pt2 | contig 12284 bp, 13 predicted proteins | sample ExccelJu500001D3_4_FD_206926 | JGI IMG/M metagenome (GOLD analysis project Ga0364886, IMG submission 206926) | Enriched cells from Trout Bog Lake Hypolimnion, Wisconsin, USA - BchlTB.July23.5000.01.D3 | ecosystem: Environmental > Aquatic > Freshwater > Lake > Hypolimnion/Profundal zone | place... | reverse complement strand
AATACCCCCTAATAACTTCATGTTCTGATGTTTTTTCAGTTGGGGTAAAAAATCTATAACATTATCCTCGAAAATTGGCTGAGTGAGAAAGTACGTTGCGCCAAGCTCGATCTTTTTTAACATCCTGGCCAGTTCGCTCTCTGGGTTCAATAAATTTAAATTCAGTGCTCCGCCAACATTGATCGGATTTTCCGCAAACATCTCTTTATTCATCACTGATAAAAGCTCGATAAGCTTGAAGGAATTAAGGTTGAACACGCCTTTTACGTCATTCCTGTCAGCCTCGGAAACAGGATCACCGGTTATTGCCAACACATTTCTGATGTTTTCAACATAGCCGGCCAAAACAGCTGATTTTAAAGCATTGGTGTTTTTATCGCGACAACAGATATGCGGTATAACCTCTATTCCTACTTCTCGTTTGATTTTAGCTGCAAGCATAATGGAATCCACCCTTGCTCGCCCCATAGGAGAATCTGCGATGGTTATTACATCAACTCCGTAATCTTTGCAGATCCGGGCATTTTTCATAATAATATCCAAATCAGCATTAAACGGCGGGTCTAGTTCCACCGCTATGACAAACTGATTGTTATTCATTTTCCCTAAAAAACCATCAGGTATTCTTTCATTTACATACGCCACCGTCTTAACTACAGTTTCACGGTTAGGAAATACTGGCACCATATCCGGCTTAATCAGTTTTACCATTTTTTCTATATGTGTTGGGGTAGTGCCACAACAGCCGCCTAAAATTTTGGCCCCCAGTTCACCGATTTCCTGCATTCGTTCGGCAAAATAATTAGTATTCTGAATATATACCGTTCTTTCATGGACAATCTCCGGATAGCCGGCATTAGGCGCAACAGCTACAATATCGCCGGCAAAATCCAACCCCTTTAATGTGTTCTGTAAATGAGCAGGCCCGACGCCGCAGTTAAAGCCATAAGCATCGATGCCTTCGCACTTCTTTACTTCAGCAACTATGTGCCTGATACTAATTCCCTTCCTGGTAAAGCCCTCAGGTGTTGTTGCGAATTGGGCCAGGATAAACGCCGAATCATCTTTTTCCTTTATGTAGTTAGTGATCTCCTGAAGATGCGTGATATCGCTGAAAGTTTCAAAAATAAATATTTTAACCTTACCATCCAGGAAAGTATCTACTACAAGCTTGTATTCATCCAGAATAACAGCCTGGTCAATATCCGTCTTGTCAGTCATATCAGGTATAGGTCCGATACTTGCCGCAACAAATACATTTTTGTCCCTGGCAGCTTTGTTTGCTATGTCCAGGCCAGCGACAATAATATTTTTAACTTCCGCCTCAGAGACATTCAATATAATTCTATTTGCCGAAAAAGTATTGGTTTTTATAAGTTTCGCTCCGGCAAATATATAATCATTGTGGATTCTTTCAATTATTTCCGGCTCGCTAACATTGGCAAATTCCGGGAATACATCATATTTGCCGGTGATTTCGGCATAATATGTCCCCATGGCCCCATCAGTAATAAGGATATTGTGCTTCAAATACTGTCTTATCATATTAATTCGTCCTTACTATATATTATTGAGCACTCTGTTGGCCTGTCGAAAACAGCGGCAATAAAACCATGGCTTTCCTCTGAAACGCAGGGACTATCCGGCAAAACCTGCAAGTGTGACTTCACCTCCGATTACTGTTAGTATTTAATTTTATCTTAAAGTTATCAACTTGTCATCACTTTGCAGTTTCGCTATCAGCTAAAAGGAACAAGCAAACTGGCCAGAGATCAAATCCCTGGCCAATCACCTGTGTATTTTAATTTTGACGAGGGTCATTACAAGCTCGTGGGAGGTTTAACAACTTCTAAAAAGCAGTCATCTAAGAGAATTCTTCGCTGATGTTCTTGTTCATCACCATCAGGAATCTCGAAGCTGTTTTTTGAAAGTTGATCTCTCGCTCTCCAAAGCTTATTTTTTCTTCATCGACTGCCCACAACAAGTAATTACAGGATTGCCGCCAGCCTTTGTCACCGTGACCTCGTTACCGCATAGTTCACAAACAAATATTTCACCTAATTGTGCCATTATTAAAACCTCCTAATGTTTTATATTGATAGTTATTCTTTAAAAATAATAATATTCCTCTATTTTTCAAAAATTATTTTTACCTGTTTTATAAACATTCCAGAGTTTTTGGCAAAATTCAATAATCTTTTCTCCTTACGCAAAAAAATCCCTGCCTAAATGAGCAGCAACTTTTGTAACACTATCTGTAACAAGCGACATAAGATGTAATAATAATACTTCTGGAGGGATTATCATGGAAAAATATAGTAACTATCGCCCCTTCCATGGTGGGGGATTTGGGCATGGCTTTGGCGGCTTTGGTGGCTTTGGTGGCTTTGGTCATGGCGGGTTTGGGTTCGGCCACGGATTTGGCGGTTTGGGGCTCGGTGGCTTTGGGCTTGGATTGGGATTAGGTCTATTAGCCGGGGGATACCCATATTCATATTCGTATTCATATCCTTATTATTCTTATCCCTATTACCCCTACCCATATTATCCTTACCCTTATTTTTCTTAGTCATTCGGCGCTGAGTCTGCCTGGCAGCATATGCCAGTGGCGTAAAACAAGGAGCCGTCCTAAAAAGACAGCCCCTTGTTTTACTTGTTGTTTTTACATCATTGGATTCATCAATTCGGATTTTACTTGCTGGATATCGTTTGGTGCAGCAGGTGCGGCCGGCTTGTAATACCCCTTTTGCTGAGCTGTTTGCGCAATCTGGTACTGCCGCTGCTCATCCTGGTCCCGTAATTGCTGGAAGGCTGAGCGTAATTGAGAATTGCTTGTTTCGGCAATAACATTAGCATATGTAGTTAAACTGCCTTTGGTCATCGCCAGATAGTCATTTAGCATGTCTTTGTCGTTCATGATCTTCCTCCTATTGTAAGAATGACATTAGTTTCTGCTTGGAGCCTCTGGCTGCCGATGCATCTTGGGTAAACATCTGCTTGAGTTGGGCGTCGCTGCACTGCTGAGCATACGCCTCAAGCTTGTTGGCCATCGTTTCATGACCGCCAATTAAGTGGCGTAAATGCTGCAGTTCCATTTGATTTAACTGCGCCAAAAAAGACACTCCCTTCAAATGTAATATCAGAATTATTATGGGTTAAAAAGGTATACATTATTCAGGTAAAATCGTTAACTTATGGATTATTAGCAGCATTGCCTGCAGACGGCAGTTTCGGTCATTCTCCTTAGCAGGCTTTATGAACCGCCACCAGTAATTCGCCGCAATAACATATTGCACAGCAAAAAATCCCGCAATTGCTTGCGGGATTGGACTGCTTATAGAAGACATATTGTCTGATATTAAAGCTTTACAGGCTAGTGATTTTTTCTATTTTACGACCATGGCTGAAAGGTTGGTGGCGGCGTTTGCCACTTCGTCAGAGGCCTTCTCAATCTCCCGTGACGTTTCGGCCATTCCGGAGACGGAAAGGTTGATATTCTCCACCTGGCTATGACTTTTGGATATGGAGTCGGCGATCTGGGCCATGCGCTCCGATGTTTCCCGGAAGGCGATGCCCACCGTATCCATCGTCGTCGCTTGCTCGGTCATGCTGGCCACAACTTCGCTGGTTGACTCGTTATTCTGCTTGATCAGTTCCACGATTTCTTTTGCGGCGTCCCGGCTCTGTTCCGCCAGTTTGCGAACCTCCTCGGCGACCACGGCGAAACCGCGTCCAGCCTCGCCGGCCCTGGCAGCCTCGATAGCTGCGTTAAGCGCCAGCAGGTTGGTCTGATCGGCAATTCCAGTGATAGTCTGAACTATATTGGCAACCGACTTGGATGTAGACTCAAGCAATGCCACCCGCTTCTGCATCTCCTGGTTGGCGCTGACCATCACGCCCACCTGTTCCAGGGTTTTCATGGTGACTTCCTGACCACCCAGGGCATTGGATCTGGCATGGTCTGCTTCTGTTTTCGCCCGGTCTGAGGCCTCCTTGATCTGTTGAGCTGCCCTGGCCATCTGGGAGGCGGAGGCTGTCGTCTCTTCGGCCGTGGCGGCCAGAGTCTGGCTGGCGTCCTGCACTTTGACGACCAGGGCTGTCTGCTCAGCCATCAATGCCTCAAGCTCGGCTTTTTTATCGATCTCTCTGGCGTAGGATTCAATAAAGGACTTGTTAACTTCGGCCTGCACCAGCTGCATAATCTGATCGAAAGCCGACAAGACCTTTTCCAGGTGTTTAAGGTCTGAGCCATAAGCCGCCACAATGTACGGAATCAGAGTGTGCTTCAGTGTGCCGGCAGCCAACAAAAACCACTCAGCCGGAAGCTTGATGCTGTTATGAATCTCGCCAATTCGCCTTTTGTCTTGAATATACTTCTGGGTAATTTGGGTGTCATATAGGGTTTTTAAAAAGCCCTTAAAGGTTAGCTTTAACTGCTCGACGGTCGAATATTGCCGAATGAAGGCGTTGACCTCCGGAACATTAGTCAGGTGCCGATAAAATTCGTTGGCGATCTCATCCAGATGGGGTTCAATAATTGGCCGTAGTTCAGCCAGATATCCTATCGATGCCCCGTCCAGCGACAAGAACTCCACTTCCACCTGGCTGCTTCCTGAATATGAGCCTGCCGCAGGTTGATCAAACTTTTTACAACAGCCGAACATAAATTACCCTCCTTGTAGCCCTAAGGCCTTTCCATGTTCAAACGGATTTCATACGTTTATTCCGCGTAACAGCTCTAAGCAGGTGCTACTTCGCGGATTGGTCATTATTGAGAGTCATTTTTTTGACGCTGGATACATATTTTTGATCTGAAACCTTGATGTGCTCGGCGATCCAGTCACTGGCAAACTTGAATACATCAAAAGATAATGCAAGTTCGCCGGCGGCGTGACTTTGTCTGAGGAGCCGCAGCTGGCTGACAAAATCGTCGTGCTCTGCCCGGTGCTGATCCAGAGCCTTGTACTTGTTTTCAGCCAGAATATATTCTTCAGCAGCGAAATGAAGTGCTGCATAATTTTGAAATTGTTCCATAAACTTTCCGGTTATCACCGATTCGTCATCCAGTGAATGACATGCTGTTACCTCATCGAACAGGTTATTAACAATACGGAAAAGATGCTTATGTTGCTCGTCCACAATTTTGATTCCCACAAGCAACTTATCATTCCATTCAACGAACGGCATTGCCCTGTCACCTCACCTCTTATGTTACCTTGTTTACCGGAAGCAGTTTGGAAATCGCAGGCTGTGCAGACCAGGGATATCTACTTTCAGCGGGTGTTCACTCGCTATATATATTAGTATAATTGCTGTCCTTCTGTTGTCAACTCATTCTTTATCAGCACTATTAATCTTGCGTAAATTTCAGCAACAATATTAGCAGCGACTTGTTGTTCGATCAGTTGCAAGCCGCCATGCGATAAGCCCTCCGCCCTGAAAGATATTTGCAGTCTATCGGCAGCGCAGTAAGTTGATCAGTCGCAGTAGATCGCTATATATGCCATAGGCAGTTTGCTTTATTTCCGGATCTTTTTCAATAATGCTGATTTCCCCCATCAAATCTGTGGTGATTGTCAGTATTGATGAAGTTGCATCAATATTGCTGTAAATATCATTGCCGGCAACTAAAACCGGACGCACTCTCCCTACAACCTGATTATTTTCAATATAACCTTCGCACAATAGCTTGAACTTCTGCAGTCTTTCCTGTGCAGCCTTAATTTCCTCAATGCCGATTCCACTAATGCCAGTTCTGTCCACATCGGTCGGTCGCAGACGTGCTTTTAAAACTACATTGGCGATAGCGGCGGTTTTAGCGGCCGCATCCCAACCATCCACATCCAGAGACGGGTCCGCTTCAGCAAAGCCGCGGCGCTGTGCTTCTTTAACCGCGTCTTGATAGCTATTGCCATGCTCCATTTCTTCCAGTATGAAATTGGTCGTCGAATTCAATATGCCTTTAAATGAAAGCACTTTGCAGCCTGGCAATGTTTCGCTGATCAGGTTGAAGACCGGCGCACCATCCATTACGGTTGTCTCAAATAAAAATATCCGGTTTTGTCTTTCAGCCAGCTTGTTTAAGCGGTCAAAGTCCCAGGCGATTGGGCCCTTGTTGGCGGTAATAACATGGAGCCCCCTGGCAAAAGCTGTTTCAATATGCCTAATAGCCGGCTGCCCATCCATGATGGACAAAGTGCTTAATTCAACAAGCACATCAGCGTTGCAGCGATTTATCACTTCCTCAGCCGAACAGTCCAGCAGTTCCTCCGGCATTCCGGATAATTTACCTGTTCCGGCAACAGATTGCAGCAACGCCGCCAGGTCAATACCCTGACCGTTCAGCAAACTGCCTTTACTTCTGCCGGCAATCCCGGTTAACAGCACCTTTACACCATAATCTTTCTCAATAACCGTCATTTTTTCATGCATCAGCTGACAAAACGCCGCCGCCGCATTGCCAAAGCCGACCATACACAGTTTCAGCTGTTTTTCCTCCACCGTTAGAAGTCACCATCCTTAAGTAACTTGAAGCCAAAATTGGGTGTCCCCGCAAAAGTGACACCCAATAAACATCATGAATTTCTATATACTGCAATACTTTTTAACTGCGTCAATTGTGCGATGAATTTCTTCCATCGTAATATATGGTTCCAGACCAATCCTGACCAGCCCGCCCTGCGAGGCCAGTTTTAATTTATTATTCACAAGCTCGATTGCGTAAAAATCTCCGTCCCAGACGAAGATGCCCTTCTCTGCCAAAAACTTGGCAACATCAAGCGAATTTCTGCCTTGAATTGTAAATGACACGGTGGAGGTTTTCGGCCTGCCGTCAGGCGGACAGTAAACCGTCACTCCCGGGATTTCAAGCAAGCCGCTTTTCAACACCAGCGACATTTCGTCTTCATAATCTTCGAAAGCCCGCATACCGGCGATGATATTTTTTCTGCGGCCACCGACGGCATTGAGCTCCTCGGCATAATAATCAACATAGTTTTTGCCGATGTCGGCGATGAATTCAACAGCTTCAGCAGCGCCGCAGATTGACTCAAAGTTTGGCGTTCCTGTTTCAAATTTTTCTGGTGGTTCAGCATTATCGTAAGCATTCACTCTGATTGTTCTTATTTTGCTTATTGTATCTTTCTTGCTGTATATTACGCCAAGATGCGGCCCGAAGAATTTATAGGCTGAGCACACCAGAAAATCCGTTCCGATGGCCTTGACATCAATCGGCCGGTGTGGCGCATAATGCACAGCATCTACAATGGTAATGGCGCCGACCGCATGGGCCAGATCAATATATTTTTTAACGTCGGTTATGGTTCCGGTGGCGTTTGAAGCCCAGTTGACAGCTACAATTTTAGTTTTTGGCGACAGTTTTTCTTTATAATCGTCAAAGTCCAGGGTAAATTCCTGGAGGTTCACTTTAACACTTTTCACTACCGCGCCAAATTCTTCAAGCAATCTCCAGGGAGACCGGCTGCCTTCATGATCAATGTCAGTGATAATTACTTCATCCCCGGGCTTCAGGTCCCTTGCCAAACCCAGGGCAAGCTTAAAATTATTGCCGGACGAACTTTCGCCAAAGGAAACCTCATCTTTTTCACAGCCGAAAAAATCCGCAAACACCTTGCGCCCATTATCTAAAAGCTCTCCAGTCTCGATTGATGTTATGTAACAGCCATGGGCGTTGGCATTGTGATATAACAGGTAATCCGCGATTTTATCAGCCACTCTTTTGGGGACTTGCGAGCCCCCCGGTCCATCCAAATATATACAGGTGTTGCCGTTTACTTTTCTATCAAGTGCCGGAAACTGCGCCCTTACGGCATTATAATCAAATTCAAATTTCACAGTGAGCTCCTCCTTATTATTTGCTAAATCCATCTTAGCACTTATGTTTACCGGCTTCAATCAGTTGTCTTAACACGAATAACATCCGGTTTTCCAGATGTCCAATCATAGTTAAACATCCGGAAATACATTCAGTGCCAGGTGCAGACTTATTACTGCCGCATGATATGCTTAATTCAGCTTTGCTTGCACATTTACCTGTTTCAACAGGCAGGCCGCGCTACAAAGCAGATATAATATTTATGTCATCAGCCGCAGGTGCTGCGAGCATAATCTATTGCCCGACCGGGGCAAATTAGAGCTAGCCTGGCGCCAACTGCGCCTGAGCCAGTCATCCCTTTGGGGATTATGCAGGAGGCGATTACAGCTTGAAACCCTTTAATAAACGAGACTATATCGTCATGGCTATGGGAAACATCATCGGCTCCGGAATATTTCTTGCCAGCAGTCTGGTGATTACCGTCGCCGGAGTCTGGGCCCCCCTGGCATATTTGCTGGGAGGACTTGTTATGATGATGGAGGTTTCATTCATAATCGAACTGGCGATCGCCAATCCGGTGCCAGGTTCCTTCAAGGTTTGCGCCCAGGAAGTGTTCGGGGATTGGTGGGGCTACGTCAACGGCTGGATGTTCTGGAGCAGCGGCGTTCTCGGGATGGCGAGCGAGGTCACCGCCTGCGCAATCTTTACCCGTCTATGGCTGCCACACTTACCGCTGTGGCTTTTCAGCCTGCTATTCTCTGTGGCGATTACGCTGCTGAATTTTAATGATTTAAAAGGGCTGAGCAAAATCGAACTTGGTTTATCAATCACCAAGGTGGTTACGCTGGCAGCGTTTATTCTGTTTGGAGTATTATTGACAGCAGGCTTTTCAATTGGTCATGCGACTCAGCCCAGGGGGCTTTTGCAAGTCTTTGGTCAATATTCTTCGCACGGTGTTATTGGCCTTTTGGGGTCCATGCTGCTGATCTTTTTTGCGTACACCGGAACCGGCATCATGGGGATGGCGGCAACCGAGACTGAAAAACCGGAAAGCACGGTACCGCCTGCAGCTAAATTTGTTACCCTTACTATCGTAACCCTGTACACATTATCGGCATTTTTTGTTGTCGCACTGCTGCCTGCCAGCAGGCTTGATCCTAAAAGCAGTCCTTTCGTGCAGCTACTCACTATTTTTCAGATACCCTATGCCGGCAATATCGTAAATTTCATTCTATTGACCGCTGCACTATCAGCACTAAATTCCCAGGTGTACTCGGCCTCCCGTATGCTGTTTTCACTGTCCACCAACAGGCAGGCACCCCAAATTGTTGCATACCAAAGCAGCAAAGGAGTGCCTGTTGTGGCAGTCGCCATCAGCGGGATAGTGCTTCTTATTACAGCGATGCTGTCTTATATCCTGCCGGAGAAAATTTTCATTTATACCGTCAGCGCCAGTGGCTTCTTGGCTCTGGTAAACTGGCTGAGCGTTTCGTTAACCCAATATTATTATCGTAAAAAAATGCTTATAGCAACGCCTGACAAATTGAAGTATAAAGCTCCCGGATATCCTTATCTTTCCTGGATCTGTTTTGCTGCGGTACTTATTGCCATTATTTCCATACCGATATATCCCGACCAACTTCCCGGCCTATATTCCGGATGTGCATTACTGATTATTATCAGCGGGGCTTATTTTGTGACCCGCGCAGCCACGAGAACACAGCGGTGATCAGCATTCCTGACGCAGCGCCCCGTAGACTTACAGGCATAACACCTCCGGCAACCTTTTGCACTCTCATGCCTATATGCTCCTTTGCCACTCAGATTTCTTAGGCGTTAATCTGTTTTAAAAGTTTGGCCATATTCTTGCCCAAAGTTTGGAACGTCTGGATACCTTCCGCATCCTTCTGAACGTCTCCCGGCTCCAAAGCCAACGTCATATTCCAGTAGCTGGAGGCGGGGACGACCATCTCAGCTATTCCAAAGAAAAAGTTGATGGCTGAATAGACAAAAGTGGCGCCAGCCCTGCGTACAGACACCACCGAGGCCCCGACTTTACCCCGCAGTATCTCACCGCCGTTCGCTTTGGACACAAAGCCCGCGCGGTCGATGAGTGCTTTCACTTCGGTGGACACATTGCTGAAATAGGTGGGAGAACCGATGATGATTCCATCCGCCTGTTGCATTTTCTCAATAAACGTATTCATCTCATCATCAGTACGTACACAACGGTTATCTTTATTCTCTGCGCACTTCCCACAGGCCAGGCAGCCAAAAACTCTTTTCCCGCCCAACTGCACAAATTCCGTTTCAATGCCTGCTTTGTTTAATTCCGCAAGCACGATCTGAATGCTCTGCGCGGTGTTTCCATTGATTCTGGGACTGCCGTTAAATGCAACAACTTTCATATCCAGCCTCCTAATATTTATCTTCAGACCCCGGCTTCCTCAGCCCGATTTATTATCCTGTCACTTTTTCAGCGCCAACCCAACGGAAAATGCCTGGCCAAGCTGCTGTCCGATATGATAATATTCTCTTTCCGGCGGGCTAAACAGAATCGGTGCCACTTTAGCCAAGACAGGTAATCCATTTTCACCCAGGCTAGCCTCATCAGCTTTTACATCGACGATTTCCCCGATAAACTGGGTATGGACACCGATTTCCACAGTATGTAACAGCCGGCACTCCAAGATCAGCGAAAATTCCCCGACATAAGGGGCGTCGACAAGCTCGCTTTTGACCGCAGTCAGCCCGGCGGCAGAAAATTTGTCGACGTTCTTCCCGCTGACTATCCCGGCATAGTCAGCCTCAGCTGCGTATTCGTGAGATGGTATACTGACAGTGAATGCCTTGCGCTTTATGATATTGTCATACGTTGCCCGCGGTTTCTGCAACGACACCGCCAGGCAAGGCGGGATAGAACAACAAATTCCGCCCCAGGCGGCGGTCATGATGTTCGGTTTTCCCTGCTCGTCATAGGTTCCCACCACCCAGACCGGAGTGGGCATTGCGAACGTACCGGCACCAACTGATTTTTTCATCTTTCAACATCCTTTGTTATATGATTTAATGACCGCTTATCAGCGATTACGATTTCAACTGCGGGATTTGCATAATCCCTGAAACTACTTCTGCCATTGATTACGGAAAGCATTCACCCCCTTACCGCTATTCGTTCCCATAAAACGCTTTATATATTATATATGATAGATATCAGAATAAAAATTAACAAGTACGCAGTTATTTGTAGTATAGCACAGGCCAGCTGTCTCAATAATGACCGTCCGAAATAAACCAAAACTAATGAGGCAGATAACGCTTGCTAATATACACGTTATGTCGAACGGCAAGGACCGCCAAGCGCCCTCGGCGGAGCTCTGTCCAAAAGCTCTGTAGTCGCAGACCTACGTCTATCGTTTACGTTCTGATTTCATTGTTTTATCCGCCGTCTAAGCCTATATGCACGAGTAGCTAATTCGCATCCATGTTCGATAGCGCGTCCTTGCCTCACCCATAGACGGAGGGTGCAAACGGTGGAAACCACGAGGCGTATGGACTCCCAAGTTGGAGCTGGCGGCAGTGAGATGGTCCGCCGCTTCGCCCATACCCAGAAGCGGGAAACGCACCCTCCCGCCCTACAAAAGAAGCTGTCGCAATTTTTTTAATTGAGACAGCTTCTTCTAATGGTAAAATCAATATTTTTACTCGCCTATAATCTCCTGCACCCGGCCAATGATGCCACTCTCCAGTCGAACTTTGATACCACGGTGGTGAACGGCACTACTAGTCAGAAGATCTTTGACAATGCCCTCGGTAAGCTGCCCGGTACGCTGATGCTCCTTCTGGACCACCTTCACCTTGGTGCCGGGTTTTATGTTTGCTCGTTGTGTTCCATTCATAGCTAATGCCTGCCTTTAAACAATTTTCGTTGTCCAGTCTTCCACGTTCCAGACCCCGCTCACCAAATCCTCATAGAAATCAGGTTCATGAGAAACCAGCAGCACTGTGCCCTTAAACTCCCTGATTGCTTTTTTCAGCTCCGCCTTGGCGTCCAGGTCAAGATGATTGGTCGGTTCGTCAAGCACCAGCCAATTGACGTTTTTCAACATCAGTTTGCACAGCCGCACCTTGGCATTTTCGCCACCGCTCAGCACCATCATCTGGCTGGTAATGTGTTCGTTGGTAAGCCCGGCTTTGGCCAAAGCCGCCCGAACTTCGTAATTGGTCATCCCGGGGAATTCTTCCCACACTTCTTCAATCGCCGTATTGGTATTGCGCTGACTTGACTCTTGTTCGAAGTACCCTGCCTGGACATATTCACCCATCTCCACCCGGCCGGAAATCGGCGGGATGTAGCCGAGCAACGTTTTAAGCAGGGTAGATTTTCCAAGACCGTTTATTCCCCGGATTGCTATTTTCTGTCCCCGTTCCAGGGATATGTCCACCGGGC
>Ga0364886_10727_pt1 | contig 12374 bp, 7 predicted proteins | sample ExccelJu500001D3_4_FD_206926 | JGI IMG/M metagenome (GOLD analysis project Ga0364886, IMG submission 206926) | Enriched cells from Trout Bog Lake Hypolimnion, Wisconsin, USA - BchlTB.July23.5000.01.D3 | ecosystem: Environmental > Aquatic > Freshwater > Lake > Hypolimnion/Profundal zone | place... | reverse complement strand
GGCGACGCTTACAAAGGCGGGCGTGATGAATCAGATATCCAGGAATTTTATTTCTTCGAGATATTCAAAAACGTCAGAAGTGATATTGGGGAACTTGATGGTCAATGGTTTCAATATTATGAAGCAATTTCAAGGGTAAATGCAGCCCTTGGAAATCTTAACAATGTCACTGAAGCACAGTATCCATTGAAGAAGGCAAGAGAGGCAGAAATGCGTTTTCTGCGCGGGCACTGGTATTTCCAGTTGAAAATAATGTATAAATATATTCCCTATATCGATGAAACTGTTCCTACAAGCAATTATGCCAATATATCAAACAGGGCACTACCTAATGATTCAATATGGGAAAAAATAGCGGCTGATTTTCAATTTGGTGTCAACAATCTTCCAATTAACCAAACACAGATAGGGAGGGCAAACAAGATTTCGGCCACAGCTTATTTGGCAAAAACCAGACTTTATCAGGCATATGAACAGGATGAAATGAACAATGTTACCGGTATAAATCAAACTAAGCTGAATCAGGTTGTGACCCTTGCTGATCAGGTGTTAGCCTCCTCTTACCAGCTTCAGCCCGATTTTGCAAATAATTTCCTGGAAGGTTCCTTTGAGAATGGAATTGAATCAATTTTCTCAGTTCAGTATTCCAAAGATGATGGGACAATGTTTGGAAGATTAAATTTTGGAGATGTTTTGGCCACACCGATGGGTATTGGATGCTGCGATTTTCATAAACCGAGTCAAAACCTGGCGAATGCGTTTAAGACCGGAGCCAATGGATTACCCATGTTTTCGGATTTCAATAACTCTGATCTGGATCTGACAGCTAATACCGTTGATCCCAGAATAGATCATACCATAGCAATCCCGGGACATAACTACGTGTATGATCCAACGACAATTTACCAGGTTAGCTGGAACAGAACTCCTGCTGTTTACGGTGTTTTTGCCTCCTTAAAAGAGAATGTGATGAAAGGGCATTATACTCAGGTTGGTCCATTCTATGCAAATACAAAAGACAAGATTATATTAAGGCTTGCAGATGTTTTACTTTGGAAAGCTGAGGCCTTAATTGAGTTAGGCCGCCAAAATGAAGCACTGCCAATTATCAATCAAATTCGTTCAAGAGCAGCTAACAGTACAGGATTACTTAAACTTGCCAACGGACAGCCTGAGTCAAATTATTTTATAAGTACTTATCAGGACGGAATAAATTGCAACTGGACACAGGATTTTGCTCGCAATGCATTGAGATGGGAAAGAAGGCTCGAATTTGCTATGGAGGGAAACAGGTTCTTCGACCTTGTAAGATGGGGGATTGCTGATACTTACCTGAATACCTATTTCCAGGTGGAGAAAACAAAAAGGGCCTATCTGAAAGACGGATTATTTACAAAAAACCGGGATGAATATTGTCCTATTCCACTTAATCAGATCAGGTTCAGCCATGGTTTATATAAACAAAACTATGGATATATCCAGTAATTGGGTAATTTATAAGATATCTTATTAATGGTTTATCATAAAACAACAAAACGATGAAAAATAAATTCAATTACATAATAATACTGGGACTCTTCCTTACGATAATCAGTTGCCAGAAACGCGACATAATTGTCATCCCGACTAAATTAGCTGCAGTTTCCAATCTTCAGTATACATTAACAGGTGATACTGTAACTCTTTCATGGAGTTTACCAACCGGAAAGGATAGCTTAAGCGTAACTGTAAATGACGGAGTAGCTCCTATTCCGTTAAAAATGGGCTCAACTTCCTATAAATATGGTATTGTTGAGACGAATAAGGCATATGGTTTTACGGTTAAGATAAGTGATACGCAAGGGAATTCTTCATTAGGACAAACTGTCCGGTTTACACGTGATGGGGCTTCTCCTGTAAAAAGCGTGAGCGCTCTACAAAATGATAATGGCGTATTATTGACATGGAGTGCTCCAGATCAGCCAGTTGCCAAGATTGAGATTAAAGCAGGAGACAATACAATCGACCTTGGATCAACTGTAACCTCCTATCAGATCAATAATCTTCCTGCAGCGAGTTATATGATCAGTTTTGTGACAACAAACAGTGCAGGAAAAGTGTCTAATACGGTCTATCTGCCATTTAAAGTCGGAGCTACAATGATTGGGTATTTAGGGGTTTATGCTGATTCAACCGCTTTGATGACCATCGGAGATGATGATGAAATTGCCGGTGGTCAATGGCTTTTCAAAAATTATCCTAAATCGAGATATATATCGTTCGATCAGGTAAAACACGGATCAGTCGATTTAACCCAGATCCGTGTAATGTGGTGGAATTTCGACGTGGTTGCAGGACATACCATGCCTGCTATTGCTACTGATCCGACAGTTGTTGCAAAGATGACCCAATATTACAAGGATGGTGGTAATTTGCTTTTAAACCAATATGCCATTCAATACTTTTGGACCTTAGGACGAATTACCCAAAACTATTTTATGGGATTTGATGAAGGTCCTGGTGGATTTAATCCGGATATATGGGGCGTAGGTGTAAACATTCACGAAAAGCATGATCAGAGTGGCCATCCATTATACAAAGGGATAACAATGACAACTCAATCTGACGGAAGGATTACCTTCCCGGTAATTGGTTCTGGTTGGAAAGAAAACCATAATGCAGTAATCGTTAGAATCCCGGAATTTGAAGGTGGACTTCCCAATGACAATGAAACTGCCTATACGAAGTTTGTCAGCGATAACAATGCTGTCTGGCTTGGACAGTGGGATGGAATAGGTGACTATTATATGGCTGGAGTGCTTGAGCTCAAACCTAAGGATGATTTCCAGGGATCAGGTATTTTCATTGGAATTGGGGGGATTGAATGGCATCAGAACACGGGAAATGTTTATCAGTCGACAATAGAACTACTGTATAAAAATGCCCTTGATTATCTGAAAACAAAATAATTCATACAGAGTCTTCCGGGGGGATAATCTTCGGAAGACTCTTATTTTAATTCCCTTATAATGTCAAAGTTAACTCTGTTTTTTATTTTTATTTCACTGGTATCAGCTTCATGTAAAAAGAATGGAGTAAGCGACAATCAGAATATTCTGGTAATTACTGTCGATTCCAGTAAAGTGGTACTTCTTACTGAATCTGACTACAGGCCAATCTACCATTTTACTCCCCCCAGAAACTGGATGAATGATCCAAACGGATTAGTGTTTTATAAAGGACAATATCATCTGTTTTATCAGTATAATCCAAATGGAAACGTTTGGGGTCCAATGAACTGGGGTCATGCAACGAGTACCGATCTTTTTAACTGGCAGGATCTGCCCATTGCATTGACTCCTGACAATTTAGGAACGATCTTCTCCGGAAGTGCTGTAATTGATATCAATAATACATCAGGGTTTAAAAATGGGAACGAAGACCCTATGGTTGCTATTTTCACTCATAATGGGTCACAACAGTATCAAAGTCTAGCCTTTAGCAATGATAAAGGGACAAACTGGACTAAATATATTGCAAATCCTGTTTTGCCGAATCCGGGTGTTCCTGATTTCAGAGATCCTAAGGTATTCTGGTATACAGCTGGACAAGAATGGATTATGGTTTTGGCCGCCGGAAATAAGGTAAATTTATATGCTTCTTCAGATTTGAAAAGCTGGCAGTTTTTAAGCGATTTTGGTGCTGATGTTGGAGCACATGGTGGTGTCTGGGAGTGCCCAGATCTTTTTGAATTACCTGTAGAGGGTACTGCCACAACTAAATGGGTCTTAATGGTAAGTTGCAACGGAGGTCCGAACGGAGGAACGGCAACCCAATATTTTATCGGGAATTTTGATGGAACAAGCTATACAACAGAATCCACAAATATTTCATGGATTGACTACGGGACTGATAATTATGCAGGAGCTACCTATAATAACATCCCTTCGGCAGATGGAAGAAGAATAATGATTGGATGGATGAGTAACTGGAATTATGCAGATAAGGTTCCGACGACGACATGGAGAAGCACCATGACGGTTCCAAGAGTACTCTCTCTGGTCAATGGGGCTCAGGGATTGGTTATGAAAACCTTACCTGTGGAAGAGCTTAATAATTATGAATTTAGTTCATCAGACACGCTTATCGAAACTGCTGTAAATTCTGTTCTATTAACAGATAATAAAACGATTAAAACCGGAAGTTACGAAATAAACTTCACCATCGATTTTAATAAGTCAAATAACTTTATTTTCTCACTGGGTGATTCAAAGGAGAAATTAATCGTCAATTTTGACAAGATTGCCGGGCTGGTATCTATTGACCGGAGCGGATCGGGACAGGTTGATTTTAACAGCCAATTCAAACAGATTATATCCTGCCCTTTTAACCCTAAAACAACCCTGATTACCAATGTCCAGGTTTTGATTGACAGAACATCAATCGAGCTCTTCCTCGATAACGGAGAAAAGGTAATGACAGCATTGTTCTTCCCGGTTTATCAATACAACTTGTTAAAAATACAGGGAAGTAATAATGTGCCACAGATTACAAACTTTAGTCTTAAAAAACTAAACAAAAGTATGTTAAGATAATTTCTTATTAATTTGGAAAAATGAAAGTCAATTATCAAAATATAAGATTTTCTCTGATCGTCTTCATGCTTGTCAGTTCATTATTGACAACAAGTTCTGCTCAGAAACCCGCTGAACTTGTTCCCAATTTTATTTTTTACAAATTTGATAATACTCCGTTCACAAATAAAAATCTGGCGACAGGTAAGGAAACGCTATTCGTATTCTTCGATGTGACCTGTGACCATTGCCGCCAGACTATTGAAACATTAAGCAGTCGTATTGACGAATGTAAGCAAATTGCGGTTTACCTCATTACCCTGGATGATAAAGCTGCTGTAGGTAATTTCTTAAAACAGTATGGAAAGAATCTTGTCAATAAAAGAAACGTAGTGATATTAAGGGATAAAAAAGACCAGTTTATTACTCTTTTCGGACCACGGAAATACCCTTCCATATTCTTGTTTTCCTCACAAAAGAAATTATTACTGTATGATGACCAGGATTTAAAACTTGAGAAATTCTTTAAAATTATTAATACTTCTAACCATGAAATCCCATAGCCTGTTTCTTCTTTTTTTAGTTTCAGGACTGTTTCTATTCTCTTCCTGTCAGTTTAACGGGGAGAAAAAGAAGGAAACTAATGCTGAATATAGTGAACCTTATCGCCCCCTTTTCCATTTTTCGCCCCCCTCAAAGTGGATGAATGATCCTAATGGTCTTGTATTTTTCGAAGGAGAATACCATCTTTTCTACCAGTATTATCCCGGGTCAATGGTTTGGGGACCTATGCACTGGGGTCATGCAGTCAGTACTGATTTGGTTCATTGGCAGCATCTATCAATTGCGCTCTACCCGGACAGCCTCGGGTATATATTTTCGGGTAGTGCAATAGTTGATTACAATAATACATCGGGCTTGGGGAAACCGGATAAACCGGCTATGATTGCTATCTTTTGTTACCATTCCCCCGTGCTTGAAAAAGCAGGAAAGGAGAACTTTCAGACTCAGGGAATGGCCTATAGTCTGGATAAAGGTCGGACATGGACCAAATATGCAGGAAATCCTATTGTTCCAAATCCAGGATTGAGAGATTTCCGCGACCCTAAAGTATCATGGAATGCAGAAACAAATAAATGGATTATGGCATTGGCTGCAGGGAATTGTATTCAGTTCTATTCGTCAGTCGATCTGAAGAAATGGGCATTTGAAAGTGAATTTGGTAAAAATCTGGGGGCGCATGGTGGTGTCTGGGAATGTCCCGACCTGATCAAAATGGAAGTGAATAACTCCAAAAAAGAATCGAAATGGGTTCTGTTGGTAAGCATTAATCCCGGTGGACCGAATGGAGGATCGGCAACTCAATATTTTACGGGTGATTTTGATGGTCATCATTTTACAACTGAGAATGAGAAGATCAGGTGGATCGATTATGGCAAAGATAATTATGCAGGGGTGACTTTTTCGGGAATTCCTGAGAATGACGGGAGATGCATTTCGATTGGATGGATGAGTAACTGGCAATATGCAACCAGTGTGCCAACCACACCCTGGCGCAGCGCTATGACCTTTCCCCGGCAAATCAAACTGGAAAAAGAGGAAGGTGAATATATCATTTTATCAAGCCCAATCGATGAAATTGAACAACTTCGGGAAAGGAAGATAACTCTAAACCCATTTATTTCTTCTGGCAGAAAAGAACTGACTAAAGAGATCCCTTTTGGATTATCTGCCATTGAAATAATTGCTGATTTTTCATTTCCTCAACCAGGAAAAGCAAGTGAATTTGGATTTGAACTCGCTAATTTAAAAGGGGAGAATGTTGTTGTGGGATACAGTAATCAAACAAATAAGTTCATAATCGATCGTCAGAATTCGGGGAAGAACGATTTCTCAAAGGAATTTAAGGGAGTTTATTATTCATGTGAGTTAAAACCTGAGAAGTTCGTTTCAATGCATTTGATTGTCGATGTAGCTTCAGTTGAGTTATTCGGTCAATCGGGTAGGGTCGCGATGACAGATATCTTTTTCCCAAATGAAATATTCAATTGTTTATACGTTTATAGTAAAGGAGGATCCGTTAAATGTGAGCGGGTCACAATTTATAAGCTCAATAATATTTGGGATAGTATTTTAAACAAGCAAAAATCGGGGATTCCGGAGTAAAGAGTCAAATAATGGCTGATCCAAATGATCATGGTTCAGCCATTGTTACCAGTGTTGCTCTGAACAAATTCACTGGGAGATATCTTGAGATAATCTTTAAAACTTTTGGAAAAATAAGAGGGACTCGAAAATCCTGTTTCATAAGCCACTTCAGCAATTGATTTTCCACTTTCTCTCAATAATACGACGGCCTTGTTTAGTTTTATGTTTCTTATGAACTCGCTGACAGATAAGCCGGTTAAGTGCTTCATTTTCCGGTAAACATGTACGCGCGAAAGACCAATTTCCAGGCTTAGTTCTTCTACTCCATATTCCGTATTCTGAATGTTTTTTTCAATGGTTTTAATACATCGTTTCAGAAACGAATTATCGAGTTGGGATATTTTGGTCTCACCTGTATTTGGCAGAAGCATGTTCTCCTGATAGTGTTTCCTGATCTTTTGCCTGGTTTCAATCAGTTTCCTGACCCTCACCAACAAATGTTTGCTGTTGAAAGGCTTAGGCATATAGGAATCAGCGCCTGTTTCCAATCCCTCAATCTTCTCCTCATGTGATGAACGCGCAGTAAGAAGAATCACCGGAATATGACAAATATTAATATCCGATTTTAGTTTCTTGGTGAACTCCAGCCCATCCATCACGGGCATCATCACATCGCAAATAATCAGATCAGGTTCCTCCTGATCAATTTTGTCCAAAGCCTCCTTCCCATTTGAGGCTTCAAAGATTTTATATTCGTCCAGAAGACAATTCTTTATGAATGACCGTACATCAGAATTATCTTCAACGATCAATACAGAAAATGGAAAATCAAAATTATTGTTCCGCCTAGGACTCTTTTCCGCGATCTTAAACTTTGTAATATCCGGCGGAAATTCAGGAACCGACCCCTATATCAATCAAAATGGAGACTATCCTACAACGAGCCAGAACCTACCTCTGATACGTTATGCAGAAATTCTTCTTTTCAAGGCTGAGGCCCTTATCATGATGGGACAGAATTCAGCTGCAGCTGACCCACTCAACCAGGTTAGATCCCGGGTCGGTCTTGCCCCGATAGCCTCGCCAACAATGGATGATTTAAAACACGAACGTCGCTGCGAACTTGCCTGCGAATGGACAGACCGTTTTCAGGATTTAAAGCGTTGGGGTGATGTAGCCAAAATTCAAATGCCTTTGCACGGACGTAATTACGCAGATAATACAAATCCAGACTCTCCTTACACCATTGTTCAGGTTTGGAAAGCCAGAACTTATGATGCATCAAAAGATATTGTTTGGCCTTATAACCCGGATGAAATTTCACGCTCAAACGGTGTTTATAAACAGAATCCGGGTTGGTAACTTTATTAGTTTTTAAGTGATTGATGTTGATTAGCAGGGGCCGGTTATCCGGCTCTTGTTTTTTCCCGATTTACTTCACAAGAAATTGCAATTTAATTTCGACTATCTTTACCACTAGATCGAGCCAATATTCGGTTTAACGATTTTAACTAAATAAATCTGGAAGATCATCCAATGTTGAATAACCTAATACAAATCTGCTGCATCCTCCTTTTCTTTCCCCAACTGATTCTTGCTCAGAAAACTCATTCATCCCCATTCAGGTCCAAACCATACCAGGCTACTATTTTGGAAAATAAAAGCATCCGCATCACCTTTGATCAAACGGATGGATTGCCTTATCAATACGAATTGCTTAAAGTATATGATCGTTTCCGGGGAGCGGATAAGGGCAGGAAGATTGAAGCAGTAATCCGCAAACTGGCAGACCACTCGGAAAGAAAGGTTGACGTAGACTTAAGTTTCGTTACAATGCGACCCGGGATGGCCAATTTCAGATACCAGTTGACTTTCGATCATGCACCAGCAGGCACATTTGAAATCAGCTATACTTTACACAATTCCACCATTTTCATAACACTCGAAAACGTCAGCGAATCAAAGGGATATCATCTGATCGAGGTGATTACCGGCAACCTGGTTACCCTTACACAGAGAGAGGGACCCTCCGCTTTTGTCTATAATAATCAAGCTGGTAAACTGGTCAGTTTGTCTGCCGCCAAACCCGGAGGAATAGGAGAAGATTCAGGGGCTTTTGGAGGTTATCCCAATATCAGCGTCCTGCCTGTTGTTGCCTTGATTAAACCCCGTTCTGTTTGCACGATGGAAGTTCAGGGGTTTTGCAACAAGACAGTGCTCGACGTCACCAGGATTGGCAATAATAATCAGGCCAGTATTGGCGTTTTTACCCCTCATTATCAACGTGGTGGCTCCGGTGCTCCCGACCTGATCATCCATCAAAATAAGATTTGCCGGATTGATTTTGCCGGGGACTACGATCACAACGGGACAACCGACTGGCTCGATGCCGCCAAGATGGTCAGCGATTACCTGCCCGGAATTCCTACCCATTTCTATGATGACAAATTCCTGTGGATCATCCAGGGAGAGGTGGGGCGTCATCCAGTAGAAGCAACATTTGATGAGGTTGGTCATTTGATCAGACGTATCAGTGTCCTGACAGACAATAATCCTCAGATTTGCTATGTTTCGGGGTGGAGCAAAGGGGGTCATGATACAGGATATCCCAACGTTCAAAAGCTTAACCCATTATTGGGCGATGACGCAGCTTACATCAAATTGAGGGATGAGGCGAAAAAGAGATATAATACAACGGTCAGCTTTGATGATAACTACGACGATCAGTATCGGAATGAATTCACAACAGGTGTTTTCAACGAAGATAATATTGCAAAAACTGCAGATGGAATACTTATGAAATTCAATGCATGGAATGGACAAGATACCTCGTATATTACAGGAATGGCCCATTATATGCGACCCGGAGGTCCAGGCGAAGCCAGGGTTGATTATACAGCCACCCGATATGGTTTACAAGGGACCCTTTTGATTGATGCCGCTACCTGGTGGACAATCCGACCGGATTACAATCCTAATCACCCGGCAAGCGCCCCAACGAATCTGATTGATGGAAAATTCAGGCTATTTGACCGTTTTCAGAATAAATACGGGATTAACATCACCTCTGAGCTTTTACGATACCCTGCGGTAGGACATATCGCTATGGTTTGTGATGGCCCGGATAGTCAAGGTGGAAATCAATATGGGGGAGCAGGCACTGACATCCCGTTTCTGGCTGTTGCTTATCGTAAATCAATTTATTACGGTTGTCCGGGTGGAATTCAGGGGCCTAACCGGATTTCAGAAATGCTTTACAACAATAATATCCGGCATGTGTGGCTGGCAAAAAACACCCCTGACAGTTTAATCACAGATATTTACTATACCAATTATGTCCCCTGGTTCAAAATGCACGACCTTGATATGCTTTCATTTAAAAGAAATGGCACTACGATAGACATGAAACTCAGCCAAAATTCCTCTATCCATCTGTCACCTGAGTCAGTAAACGCAAAATATCAGGGCAATATCATTATTCAGAATGACGATATCACCTGCCCAATTAGGGATCACCGAATTGCCTTTTATTCGAAATATAACAAAACTTTATCCTACCCTTTACCTGCAGGAACCGATGAATTCGCTGTCAAAGCCGTGGCTCTTTATTCCGGTAGACGTGAAAACGTTCCGGTCTCCATTATTAATGGATCGATTAAGATTCATTGTACAAAACAAGTTCCGGTGATCGTATATTATTAATTAATTCAATTGCTTCCATTTAATTGAATACGAATTATATTGGGTCGAAATGAGTTCCATACCCACTTATCGTAAGAATAAATGTTATTTATTAACTTTACTCCGCAAATCATTTGATCATAAATGAAGAAACAGCTACTTATCATACTAATATCTTCCATTTTCGTTCATCCTGGATTTTCGCAAACCCCGGCTATCCGAAAATATAAGGTTGGCTTTTCTCAGTGCACCAATGCAGATACCTGGCGTAAAACAATGCATTTGGAAATGCTAAACGAGCTTACCTACTATCCAAATCTTGAACTTATTACAAAGAATGCCGGGAATAGTAGTGATAAACAAGTGAAGGATATTAATGAACTACTTGCTGAGAATATTGATTTATTAATTGTTTCCCCCAATGAATCGGCCCCCCTTACCCCGGTCGTGAAAAAGGTTTATCAAAGAGGGATACCCGTTATTTTAATTGACCGGAAAATTGAATCCGACGATTATACGGCATTTATTGGCGCCAATAATTATCAAATCGGTAAGTCAGCCGGAAAATATGCGGTAAAACTGTTGAAAGGGAGTGGTAAAATTCTTGAAATTGAGGGGTTAATGGGTTCCTCCCCAACCCGTGAGCGGCATAATGGATTCGTTGATGAAATCTCCAAATTTCCTTCAATTTCAATAGTGAGATCAAAATCAGGAGAATGGGAATATACCGGGGGGTGGAAAATAATGAATGATGCATTCTCTGAAGGGCTTGAATTTGATATGGTTTATGCCCATAACGACGTAATGGCAATGGGAGCCTACAATTCATATGTCAAGCAAAAGAAAGAAAAGAACATCTTTTTTATTGGTATTGATGGATTACCCGGCCCTGATGGTGGAATTCAGGCTGTAATCGACAAGAAATTTGATGCAACATTACTTTATCCCACCGGGGGCAGGATATCTATCTCATTGGCTGCAGACATATTAAATAATAAACCATTTTATAAGGAGAATGATTTGAATACGATGGTTATCGACTCTGCAAACGTGAAGGCTGTTAAGTCCCAGTCAGAGGAGATCCTGACGCTTCATAAGAATATAGAGTCCTCAAAACAAAACTTTGATCTGCAATTACAAAGGTTTTATAGCCAACAGTTATGGCTGATCGTGTCGTTAGTTTCACTTGTTGTGGTAATCATCTTGGTTACCCTGTTATTCAGGGCTTTCCGGAATAAACAACTGGCAAATCAAAAACTGGAAATTCAAACCAAAGAGATTATCCGGCAGAATGAGGAGTTGAAAAGAATCAGCCTTCAATTAGAGGAGGCAACTCAGGCCAAACTCCGCTTTTTCACAAATATTTCACACGAGTTCCGAACTCCGCTAACCCTTATTCTTGGACCACTTGAAGATATTATGAGTAATGCCCGCCTTACCCCGGAATTACTTAACCGGCTTCAGATGATGCATCGCAATGCAATTCGTTTGCTGAGGTTAATCAACCAATTGATGGATCTGCAAAAAATGGACAGCTCTAAAATGAGACTTAATGCCGGATATTACGATATTGTACTATTTACCAGGGAGATAAAGGAATCATTTGATGAATTGGCAATCAAGAAAAACATCGATTATCGTTTCTCTACTGCTATTCCCAATCAGGAGCTATTATTTGATAAGGATAAGGTGGATAAAATATTATTTAATCTCCTTTCGAATGCTTTTAAGTTTACTTCCGATTCAGGAAAGATTGAAATATTCATCCAAAATACCAAACATCAATTTAAAGACCAAGTGTGTGATGCGGTTAAAATTACAGTTAAAGATAATGGAGTAGGCATTTCAGAAAATCAGCTGGCATTGATTTTTGAAATCTTTTACCGGGGTGATCATCAGGCAGACCGGATCATTGAAGGAACCGGGGTCGGATTAGCATTATCCAAAGGGTTTATCGATCTGCTGAAAGGGGACCTGACGGTTGAGAGTAAA
>Ga0364886_10675_pt1 | contig 12392 bp, 11 predicted proteins | sample ExccelJu500001D3_4_FD_206926 | JGI IMG/M metagenome (GOLD analysis project Ga0364886, IMG submission 206926) | Enriched cells from Trout Bog Lake Hypolimnion, Wisconsin, USA - BchlTB.July23.5000.01.D3 | ecosystem: Environmental > Aquatic > Freshwater > Lake > Hypolimnion/Profundal zone | place... | reverse complement strand
CTGAAACAGAAGCAATTCAAGTTGCTGAAAAGAAAGCTGAAGTGGCGCTTTACGCAAAGCAACTGGCAGAAGATACTGCGGCAATGGATGCGCAATTGCTTAAAGATGAAGAATTGATTGCCCAAGTAGAGTCACTTGCCAATCAGGAAGTTCAGATCAAACTTGATACGCAGATTGCTTTACGCAGAGAAACCGAGTTGCGTGTAAATGAACTTAATCAGCAACGCATCGCTACGGAAACTCGTGCACAGGAAGCCGCCGCCGCCAATTTGGTAGCAGCCCAAGCCGATCTGGCGATTGCAAAATCGAAAGAAGATTTTGTGTTGCGCGGACTGAATATGACCAAGATGCGCATTGATGCAGAAGCCCGTGCCACAAAGGCAGCCGAGGATGCATTGCAGGCTGAATCACGTGCTACTGTATTAGCACGCCAGCGTTATGAAGCGGCGAAAAAAGCCAAGGAGCTGGCAGAAGCCCGTGCACGGGAAGAACTGCTGCAATTGGAATTGGAACAGCAAAAAGTAATCGTGGAAAAGCGTGAAAAAGAAATTGTAGCGAAAAGACTCGAAGCTGAACGCCGTAGTGTTGCTGAAACCGAAGCTCGAATTGCAGTTGAACACAAAAAAGAGGAAGCGGCTCGTAAATTGAATATGTCAGAAATGCTGGCCAAGGAAGCCGCGAACGAGCATCTAATCGTGTGCGAACAATCTATCAGTGCGATGATTGCTCGTGAAGAGATTGACCGTCAAATGACCGAATCTGAAAGGATTGAACTCAAACGCATTAATGCAGAAGTCGAAACAGCCAATTTAATGAAAAAATTACGCAAAACCAGTTTGATAAGCAAAGTTTCTCAAATGGCCTTGGCCGCCTCGCTGGTATTAAGCTTGAGCTACATCTGGACAGAGGGAAATTCTGTAAGTAGCACCGGCAATGTTGCTCTGCCAGTGGCAGAAGCATCAGTTAGCAAGCCTGCTGCTGATCCCGTCGTTTTAACCAGTCTCAAAATGGCAACGGAACTGGAAAATTTCCAGGTATTGACCGAGCACTCAAAGGATTTGGCCAGAAACTAAATATTTAAGGTTGAGTTATAAAGCGAGGATTTTGTCCTCGCTTTTTTTTGCCTGCCTTAAATAGATATTAAGATATTAGCGAAATCGTCTTCTGTGCCAACGGCTGATTATCTTGATATAAAATATCCGGCAACAATCTGCCACAACTGTACTCGCTGATCTAGCTAAAAAAACCTTGTCTCATTCTCTCCGTCAGTGGATAACGCATAAGGTACATGGTGCGGCACGATTAGCTCGCCTTGAGCATTGTTACTTGCCTCAATTTTAATCACAGGTGCAGTTCCCCGTACACCGCCAAACAGGGTAGCAAACGCGGAGTCAGCCGCATCGCGCCCGGTACAGATGCGCACAAAGCCCATTGGAATGGCGACACCTGAGGGATCAAAGATATACCACCGGTCACTCAGATAAACTTCGACATAGGCATGAAAATCGGTTGGTCCCAAAATAGGATCAGCGCCGAAGTCAATCCCAGTTACAAAGCGGGCGGGTATGTTCACCGCACGACATAAGGCGATCATCAAATGGGCGAAGTCGCGGCATACACCAACCTCTTCTACCAGCGTATCGATCGCCGTTGTGTTTCCCGTGGACGAGTTAGAGCGAAAGGTTACACGATTCAACACCCAGTCGCGAATAGCCTGCACCCTGCTGTAGCCGTGCCACAAATGACCAAACTCCTTAACTGCCAGCCTGTGCAACCGGTCTGACTGGCAGTAACGACTGGGATAAATATAGGGCAACACGACTCCGGGCAAATTCGCCACGGGCATTTCACTGATTTGATCCGTTGGCGCCGAGAAATGATTGAGATCAACAGTCGCCTCATAACAAACCTTCAGCTCCCCGGGAAACGCTTTCAGCCGCAAAAACCGGGCATGAGTTACCGGATCAGTATAAAGATTGCTTGGCAAGCTTTGACTGATATACATTGACTCATTAACAACGGTCTGAAGCTTGGTTTGAGCAGCGTGAATACTTAAAATGAAATCGCAACCGGGTTGGTCAATTTCATAATTTAATTCAATCGATAATTTTAGTCTGATCAATGGGATTTACGGAAAGGGAAAGAAGCTCAACTGAGTAATAATTTAAGGAACTTAAGCCAAACTTTCTCGCCCCCACAAGGGGATAGCAAAGACGAACTCGGCGTTTCTTTAAGCTAAAACGAACATTCGGTCAACCTATGGTACAGTAATCAGTAGCTTTAGGAAGGAAACTTCATGATATCCAAATTACTCGACATGCTCTATTTTGGTGCATTTGCTATAACTTGAGTTGGTAATCTTATTGACTTGAGGGGATCTCTAAAAATCCAATTTTCGTCTCAATACTGTGTTACTAATAAATTTACTAATTACAAATCAATTAGATGCTGTGGTGCAAATTATTACTTGCTCCTTGCCTAGAGCAGAAAATTGAATTATTGGAGGCCTCCTTGACTGTGTATTAATATTGGTATGTTTCGTGCTTGTCATTAAATTTAGTTAAGTTTAATGATTCAATTTATAATTCACTATGATGAAAACAGCCTACGATGAAATGAATGCCGCTGATGGCTCGATGCGGGAAAGTTATCGCAGCTATGCAAGCTGGCTAAAATCCACTCCGGATAATGTGATAGCACGCAAACGCGAGGAGGCCGATATCGCCTTCCATCGTGTAGGCATTACTTTTGCCGTGTACGGGGAAGATTCCGGCAAAGAGCGACTAATTCCATTTGACATCATCCCTCGCATCATCGCGGCAAATGAATGGAAGAAAATGGCTGACGGGTTACGCCAGCGGGTTAGCGCTCTTAATTCTTTTTTGCATGATGTTTATCACGATCAGGAAATTATCAAAGCTGGCCGCATTCCCGCAGAAATGATTTTGAAAAACTCTCAGTTTCGAAAAGAAATGATTGGCGTGGACGTTCCGGAAAAAATCTATTCGCACATTGCAGGCATAGATTTAGTAAGGGCGGGCGAAGGAGAATATTATGTGCTCGAAGATAATTTGCGCACTCCCTCGGGAGTGTCTTACATGCTGGAAAATCGCAAAATGATGATGCGGCTTTTCCCGGATTTGTTTTCACGACAGGCAATTGCCCCGGTCGAGCACTATCCCGACCTGCTGTTGAACAATATGCGTTCGGTTGCCCCGCCCGGCGTTATCAATCCCAACGTAGTCGTGCTCACACCGGGACAGTACAACAGTGCATATTTTGAACATGCCTTTTTGGCCCAGCAGATGGGCATTGAGCTGGTTGACGGCAATGATCTGTTTGTTCGAGATGACACTGTATTTATGCGCACTACTCAAGGGCCTCTCCGGGTAGATGTGATCTATCGCCGCATCGATGATGACTATCTCGACCCGCTGGCGTTCAGAAAAGATTCCATGTTGGGCGTACCCGGACTTTTCTCGGCTTATCGCGCGGGCAATGTCACTTTGGCTAATGCAGTCGGAACGGGTATAGCTGACGACAAGGCAATCTATATGCACGTTCCGGAAATGATCAGATTTTACTGCGGTGAAGAACCTATTCTTTCTAATGTGCCCACCTGGGATTTGAGCAAGCCTGAAGACTGCAAATATGTGCTTGCAAACCTGTCTGAACTGGTCGTCAAGGAAGTGCATGGTTCAGGTGGCTACGGAATGCTGGTTGGCCCGACAGCAAGCAAGGATGAGATAAAAGTATTTCGCGAAAAGATTCTTGAAGGCCCGGAAAAATACATTGCCCAACCTACCCTTTCGCTCTCCACCTGTCCGACGTTTGTCGACAGCGGTGTTGCTCCGCGTCATATTGATCTGCGTCCCTACGTTCTTTCGGGGAAAGAGATAACCATGGTCCCGGGCGGACTCACCCGGGTGGCATTGAAAGAAGGTTCGTTGGTTGTTAACTCATCGCAAGGCGGTGGTACAAAAGACACTTGGGTATTGGAAAACTAATTATGCTTTCATCCACCGCAGATCACCTTTACTGGATGGCACGCAGCATGGAGCGTGCCGAAAATACCGCACGCATGCTGGACGTGACCTATCGCATGTCTTTGCTCAAGCAAACCATTGGTGAACTGCACCACGAATGGCGTGCCATGCTTTCCATCAGCGGCTTGCATGAAGACTTTGAGGCTCGCTACGAGGAACCCAGCGCCGAGAATGTCCTGCACTTCATGGCACTCGACGAAAAAAATCCGGGCAGCATTTACAACAGTATTTTTACAGCGCGTGAAAACGCCCGTGCGGTTAGAGGCTCGATCACTTCTGAAATGTGGGAGGCTCTCAATTTCACCTGGCTGGAAATGCGCCGCATTCAAACCGAGGGTATCGCGGAAGACGGAGTATCGCGATTTTTTGAATGGGTGAAGGAGCATTCGCATCTGTCGCGCGGTATTACTCACGGAACGCTATTACGTGATGACACTTTTCGCTTTATCAGGCTCGGCACGTTCATAGAAAGGGCTGATAATACCGCAAGAATATTAGATGTTAAATATCACATACTGCTGCCAAGTCCAAGTGAAGTGGGAGGCGCGGCAGACTATTATCAATGGAGCGCGGTGTTGCGTTCGGTTTCTGCCTTTGAATCGTATCGAAAAGTATTTCGTGACAAAATATCTCCCAAGCGCGTCGCCGACTTATTGATACTGAGAGCAGATATGCCGCGTTCGTTAACTGCCTGTATGGACGAGGTCAATTCACAGATACAAGAAATACAGGGCCCCCGCTCAAGTGAACTGGTTCGCCGCAGTGGTTTATTGCATGCTGAATTAACCTACGGAAGTATCGATGAAATCTTCGCTTTTGGCTTGCATGAATATTTGTCTGATTTTCTTGAGCGCATATACTCCCTGGGCGACCTGATTAATACAACCTATTTTTGGTCAACTGATGACTGACACTTTGGCTTAATACCAAATGCGAAGCAAAATTGGACTTCACTCGAATTTATAGAGGCTTCCTTCAATCAATATCAAAGTTTCTGATGTCTTCCAACCGATAATACTTTAGAGAGTAAACATGACATACTGTGTTGCAACCATGATTGATGCCGGAATTGTTTTTGCTTCCGATTCACGAACAAATGCGGGGGTAGACAATATATCGACCTTTCGCAAAATGAAAATATTTGAGCGTGCAGGGGAACGGGCATTGGCAATCATCAACTCCGGCAATCTTGCGGTTACACAGGCCACCATTAATATGCTGGAACAGTCGATCAAACGCAACACTGATCCGCATATAATGAGTGTTAAAACGATGTATGAAGTCGCGGAACTCGTTGGAGAAGCATTACGCGAAGTACGTCATCGCGATGGTCCGTATCTGATGGAAAACCAGGTTGACGGCAGCGCCAGTTTCATTGTCGGCGGGCAGATTGAAGGAGAGTGCCAACGTTTATTTTTGGTGTACTCGGAAGGCAATTTTATCGAGGCAACTGCCGAAACACCTTACTTTCAAATTGGCGAAGTGAAGTATGGCAAGCCCATCATCGACCGGGTTATCAAAGCCGATACTTGCATGAATGACACCATCAAATGTGTATTGGTTTCGTTCGATTCAACCATGCGTTCAAATTTGTCGGTCGGTATGCCTATCGATTTGGCATGTTATGACCGTGATTCGCTACAGCTCAGAAATGTTCATCGTTTTGATGAACAAGATGCCTATATGCAACATTTAAGGTTGAGCTGGGGAGAGGGTGTGCGCAAGGCGTTTGCTGAATTACCTAATTTTGTGTGGTAGCCAATTTATTGCACGTTTGAAACCCCTCTGAAAGGTATTAGATGACCATTCGCGTCGCGCTCAATCACCAGACCAGTTACAACTTCGACCGTGCCGTGAGTCTGGGGCCCCACGAAATACGTCTGCGCCCTGCCGCGCATAGCCGAACTCCTATTCTGAGCTATTCGCTCAAAGTTGAACCGGCAGGTCATTTTCTCAACTGGCAACAAGACCCGTTCGGCAACTGGGTGGCGCGGCTGGTCTTTCCTGAAAAAAATAAAGCACTGAAAATCACCATCGATCTGGTGGCGGATATGACCGTCATCAATCCCTTCGATTTTTTTATGGCTGATTTTGCCGAAAACTTTCCTTTTGATTATCCCGATGAGCTCAAGCGCGAACTGAGCCCTTATCTGGAAAAGGATGCAGCGACACCTTTGCTGTCAGATTGGATAGTACGCTGCAAAAAGGATTTGCTTTCAAAAAAGATGCGCACCATAGATATGCTGGTTGGCATCAATCAACGTTTAAAAAATGATGTCGGTTACACGGTAAGAATGGATGCCGGCGTGCAAAAACCGGAAGAAACCTTAACCCTTAAGCTTGGCTCTTGCCGCGACTCGGCTTGGTTGCTGGTTCAAATTTTTAGACATCTTGGGCTTGCCGCCCGATTTGCTTCCGGCTATTTAATCCAGCTTAAATCTGATGTCAAAGCTCTCGACGGCCCTTCCGGCACCGACCACGACTTTACCGACCTTCATGCCTGGACAGAAGTTTTTATTCCCGGAGCAGGTTGGATAGGACTTGACCCTACTTCGGGTCTGTTGGCAGGAGAAGGACACATTCCGCTGGCCTGCACCGCGCTGCCATCTTCTGCCGCACCGGTAATTGGAATGACCGATGTGTGCGAAACACATTTTGATTTTTCCATGAAAGTTACACGCATACATGAAGACCCTCGCGTCACCCTGCCCTATTCAGAAGATCAGTGGCAAGCGATTGACGCGCTCGGACATCAGGTTGATGCCGAACTGGCAACACAGGACGTGCGCCTTACCATGGGTGGAGAACCAACTTTTGTATCCATCGACGACATGGATGGCCCGGAATGGAATTACACCGCGCTATCCGATAAAAAACTTGAACTTTCCGGTGAATTGCTGTCCCGCTTGCAGCGCCATTTTTCACCCGGTGCGATGTTGCACTTCGGTCAGGGTAAGTGGTATCCGGGAGAACCGAAACCTCGCTGGGCATTAGGTTGCTACTGGCGTACAGATGGCAAACCCTTATGGAATAATTTGCAATTACTCGTCACCCAAGATGGCGGGGGCAAACAGACGACAGCGGATGCTTCAAAATTTATTCTCGAACTAACACAAGTACTCGAACTGGATAAACACTTTGTCATACCTGCTTTCGAAGATGTTACCCAGATCATCGATCAGGAGCAACGCTGGCCCGAGAACCTTGATCCGTTAAAAAGTGATTTGAAAAAGAACGATGAACGTCGCCGTTTAGCCAAGCTGATTGAGCGAGGCATCGGTGAGCCGGTTGGTTATGTTTTACCGTTAAAAGCTCTTCCACCCGCGACCAAGCAACGCGCGGGGAAAGCCATCGCCCCCGAGGGCTTTTACTCAAGCAGTTGGCCGCTGCGTCGTGAACATCTTTACCTGATTGCAGGGGATTCTCCGCTTGGTCTTCGCTTGCCCTTGGCATCATTGCCTTGGGTCGCCCCGGAAGACAAAGAAGTGGAACACGGTCGCGATCCCTTTGATGCAACTAGCGAAGCACCTGATTCAAAAAAGAAGTCAAACAAAGCAAAACCAATAAACGACTCAAAAAAGAAAAATTATGATCCCCGCGAGATCGTGCATACCGCTTTATGCGCTGAAGTGCGAGACGGCGTGTTATGCATATTCTTGCCCCCCGTTCCATTTTTGGAAGACTTTGTGTTGTTAATAACCGCGATAGAAAACGCAGCTACTAAATTAAAGCTGCCAATCCGCCTTGAAGGTTACACACCACCTGCAGATTCACGCATAAAAGAATTCCGTATCACGCCCGACCCCGGCGTGATTGAAGTTAATATCCACCCATCCGGTACATGGGCTCAATTAGTTGAAAATACCCAAATACTTTATGAAGAGGCACGTTTGAGCCGATTGGGAACCGAGAAATTTATGCTTGATGGTCGCCATACAGGAACCGGCGGCGGCAACCATATCACGCTGGGCGCAGCCACGCCTGCCGACTCTCCCTGCTTGCGCAGACCCGATGTTTTGATGAGTCTCATCACCTATTGGCAACATCATCCTGCGTTATCGTATTTATTCTCCGGTCTTTTTATCGGCCCCACCAGCCAGGCACCCCGTGTGGATGAGGCACGACACGAAAGTCTGTATGAGTTAGAGATCGCATTCCAGCAAATCACTCAACATCTGAAGCCCGGAGTAGAAAATCAACAGCCGTGGTTAGTAGATAGATTGTTGCGCAACTTTCTGGTTGATCTTTCCGGCAATACCCATCGTGCGGAATTTTGTATCGACAAATTATATTCCCCAGACAGTGCGACTGGTCGGCTGGGCTTGGTAGAGTTTCGGGGTTTTGAAATGCCGCCCCACGCGCAAATGTCACTGCTGCAAATACTTTTACTTCGCTCGCTGGTTGCTCGATTCTGGAAGACCCCCTACAGCGGCCCGCTAATTCGTTGGGGTACAGAATTACATGATCGTTTCATGTTGCCGGATTTTGTAGCGCAAGATATGCGCGATATCGTTCTCGATTTGCAACGCTCCGGTTATGCGTTTGAGTTTGAGTGGTTCGCACCATTCATCGAATTCCGCTTCCCTCGTTTTGGCACGGTGGCGTATCAGGGAATTGAAATTGAGCTGAGACAAGCTATAGAACCTTGGCACGTACTGGGTGAAGAGGTCGGTGCCGGCGGTACGTCTCGATACGTTGATTCATCGGTCGAACGTATGCAGATCAAAGTGCGCCACATGAACGATAACCGGCATATTGTCACCTGCAATGGACGTCCCTTGCCGCTGACAGCTACCGGAACGAAAGGTGAATACGTTGCGGGTGTGCGTTATCGGGCATGGTGCCCGCCTTCAGCCTTGCATCCTACTATCGGAGTACAAGCTCCGCTGGTATTTGATTTGGTTGACAGATGGAACGGAAGATCAGTTGGCGGCTGCACTTATCACGTTGTTCATCCAGGCGGGCGAAACTACGAAACTTTTCCAATCAATGCAAACGAGGCCGAGTCTCGCCGTGTAGCTCGCTTCTGGAATCATGGTCACACGCCCGGCAAAATGCACGTTAAACGTGAAGGACGCAATCCCGATTACCCATTGACTCTGGATCTGCGCCGGGCTCCGGAAGCGATAATGGAAGGTTTTTCAGAACAACCAGATGAGTTGGTTAAACAGTCACAGCAGGAGCAACAATAATAGATCTGTTAATAATATTCAATTTCACTTTTGCAATGGAATTACTGGCTGGCTTCACCTTTTATTTTCATACGGTAGCGAAATACAGATAAGCGCACCAACAAAACCTATGGCAGGTCAACACGTTTGACCGGTTTTTTAGCCAGTTCAGTAAACTCGTCCAAGACTTTAAACAAATCGGTAAATATCTGCTTGCCGCAAGTTTCTTCAAAATATGAATATTGCAAATCGATCAGTGGGGCGATTTGGCTCAGTATGCTCGTGCCTCTTTCGGATAAATGAATTAATACGCGCCGCTGATCCTCTATTATTCGGGATCGCGTAATTAAATCAACTTCTTCCATTCGCGCAAGAATCCCGGCCATGCTGGGGCTGGAAAATTTGCACATTTCACATATTTCCCTTGGTTCCATCTGGCCATGTTCATCCAACGCCCGCAACACCCTCCATTGCTGTTCGGTAAGCCCGAAATGGCTCATGATTGGACGGAAATGCTCCATCAGACTTTCTCGGGCCATTAGAAAGCGGTGGGGCAAATTCGGATAGTTGATCAGTTTATTCAGGTGCAAGCTCATAAAGTATTCGTAACCATGCCGCTATCTTGAACAATTCCAGCCAACTCGCTAATTCGCCCAGCCCAATCAGAAGGACGAAACGCCTTTTGGTCATTTTGAGTTCCAACAATAATCCAATTAGTTACAGGTGCTTTCATAGAAATTCCTCATAATAAAATTGACTTCGCGGATGAATTGCAAGTGAGCGCCAATGCTTGCCTACAACAATTCACTGATTTACTAACATGATAGCGATTCTAATTGCTAATATATTAGCGAGTCAAGCTTTTCTTTGCTTTTTTTGCCCTTCATAAATAATCAAGTTAAGGAAACAACAATACAAATGAAAAATACATTCTTTACTTTACTACGAGCAGCACTTATTCCGTTTATGCTTCTCTGGGCAAAGGTATCAATGCCAAAAGGAATAGAACGTTCTGCTGAAGGACAACACACAGTAGACCAGGAATGCAAGGAGTTAGTGCTATACCATTTTAGTGCTTGCCCATTTTGTATCAAAGTGCGACGAGAGATGGCAAAATTATCTTTGCCAATCAATTTGCGTGAGGCTAGGCACAATCAGGAAAATAAATCGGACTTAATACAGTACGGTGGCAAATTTCAGACCCCATGTTTACAGATTACAGACAGCAGCGGCAAAGTTAATTGGCTATACGAGTCCGACGACATAATCAAATTCTTGCAACTACACTTTGCCAAAAAATAATTCCTATCTTTCTCGATAATTTTGATTTAACGGCAAATGCCTCTAAAGAACGCCGATTTGGAAACCATATTTCTCAATAGTAGTTACTTTCGACTCAAAGCAACTGTCGACTCCATCGTAATAAGTGCCCATTTATCAGCAAAATGTAGATGCTTTAATTGACTTCTGCTTAGCCTAAAGATTCTGTTAAATCTGCCTTTTGACTACTGCATGTGCCATCCGTGACTAACCACAAGCGATTGTCCGGTCAGCGCGTTGGACTCAAATGCTGCGAACATCAATGCGACTTGAGCGATATCGGCAGTGGTGGTGAACGCCCCGTCAACCGTTTCCCTGAGCATCACATTCTTGATTACCGATTCTTCGCTGATGCCAAGCGCCTTGGCTTGCTGGGGAATCTGTTTTTCCACCAGCGGCGTGCGGACATAACCCGGGCATATTACATTTGCGCGGATGTTGTGCGCAGCACCTTCCTTCGCTACGGTTTTGGCCAGCCCTATCAGGCCGTGCTTGGCGGTCACATAGGGAGCCTTCAGTATCGAGGCTTCCTTGGAATGAACCGATCCCATGTAGATGATGCTGCCGCCCTTGTTACTGGTTATCATTTGCTTCATGCAGGCGCGCGTAGTCAGAAATGCCCCGTCAAGATGAATAGCAAGCATTTTCTTCCAGTCTGCAAAACCAAACTCTTCGATGGGATGCACGATCTGGATACCCGCATTGCTGATCAAAATATCGATGTTGCCGAAAGCTTTGATGGCTGTCTGCACGGCGGCTTCGACCTGTGCCTCATTGGTGATATCTACCGCTATACCGATTGCTTTGCTACCATTTTTTTCGATTTCAGTGGCGATATCGTCAGCTCCTTGCCGATTCAAATCGGCAATTATTATCTTTGCACCCTCACGCGCAAATTCAAGCGCGATCTCCTTGCCAATGCCGCTGGCCGCACCGGTGATGAATGCAACTTTGCCTTCTAGTCGTAACATGATTTAGTCCTTTTGCGGTAAGAGATAGTCGTAGACGACTTCGCCCAGGTCGAGCGTCAAGTCTGCAACAAAATGTAAAGCTGACTCGATTTTTAATACTGGCAAATCTGCCACAGGTGCAAGCGCATGAGAATGCAGTTCCAGCGAACCCGGGGCAGTCCATGCTCCTTTGAGCGTTACCTGAGTGGTGAAATAGCGCACCAGTTCGCAGATACGCACCGAACCATCTACATGCGGAATAATTTTTAGCAGAAAATTTGGTGCGGAGAGAGCGGTTAACACGGCGGCATGATCGACTATCTTATGCTTAAATCCCATTGTCGCCTTGGCGATACGTACTTTTCCATAATCAAGCGTACCCACGAGTGTATCAATTTCAGTTTCAAGTATGGGGGTAGCAAGTTTTTTCGGGAACCCCCACAACTCGCGCCCACCGGCGATGGGCGGATGATCATTCAGATACATCGCATGCGCGTAGTTGCCGTTCACGCCACGAAAACTGACCGGGATGACCTGACCGGATTCGGTGTAGTCACCAAATCCGGTAGAGTCTGGCATACGGATGAATTCAAACTTTACCAGCGGCTCCAAAATTTCCAGTGGTTCTGGTACTACCGCGCGAAGCGCATCTATATCCGTGCGATAAGTTATCACCAAAAATTCGCGATTGGTAAAACGGTAAGGCCCGCGCGGAAATGCGGGGCTGGTCAGCGGCATTGCAAAAGCGTTGGCTTTGATGTCTTCGATTTTCATTTGGCAATCCTTGTATTAAAGCATGTCATCATGTATTCCCATCGATTCTTCACGGAAGATGCGCGTATCCATCGCCCTTAGCTTTGGCGAGATTGCAGGGCGAAAGCTCATCTGACTTATGATGTCCCGTT
>Ga0364886_10714_pt1 | contig 12627 bp, 11 predicted proteins | sample ExccelJu500001D3_4_FD_206926 | JGI IMG/M metagenome (GOLD analysis project Ga0364886, IMG submission 206926) | Enriched cells from Trout Bog Lake Hypolimnion, Wisconsin, USA - BchlTB.July23.5000.01.D3 | ecosystem: Environmental > Aquatic > Freshwater > Lake > Hypolimnion/Profundal zone | place... | reverse complement strand
CTAATCGCCATTTGCAAGCCGCCTTGGCGCCATCGGAGTTGACATACATTGCCGTGGGAACTCCCTCGGCAAGCAAGGCTTGATTATGCAAAAAGAATTATCAGGCAAGGTAGCTATCATCACGGGCGCCAATCAGGGGTTCGGCTTGGAAGTTGCCCGCAAATTTGTGTTGGCCGGTGCTGATGTCATGTTGTGCGCGCGCAATGACGCAATGTTGCAGCAAGCGCATGCCGATCTCGTCAAATTAGCCGCGCCTGGGCAAAAAATCTTTGCCCAAGCGGCTGATGTATCTATTGAGGCCGACGTACAAGCGTTAGTGAGTGCAACGATTTCTAAGCTTGGCGGGTGTCACATTCTGGTAAACAACGCCGGCATCTATGGTCCTAAAGGCGAGATCGAAGAGATTGATTGGGCAGAGTGGGTCAAAGCGATTGAGATTAATGTGTATGGCTCAATTCTGATGTGCCGCGCAATTCTTCCTCATTTCAAAGCACAGAAGTACGGCAAAATTCTTCAACTTTCTGGCGGGGGAGCGACCAATCCGATGCCGCGAATCAGTGCCTATGCGGTTTCCAAGGCAGCAATAGTTAGATTTGCCGAGACACTTGCTGAAGAGGTTCGTGGTACCGGCATTGACGTGAATGCGATTGCACCGGGCGCATTAAACACGCGCATGCTCGATGAAATTCTTGAAGCTGGGCCTAAAAAAGTTGGCAAAGATTTCTATGAGCGTGCGCTAAAGCAGAAAGACTCTGGCGGTGCCCCGCTTGGTCGAGGTGCTGATTTGGCTTTGTTTTTAGCCTCAGCGGCGAGCGACGGCATTACCGCCAAACTTATCAGTGCCGTTTGGGATAACTGGGAGCATTGGCCGGAACATTTGGATGAGTTAAGTTCGGGCGATGTTTATACACTTCGCCGTATTGCGGGCCGGGATCGTGGATGTGAATGGGGTGACAAATGAGTAACGTAAATAAGCCGTTTGGAATTGGGATTATTGGTTGTGGTTTGATCGGACAAAAGCGGGCAAAAGCGCTTGGCTCCGGTGGGAAATTAGTAGCCTGTGCCGACATTGATTTAGGTCGTGCCGAGAATTTGGCCAAGAATGCGAAAGCTAAGGCCTTTGGTGACTGGCAAGCGTTACTTGCTTTACAGGAAGTGGATATCGTGGTCATTGCCACTCTTCACGATTCGTTGGCTGAAATAACGCTGGCTGCTATCGAGGCAGGTAAACATGTATTGGTTGAAAAACCTGCTGCCCGTTCGGCAGTAGAGCTTGAGCCTGTGATGGCGGCTGCCAAAAAGTACGGTAAGAAAGTGCATGTTGGTTTTAATCACCGCTACCACCGCTCTTTGCGCAAGGCTAAGGAAATCGTCGATTCCGGCGAGTTGGGCGAGTTGATGTTTGTCCGTGCGCGTTACGGTCATGGGGCACGGATTGGTTATGATAAAGAATGGCGCTCGGATCCTGCGCTTTCCGGTGGTGGCGAATTGATTGATCAAGGGCCGCATCTGATCGATCTTTCACGCTGGTTCTTGGGTGACTTTACCGAAGTGCAGGGTTTTGCACACACCTACTATTGGGATATGCCAGTCGATGACAATGGCTTCATGATTCTGAAGACAGCAAAGCAGCAAGTGGCTTTTTTGCATGCTTCCTGCACCGAATGGAAAAATCTGTTCTCGATGGAAATTTATGGCAAGTTAGGCAAGCTCGATCTTTCTGGTTTGGGAGGCAGCTACGGTTTAGAGCGTCTTACCTATTATAAAATGTTGCCAGAAATGGGCCCGCCGGAAACGACCGCTTGGGAATATCCGATGGGGGATGATTCCTGGGCATTAGAGATGGCGGAGTTCTATGATGATATACGTTTGAATCGTGAACCTGCGGCAGGACTACGCGATGCGTATGAGGCATTGAAAGTGGTTAAAACAATTTACAAGGAGTCGGGCTATGATAATTGCGCGTAGTCCTTTGCGCATTACCTTAGGTGGGGGCGGTACAGATTTGCCGTCCTATTACCGTGAACATGAGGGATTTTTGGTTTCAGCGGCTATTGATAAATATGTCTATGTGAATGTGATGCGACCATTCACGGAAGGTATTTATTTGAAATATTCGCAATTGGAGCATGTTGAGAAAATTGCCGATGTTAAGCACCCGATCATTCGTGAGGCGTTGCAAATGCTGGGCTTTAAAACACCGCAAGTGGAAATTACCACGCTGGCTGACATACCAGCGGGCACCGGCTTGGGCTCTTCTGGAAGTTTTACCACCGCGCTACTGAAAGCGCTGTATACCCATCGTAAGCGTCATCTGCATCAGGAAGAGTTAGCCGAGTTGGCATGTCATATCGAAATTGATCGTTTAGGTGAGCCAATTGGCAAGCAGGATCAATACATCGCCGCCGTGGGCGGGATTACCTGCCTAACTTTTCATAAAGACGACAAAGTGACTGCGGCACCTTTGAAAATCAGCATGGATACGATGTTTGACCTTGAGGACAATTTGCTATTGTTCTTCACGGGATACTCACGCAGTGCCAGTGGTATTTTGAAAGACCAGCAAGTGCGTTCGCAAAAAAACGATACCGAGATGATCAACAACTTGCACTATGTGAAAGATTTGGGCTACCGCAGCAAGGATGCTTTGGAAGCAGGAAAAACGGCCCTCTTCGGTGAACTGATGCATGAGCACTGGGAGCACAAGAAGCGTCGTTCAGGCGGCATGAGCAATCCCAAGATTGACGAGTGGTATGAATTGGGCATGAAAAATGGTGCCATGGGCGGCAAGCTAGTAGGTGCCGGTGGTGGCGGTTTTTTGATGTTCATGGCTAGCGATCGCAATAAATTGCGTCATACCATGGCAGCGGCTGGTCTGGAAGAGGTGCGTTTCAAATTTGATTTTGAAGGCACCAAGGTGGTGTTGAGCTGATGCTTTCAGTCGCAATTCTTGCAGGTGGATTGGCAACTCGGTTGCGTCCCATTACCGAAACCATTCCCAAAGCTCTGGTGGATGTGGCGGGTGTGCCATTCATTTGTCGCCAGCTGGACTATCTACACGCACAAGGAATACGGAAGGTCGTGTTGTGCATCGGTTATCTGGGGGAGATGATCCAAGCGGTGGTGGGTGATGGTTCAAAATTCGGACTCAATGTTTTGTATTCTCCAGACGGCCCAGTATTGCTGGGGACAGGAGGGGCGCTGAAACAGGCGCTACCGTTACTTGGAGAGCAATTTTTCGTATTGTATGGCGACTCATTTTTACCGGTTGACTTTACTGCTGTCGAAAAGGCGTTTTTCGAGAGTAAAAAGTTGGCTTTGATGACCGTACTTGAAAACGCTGATCGTTGGGACAAGAGCAATGCTTTGTTTCGGGCTGGCGAATTGATAGAATACAACAAGCATGCACCGCGCCCTGAAATGGCATTTATTGATTATGGTTTGGGCGTGCTAACTAGAAGCACATTGGATTTATATCCTATTGGTCATAATTTTGACTTGGCAGAAATGTATCATAGGCTATCGCTTCAAGGCCAGCTTGCCGGTTATGAGGTGCATGAACGATTTTACGAAATTGGTTCTCATGGCGGCCTAAAAGAAACAGAAACTTATTTTTTAAACCAGAAAGGTGAAGCATGAGTTACGCACAGCAGCATTTAAACGAAGCTATTGAGATTATAAAAAAAATAGATGCAGCGGCGATTGAAAAAATGGCAGACTTGTTGGCTACGGTAAAAACTGAAGGCGGCCGGATTTTCTTTTTGGGCGTGGGCGGCAGTGCGGGCAATAGCTCCCATGCAGTAAATGATTTCCGCAAGATCGTTGGCATTGAATCGTATGCGCCTACAGATAACGTTTCTGAACTCACTGCGCGCACTAATGACGAAGGCTGGGCTACGATTTTTGTAGAGTGGCTAAAAATTAGCAAACTGACAAAAAAGGATGTTGTTTTTATTCTCTCCGTGGGTGGGGGCAATCTGGAAAAGAACATCAGCCCGAACTTGGTTGAGGCATTGAAGTTGGCCAAGACTGTGGGCGCAAAGGTTACGGGTATAGTCGGACGTGATGGCGGTTATACAGCTCAAGTTGCCGATGCGTGTGTCATTGTTCCTACCGTCAATCCCGACAACATCACCCCTCATTCTGAGGCTTTTCAAGCGGTGGTTTGGCACTTGCTGGTGTCGCATCCCAAGCTGAAAGCCAATCAAACTAAGTGGGAATCGGCAGTTAAATAAGATGCGGCGGGCGGTATTTCTTGATCGCGACGGGGTGATCAATCGCGCCGTCGTGCGCGAGGGCAAGCCTTATCCGCCCGCCAACCTAGCTGAGATGGAAATTTTGCCGGGCGTTGCTGATGCCTTGGTGGCGCTACATAATGCAGGATTTATTTTGATTGTGGTGACAAACCAACCTGATGTAGCGCGAGGAACGACACCAAGGGCAGTTGTTGAGAAGATCAACAATCATCTGGCGAGTTGCTTGCCAATTGACGAGTTTCGCACCTGTTATCACGACAGCGGTGATGGTTGTGATTGTCGCAAGCCCCTACCCGGTGCGATAATAGCGGCTGCCAACCAGCATGGCATTGATTTAAGTATGAGTTACATGGTGGGTGATCGTTGGCGAGATATTGAAGCAGGGCAGCGCTCAGGATGTAAGACCGTGTTTGTTGATTATGGTTATGACGAGAAACAACCAGTGTCATTTAATTATCTAGTGGGGTCTCTTAAAGAGGCCGCTGAAATTATTTTAAAGGAATTGAAATGAAAGCCGTTACAGATTTGAAAGTTAAGATTTTTGCAGATGGTGCTGATAAGACAGGTATGCTTGAGATGTATGCCAAACCTTATGTTAAAGGCTTGACAACGAATCCGACGCTGATGAAAAAAGTCGGCATTACCGATTATCGCGCCTTTTGCAAAGATATACTCACCCACATCAAAGAGAAGCCGCTTTCGTTTGAAGTGTTTTCAGATGACTTCGCAGAGATGGAGTGCCAAGCCTTAGAAATCGCCAGTTGGGGTGATAATGTTTACGTCAAGATTCCGATTACAAATACCAAGAAGGAAACTTGCTTCGCGCTGGTCAAAAAACTTGCTGCTCAAAAAGTTAAATTGAACGTAACCGCGCTCATGACATTGGGTCAAGTGCGTGACGTTGTAGCTGTACTTAATCCGGTTGTACCTAGTTATGTCTCGATATTCGCAGGGCGTATTGCTGATACCGGACGTGACCCTGTACCATTGATGGCAGCAGCTGTAGAGCTACTTAAAGTTGCCCCCGCTGCGGAACTGATTTGGGCAAGCCCACGAGAACTGCTGAATATTTTTCAGGCCGACGAAATTGGCTGCCAAGTAATCACCGTAACGAATGACATTATCAAAAAACTTTCACTTGTTGGCTATGATTTGGATGAATTTTCGCTAGATACGGTAAAAATGTTCCATAATGATGCACTGGCAGCAGGTTTTAAACTTTAAGAAAAGTTTGCCACTCCTATATATAGGCCAGCTCTTGCCACTCTCATTCTGCGGCAATCTTTAACTGAGCCCCCGTCATGACTTCTTTGAGTTTGGCGTTGTACTTCAGAGTTGAATCCACGAAATTAAACAGTTTGGAGCATCATGAGTAATTCGAAATATTGGAATATTAGACCTGTCTTTTTATCTCTATTGGTGTTCTTCTTGCTGGTGTTATTTTATTCGCCGGTATTCGCTCCAGATTTCGCCTATCAAAATGATTACGAGGCCTTCGTCCCACATTATTATGGTTTTCCAGAAGGCCCTGGCCTAGCGTACTTAGGTCGTCCACTTCAGGCAATCCTAGTAAATATTCAATTTAGATTTTTAGGCGACATGGTATCGTTTCAGTTGATGCGAATTTTTGTCGTCTTAATAATGGCCTTTGAAGCTATTTTATTTTTTAAATACTTGCAAAAAAATACAAATATAAATATTTATTCCGCCGCTCTACTTTCGTTACTGGTATTTACCCTGCCGTCAATGGCAATCAACTCGTTTTACATGGTTCAATCCGGTCAGGGTGTAGCGCCCTTGTTGTTTATATTTTTAGCATGCCATTTGATGCAGATTAGAAAATATTCAAATGTGAATCAAAACTTGATTTTCATTGCTACTTTCGTTCTTATTTTTTTAAGCTTGTTGATATATCCGACAACCTCTTTTTTCTTTTTAACCCTCACCTTTATTAAATTCATTTTTGGTACAAAAGAGTCAAGCCAGGCAAAGTTGAGTGATATTTTTACGGAGGTGACGATATTTTTTTCAGCGTGCATAGCATATTTTTTATTTATCAAATATATTTTTAAACCGCTAATGTATGGAGACGTCATAGAGACTCCGAATCCATATAGCTTTAGTTTGACTTTCGACATCGCGAGCAAATTGCCGAAAATTATAGATTTGTATGCCTTCGATCTATCAGCATGGTTCCCGATACTGGAATATTATTTCCTCGTCCCTTTGGGGCTGGGATTTGTTTTGATTATTACTTGGGCAACTTTGCGGACTCCATTTCTTGCCCATCTTCAAAATTCTACAAAAATTATCGTGGGAGTTTCTTTATCGGCTCTTATTCCAATCATATTGATAGCTCCCCTTTTTGTAAATCAAGGAGAGTATAACTTTGCATATAGAGTTTGCTTTGCAACGATGGCGGGTACTATTCCAGTAGCGGTCGTTTTCTTAATAGACCGAGCTAAGCAATTAAAGCGTGGAATCATTGTTTGTATTTCGGTTTTACTGGTCTTTTCTCCGTACATATTCTTGGCAGAGAAGACTTCTTATGATCGCGTGAAATTTGAGGTTAATCATTTGCGCCTAGAATATCAGCATGTATATAAGTGGTTTGTTGCTGAATATGCTGACTATAATTATAGTCAACAGACGGGTATTAAAATAATTCAGATCCCCCCTTTTACTGCGCTGCCAGATCCCTCACAACTATTATCTAGGGATTATGGATATACCTCTGTGGACTCAACCACAGATGGAATGGTTCGCTCAGTTATTCAAGATATTGACGCTTATAAGCGCCATCTTCTGCCAAATAGCAGTATGGATGGTTTTCATATTAGTTATGAACCTAACGGCCCGCATTACAAAGCTAATATTAATGAGGGAATTATATTCAGTCGAATAGGTTACCCGAGTTTCATATCAAACTACACGGGGATTTCAGTTAGAGAACCATGGGGCAGATGGACAGATAGTAACGACGCGGTCATAGAATTCGCACAGTCATTACCGAGACAATTTATTCTAACTATTGAAGCAGGAACCTCTGACTCTTTTGTAGGGAAGCCAGTCAAAATAGCCATTGGCGATGCTCAACTAGATGCTATTTTTAATAGTCAGGAACCTACTGAAACTACATTTCAAGTGGTTACAAATGGGCAGGCAAAATCTATTACCTTTCATTTTCCAACCTTAGCTACCGCTTCGTCCAGCGACAATCGACATCTGGGTTTGGCGCTCATTAAACTTAAGATCGCACCTAATGATTTCACATCTGCACAGAATTCATTGATTCGATTAATTCCCCCCCACGCAGTTTCTACAAAATTCCCCGTTGACCTGATGCATGAGATAACAAAAGGTGTCGACGTGGATGGCTTGAGTGGCCTAGAAAGTAACACTAAAGAAAATTGGCGTTGGGCAACTGGTCCGTCAACCCGCCTAAAGTTTTATGTTGACCCGTCATCGCGTGATGCTGGGCGGAGACTTCTGCTGAAGTTTGCTTTTAAAAACGGAGCCTTCATTCCAAATCAGGCTGTCACCCTCCGTTTAAACGGTAAGGATATTTATCGCTTTTCCTCTCAAGAAATCTCTAGTCGCCCGGAGGTTTTTGCAGAAGTAGCGTTGGCAGCTCAAAAGGGAATAAATATTCTTGAGTTCGATTACCAAGATTGGAATCATGGCAAAAAAGACTACGCCCCTGATCCAAGGCCGCTAGCGGTTGTATTTACAAGTTTGTCGCTAGATGTTTATCCAACAAAATGAATCGCTCCCGAACAACTAGACACCTTTCAGCCTAAAATCAGGGCTACAAAGGAGGTGTCATGAGCAGCAAGCGTTATCCAGAAGAATTCAAGAAACCAAAAAAAGATTCAGCAAAGATGCTGGGGGTAACACTGTTTTTTATGATGATGCTCGGGATGATCTATTTCAACTCGCTAACCAAACCACCACTTTCGCTGCATGCGCACCCCGTCCGATACGCTTATTATGTTACGCCAGCCATTTTATTAGGGCTGACATCAGCATTTGTAAAATTGTTGTCGCAAAGTCTGCCGCAGTTCTTTTCGCATTATCTAACTAGATACGTATTTTTTGAAAAATATTTCCCTACACATTTTCGGAAAACCCCCTATACCGCTGCATCTAAATGGCCATTTGTTAGTATCATAGCGCTGGTATTCGCTGCCTGTACCTTTATAGTGGTCAACTCTATAATGCTCAACCAAAGACTAGGTCAATCTAAGGTAGATGCCTTCTATAAGTTTAGTAGTAGCGGTTCTTTCGTGCTGGCAGAGTCTATTGCTCCATGGGTTAAGACTACCGGGCACACCGGAGATATTTCGATCAATCTGTATGGTTATAAAGGATTGGGTTGGTATCCACCGGTTGATTCTGAATTTGATCCGTTTATATTTAATACACAGGCTTATTTGACAAAATTGCTGAGTAAAGGAACAAAATTGTCTTCATTGTATGGGTCAGCGGATATTACAAGAGCTGAATGTACGGTTGGCGCTCCCTCTTTAGACAACGCGTCGACTCCGGATGAGTTTCTGCAAGAGAACGGGGACGAGCTACAGATTTTGAAACCACGATCAATTCAACAGTCGAGCTTACTTCGAGAGCCCTTAATTGTCCACCTCGGACAGCGCCAGAGATAGGAAAATGTATGCTTTTCAACTCCCCTTTGTTTCTCCTCGCGTTCATTCCGCTCTTTTTACTCGCCTATTTTTTGGTGCCGAGTATCAAGCTGCGCAATGCGATAATCGTTCTTTTCAGTATTTTCTTTTTTGCATGGGGAGATCCGGTTTTTGTCTGGTATGTAATTGCCGGGACATGGATAGACTACATGCTTATCAAGCACGTGTTTACCGACTCTAGGCACAGTGATCGTGTTAAAAAAGCCGGACTAATAATTGCTATTCTAATTAATGTTAGTGCGCTGCTATTTTTCAAGTACGCCAATTTCTTTGTTGATCAGGTTCAACCGCTAATGCAGATGGCGGGACTCGAAAAGCCTTCCTGGTATGGTATTGCTCTACCCTTGGGGATTTCCTTCATTGCCTTTCATAAAATCAGCTTTATCGTGGATCTCTACAAGCATCGAACCACCCCCCCCCCTGCTTCATTTGTCGATGCTCTGCTCTATATTCTGTTTTTCCCGCAACTGATTGCGGGCCCTATCATTCGTTACCACGATATTCGCGAACAAATCAGTGTGCGCAGCCATAGTTCCGAAGAGTTTTTGGCGGGATTTTTCCGCTTTGCGCGCGGTCTGGGGAAAAAGGCGCTAATTGCCGATCCTGCTGGCGAAATTGCCAGCACCATTTTCGCGTTGCCGCCCGAGAGTATGCCTGCCTATTATGCGTGGATTGGGGTAATAGCCTACTCAGTTCAGATATATTTCGACTTTTCCGGCTATTCAGATATGGCTATCGGCATCGGCAGAATGGTCGGCTTCCGCTTCCCGGAAAACTTTAACCAGCCCTACACTGCCAAAAGTGTGACCGAATTTTGGCAACGCTGGCACATTACCCTTTCAAATTGGATGCGCGTTTACCTTTATATTCCGCTGGGCGGAAATAAAGTCGCGTCATGGCGCATGTATCTAAATTTGTGGATTGTTTTTTTGATTTCAGGTCTATGGCATGGTGCTGCATGGAACTTCATTCTCTGGGGCGCCTATTACGGTTTTTTTCTTACGCTGGAAAAAATGGGCGAGCGGCGCGGTTGGAGTTTGCCGATACCGTTAGTGGCAAAACAATTTCTCACCTTCGTAATTGTTCTAAACGCATGGGTATTGTTCCGCGCTGATTCGCTCAATTACGCGATGCGTATGCTAGGACGAATGTATGGCGTGATGCCACAGATGCAACCCACGAGCGAACCCTTTGCCCTGATCTTTCCCCCTCACGGTTTAACGGTAATAGTGATCGGCATGCTCATCGCCATGATCCCCCTGCCGAAAACTATTTGTGGTCTCTCCGAATTAAAGGATTCACTTATATTGGATACGGCTCGCTGGGGCGCAGGTATTACATTGTTTATTGCCGCGTTGGCTGGGGTGATGGCCGCTGGTAGCAGCACGTTCCTATATTTCAGATTCTAGTGGGATTCTATTACGTACAAAAAATAACACTTTTGTTCACGGACTTTTATAACATGGCCGTACAATTTTTCATCAGGCAATGTAAAATATGCTTAGTAACATTATATTTCTCTAATTAATTAGCGACAATTAATCTGGATGCACATCGGATTTGATATTTCTCAAACTGGTTCGGGCAAGGCGGGCTGTGGATTTTTTGCGCACGCATTAATCAAATCAATTCTTGAACTTGCACCGCAGCATCGTTATTCGCTATTTCCCAGCTTCGGAGATTTTTATTTTGATGCGCAGATGCCGTGTCTTAATCCTTATTCAGGGCGAGATGTTCATTACGGCCCACGGCATAATACGCGTGAAGCCTCGCGCCAATTTTGGGACGGGGCCGCTATTGAAACCTCACTGGACAAACCTGATATTGTGCATGCCAACAATTTTTGGTGCCCAACACAATTAACTTCCAGTAGATTGATTTACACCTTTTACGATATGGGGTTTGTGGTTGAGCCTGGGTGGACAACTGAGACTAATCGGGTGGGCTGTTTCGACGGGGTGTTTCGCTCGGCAATGGCTGCTGATTGGGTCGTGGCTATTTCGGAAGCTTCGCGTGCGCACTATTTAAGAGTATTCCCTCACTTTCCCGCTGACCGCATTCGAGTGATTTATCCTTGTTCTAGGTTCTCGGATTCATCCGCGCAGGGTAAGCGTCCGAAAGCGCTTGATAACGTGCCCACAGGTAAATATTGGCTGAACGTGGGGACCATCGAGCCAAGAAAAAATCAACGTCGACTTGTGGCGGCTTACGCTCGTTATTTAGCCTTGGGCGGGGTTCCTATGCCGCTAGTTTTAGCTGGCGGAAAGGGCTGGCTGATGGAAGACTTTCAAAAGCTGTTATGTGAACTTGGTATCGAGGATCAGATCATAATGACGGGTTATGTATCTGATGATGAGCTGATATGGCTATACCGGAATTGTTACGCCAACCTTTATCCTTCACTGTTTGAGGGTTTTGGACTTCCTGTTCTTGAGGGTATGCAATTCGGCGCGCCAACATTAACTTCAAATTCAACATCAATTCCAGAAGTGACCGGTAGCGCGGCCATACTACTTGATCCAGAGGATATTGACGCTTGGTCGAGCGCGATGTTGCTGCTAGCTGGCGATCAGATTGGGCGTGAGCAATTAAGTGTTGCTGCACTAACCCAAGCCCTGAAGTTCGACTGGAAGCTAAGCGCCACAAATTTACTTGAACTTTATCAAGAGGCGATATTGTTGCCCAAACGGGTAATACTGTAATGAGGGGCGTCAATTACAGGGGTGATCAGGCAGACGGTTCCTTTCTTGCAGAACCTGATTGGACAAAGATATCAGATTTTAGAAGTTGCTCGACGTGAAAGCCGGTTTGTGAAATAAAACATCAGAGTAGTATTTCACATACGCAGATTTGACAAAAACATGACAATGCTGAACACATTGATTATTTATAAGAAAAAAATATCCTCATGAAAGTTAGTATTGTCACGCCATCATATAATCAAGGCCAATTTATTGAACGAACCCTGCAGAGCGTTGCTTGCCAGAAATCAGCAAACATTGAAATTGAGCATGTAGTATTTGATGGTGGTAGTACTGATGGCACGGTTGATGTCCTGAAGGCTTTTAGACCTCCTGTACGCTGGGTTTCAAAAAAAGATAAGGGGCAGGCCGATGCTATTAACCAGGGAATACGTAGCACAGATGGAGAAATAGTCAGTTGGCTAAATTCAGATGATATTTACTATCCCGGTGCGATAGCCTTAGTGGTTTCATTTTTTGAAACACATCCGGAAATCGACGTTGTTTATGGCTTGGCCGATCACATCGACCTTGAAGATTTTGCCTTCGAGCCCTACCCTACGGAGCCTTGGGATGTAGAACGACTAAAGGAAACTTGCTTTATCTGTCAGCCCGCTCTTTTTTTTCGGAGGCGAGTAGTGGATAATCATGGCTTACTCGACGAGTCACTGAACTATTGCATGGACTACGAGTTTTGGTTGCGACTGGGTAAAGCAGGAGTTCGCTTTGCGTACCTCCAAGAGAAGTTGGCTGGTTCCAGATTATATGCAGACAATAAGACTCTTGGAGCAAGAGTCAAGGTGCACTGGGAAATTAACGAGATGCTGAAAAAGCAGCTTGGCAAAGTCCCTGATAAATGGTTATTGAATTATGCGCAAGTTGTTGTCGAGTCTAAAATTAGCAAAAAGTCAAACCCGAAATGTTTTT
>Ga0364886_10709_pt1 | contig 12663 bp, 8 predicted proteins | sample ExccelJu500001D3_4_FD_206926 | JGI IMG/M metagenome (GOLD analysis project Ga0364886, IMG submission 206926) | Enriched cells from Trout Bog Lake Hypolimnion, Wisconsin, USA - BchlTB.July23.5000.01.D3 | ecosystem: Environmental > Aquatic > Freshwater > Lake > Hypolimnion/Profundal zone | place... | reverse complement strand
ATTGCGTTCGGTGTCCATCACCGGGCTGTCGGAAGTTATTCTGACCTTTGCCGATCACACGGATGACTACTTTGCCCGTCAACAGGTCATGGAGCATTTGCAGAACGTGAATTTCCCGCCGGGAATAACGCCCAGTCTTGCACCGCTCACCAATGCCGTGGGAGAGGTATATCGCTATGTGCTGGATGCACCGGCCAGTATGCCTCTCAACGAAGTGCGCGCGCTACAGGATTGGGTATTGCGTCCCGCATTGCGGCAGGTGCCGGGGATTGCCGATGTGGTAAGTTACGGTGGCACTATCAAGGAATATCAAGTAAGGGTTAACCCGGCATTGTTACGAAAATTCAATGTAACCCTGAGTCAGGTTTCACAAGCTTTGGGGGCTAATAGCAGCAACGGCGGGGGCGGCATTTTAAAACGGGGCGATGAGGCTCTGGTGGTACGCAGTGTTGGAATATTTCAGACAGTTCAAGATGTTGCGCGAGTGGTAGTGGTGGCGCAGAATGGCAAGACAGTTTTGGTGGGCGACATCGGAGAAGTCGCCATTGGTGATCGGCCCCGTTCAGGCATTGTTGCCTTTAATGAACGCGACAATGTGGTTCAAGGCATTGTGGATATGCTCAAAGGGCAAAATGCGACCAAAGTTGTTGAAGCACTTAAAGAAAAGATAGATCAAATCAGTCCCAAATTGCCACCGGGAGTGAAGATCGTTCCCTACTACGACCGAACTGACTTGGTGCGCCATACGGTGCATACTGTTTCAGAAAACCTGATCGTTGGCGCGCTGCTGGTGATTTCTATTCTCATTCTATTTTTGCGCAACTGGTATGCGGCCTTGGCGGTTGCTTTGATTATTCCTCTGGCACTGTTGTTTGCCTTCATCATGATGGACGCGCGCGGCGTGTCGGCGAACCTGATTTCGTTGGGTACAGTGGACTTTGGTATTATTATCGACAGTGCGGTGGTGCTGGTTGAAGCGCTGATGGTCAAACTGGCTTTTGCCAAAGTTGACGGTATCGAGAAACATCAGACTTACGGCTGGCGTTTGCACCTGATCAAACTGACCAGCATCGAGCTGGGGCGTCCGATCTTATTTTCCAAGGCCATTATCATTCTGGCTTTTTTGCCAATCTTTACTTTCCAGCGAGTGGAAGGAAAGATATTTTCCCCAATGGCTTTTACCCTGAGCTTTGCCTTGCTTGGTGCCATTTTGATGACATTGACGCTGATTCCAGCCTTGCTGAGTTACGCGGTCAGAAACAAGGATCTGGCAGAAAAACACAGCGCTTGGATGCATAAGCTGCAAGAACTTTATCGCGCTATGCTGGTGTGGGCGGAAACGCGTCGTAAACGCATTGTGGCGGGATCTCTCGCAATGCTGGTAGTTGCATTTATGGGAGCACCCTATCTGGGCAGTGAATTTTTACCGATGCTGGATGAAGGCAATATCTGGCTGACCATCACCCTCCCGCCTGCGACAGTATTGGACAAGACCAAGGAAATCGAGGGTCAGGTTCGCGCCATTCTCAAGTCTTACCCGGAAGTTCATAATGTGACGACTCAAGTGGGGCGTCCCGATGACGGTACTGACCCGAAGGGACCGAACAATATGGAGATTATGGCCGATCTTAATCCCCGTAACACTTGGCGCTTTGCCGACAAGGAGGAATTGATTGCCGACATGACGAATAAAATCCGAGCTATTCCCGGAGTGCCAACCAACTTTTCTCAGGTTATCCAGGATAACGTGGAAGAGGCGTTGTCAGGGGTGAAGGGAGCCATCGCCATCAAAATATTCGGACCCGATCTGGAAATTTTGGAAGACAAATCCGAACAAGTTGCCAGTGTGATAAGCGGTATACGCGGAGCGGCAGACGTGGAAGCGATCAAAGTGGGCGGGCAGACTGAATTGAATATTACGCTTGATCGTAGTCGCATGGCGCGCTATGGCCTGAACATTAATGATGTGAATACGACTATTCAAACTGCCATGGGCGGAGCCGCAGTCAGCTCGTTTTACGAGGGCGAACGCCTGTTTGATGTTACGTTGCGTTTGGATGAGCCCTATCGCAATGGGATAAATGATGTCTCTGAACTGTTGATTCCATTGCCTAACGGAGGAACGATTCCACTGAGTGAAATAGCCAAAATTGAGGTACGGCAAGGCGCGGCACGTGTCGCACGTGAAGCGGGGGGACGAATGGTTGCGGTGAAAGCCAATCTGCTTGGACGAGATCAGGGCGGCTTTGTTGCCGAAGCAATGGAGAAGGTTAAGGAACAGGTGCAGTTGCCACCGGGCTATACCATGACTTGGGGCGGGCAGTTCGAAAATCAACAACGCGCCAACAAGCGCCTCAAAGTGATCCTACCACTTTCTGCGTTAATGATATTTGTGCTGCTGTTCTGGGCGTTCCGCTCCATGCGTAAGGCATTGCTGGTAATTCTAATGGTGCCATTCACTCTGATCGGCGGACTAGCGGGACTGGGCTTGGCAGGACTGCATTTGTCAGTATCCGCTGCAGTGGGTTTTATCGCGGTTGCAGGTATATCGGTGCAGAACGGTGTGATTATGGTGGAACAGTTCATGGAGTTGATGCGCAATGGCAAGGACTTGCGCGAGAGTGTGATGGAAGGGGCAGTATCGCGTTTGCGCCCTATCCTGATGACAGCACTGATGGCTGGCATCGGATTGTTGCCGGCAGCACTTTCTCATGGCATCGGTTCGGAAACACAGCGCCCCTTCGCCGTGGTGATTGTTGGTGGTATCGTCTCGGCTACACTATTTACTTTGTTACTATTGCCACTTCTGTTCCCCGTTTTTGCGGAAGAAGTTCGTGTGGAGAAAGGCCAGCCTCTCACTGAGGAGTAATTCAGTTAATTTATATGCAACCTTATTCTAATATCATGGTCAAACGCATTGTGTTCTAAGACTACGGAGGATTAACATGTTGAAAAATATAGCTTATGGTTTTATTTTGGTATTTGTAATGTTTTTTACCAGCGGGATGGCGTTTGCCGATGATTCCCCAACGCTCGATCAAGTCTATCAGGCTGCTCATGCCGGTAGAATGGAAGAGGCACAGCGGATGATGGATAAAGTTCTCAAGGAACACCCAAACAGTGCCAAGGCTCATTTTGTGGAGGCGGAATTGTTGGCCAAGCAAGGTCAAATGGTCAGAGCCGATGATGAATTGAAAAATGCCGAACGCTTGAAGCCGGATTTGTCATTTGCTAATCCGCAATCTGTGCAAGAACTAAGAAATCTCATCGCTTCTGCACACCGCGTGAACCAGCCTCAACCTCCCGCAAGCAGTTATCAATCTCAGCAGGGGAGCAGCTTTCCTTGGGGATTATTATTGCTCGGAGTTGCCGCAATCGCAATCATCGTTTTAATTATGCGCGCAATAAATTCACGTAACTCGGCTTCTTACCCAGGCAACTTCCAACCGGGTATGCAAAACGGCTCGCCGTCTCCTGTGCCCATGCAGCCCTATGGTGGCGCACCTTATGGAAGCGGACCTTATGGCGGGGGTATGGGCGGCGGCATGGGTAGTGGGATTATGGGTGGTCTGGCAACCGGAGCTGCCGTTGGTGTTGGGATGGTCGCAGGCGAAGCACTGGCCCATCATTTTATGGATGGCGGGCGCAACGAAGCGGGTAATGTTGCACCTGTAGCTGACACATGGGGAAACTCCTCCGATAACATGGGTGGGGCTGATTTTGGTATAGCCGACAACTCCTCCTGGAGTGACAGCACTAATGTTGCAGACAGTGGCGGCGGGGGCGACTGGAGTTAATTCTCAAGGATGAAGAACCCTTGCTTTCCGATTCCAACTTTTACTTCACTCTCCCACGGGACAATCTATGCATACAAGTCCCCTCGCATAAATACCCTGCAATGTCAGCATATTCGGCTCCTCCCCTGACAAGGGGAGGCTGAGAGGGGTTTGGGTTTGCTCGTGATGCAAGCCATAGGCAGTCAAGCTCGTCTAACAACTGCTCGGTAAGTTAGTTGCGGCGATTTGAAACAGATTTATTGAATCAGTGAGTGCATTGATATAATCAGAATCCCCTAAAACTGATACTGGGGGTAAACGGCAAAGTGCCAAAACCGGATATAGCTGTGTTTCGCGCCGTCAATATCTATGCTGGTGGGTGTCACACCTACGCTTCTAACTGATATGAAGCGAGTTATACTTATGAATAACAGAATAACCAACTGCCCCTATAAAGGATTAAGTCGATTATTGGGCTGGACATCACGCTAGGTTCTTGCGGAGGCTGCCCATGTTATATAGAGGTGTCAATAAGGTGACTGATGATGCAAATGGGGGACGTCTTTTGCCAAATGGAAATACAGTTGAAGTAGTGCCCTTAGCAGATGGGAAGTGGAAGTTTGATGGAACGTTCAAGTGCGGCCCTTGTGAGACCAATACCGCAAGGGCTCACCAAATTGATTCCGGTTTGTACGGTGGCTGCGGAATATCAACTTCGCGTTCGGAAGAGATAGCAATATTTTTTGCAACCTATGAATATACGGAGGAAGGTTACGTGTACATCATTGACGAAACTCTATTAGAGAGCGCAAACGTGGCTTTGCATGAATTCGATAATCCGTTAAATCCCCACGAAAAGGAAGTTACACTTATCGAGAAATTTGGTGGCGCATTGCCGAATCATGTAATTGTTGAAAAGTATGCGGTCAATTGTGAGGGAAAAAGAACCTAACGGTCGAGAGGGTCAGGCCAGAAGCGGCCAGCCCCTCACCTCAATGTTGACGCTGTAGAAAAAGTCGATATTGTGAAAATAGCCTCTTAAAAAATCAACAAGTTACCATCCCCGTTTTCGCTGAAAACTGGGTTTTTCTACAGCTTCGTTAGGTATAAATATGGAGGGTATATAGGAGCGGGTGGCACGGTGAACCAACTCAACCTGTGTTTATCAACATTACAAACATAGTAGTAAGCGAAGTTCAAAGTGTGGGCAGTTCGACTCATGCCCATGAAGTAACAAAACGTTGTCACAAGCCGACAAAAGCTCGGAGAAAGGTAGGTAAGAGCCATGGCGAAAATTGTCATTAAACTCAAACTGAAAATCAAAAAGTGGGTTGTTGGTGTAACCGTTGCTTCATTGCTGGGAGTGTGTGGTGTATTTATTCCCCACCCGACCCTATGTATCTTCAAACACCTGTGAATAGTTATTAGTTTTTACTCAAATACTTTTATCGCCAAATAATACTGAAAGAAAACGTTATGCAAAACTTCCTTAGCAGATTGTCAATCAAAAAATTTCAGTTTGCCACTTTAATTTATATTGTTACTTATAGCTTGGCAATGTGGTCTGCCTATAGCAATGAAGTTGACGCAATAAAGAAGAGCTCTCTGAATCATTTTGGCAGTGATATAACGCCTAATCTGGGATATTTTGAGGTCTTGAAATCAGCTCATTATGAATTATGGGCTGCTGCTTGGTCGGTATTTATTCTGGTTTTTATTCCATACTTGTTAATCGCGGCCTATTTTTTTGGGTTCATCAGACTTTCCCATGGGTAACGTGAGCCGGATACAGATCAAGTCCGCCGCAATGGAAATAGATAGCGATCTTGAAATGGTCACGGTTCCTGAATCCACAAGCACGTTTTTGTACAGTTGCAATTTTAGAGTTCAAACCTTCCGCTACGGCATTGGTGATGCGATGTTTGAAATAGGTCAACACATTCGGCAAGTGCCGCGCAATCAATTTTGCCGCATCAATCATGGGCTGCAAGCGGCTGTGTGTCGCCCAGTAAAACCATCGCTTCCAGAATTTCAGCGCCCAAGCCGCAGACGTATAGTTCCACAACTCCCGCAACACCTCCTTGAGCGCCCAAGCGCGGCTGGTCTTAAGTTCACAGCGTTGCAATTCCTTGAATCGTGCTTTCGCCTTGTCAGTCATATTCGACGAATTAGTCAGCCACAAATACTTGCTGTTAACCAACGTGCTGTTCCCTTCATCCATCAGCAATCTATGTTCCTGTTTTCTGACCCTGTCTACCGCCTCAACGACATGATGCATAATGTGGAAACGGTCAAACACCATCTTGTCATCCGCCCCCGGAACATTCTCTCGGCAGGCGTTAATGAAAGCGGGCCACATATCGAGGCTGATCGCCTCAATGCCTGCACAACGTTCCTTTCCAAAGGCTTCGAAGTAGGCTGCCAAGCTGCCTTCTTTACGGCCTTCTCCAACGTATTCCACCGTCGCTTTCTCCAAATCGCAGACCAGGGTCATGTACTGATGTCCCTTGGCGATGGCCTTTTCGTCTACGCCGATCTGCTTGGGCAGTGCGTCTCCCTTGGCGGCGCGTCCGCGCAACACTGCGCGCTCCATCAAATGCCACGCCTGATCCCAGCTGACACGCAGCAGTCCTGCAGCACGTTCAATATTGGCCGCCAACAGGACATTCACCGCCAGTGCTTCGAACAAGTGCGTAAATCGACTCCCTTCGTCCGCCCATGGCAAGCGCGCTTGCCGAACGCCATGCTCAGGACACGAAATTCGCGGCGGACTGGCATGCAGGTAAGTCAGAAACTGGCAACTGTCCAAGTGTCGCCAAACTCGTTCAGCAGAATGGTCATAAACAGCATGCTCCTGTCCGCATTCAGGGCAGAGAAATCGTTCGCCCTTCGCATGAACAACATACACATCAACTCGGCCTTGTGTCATGTCCAGCTCAACACGATCTACCGTCCACGGTTCCTTTATCCCCAGCAAGTGCCGGTACAATTCTTTGCTTTCCATCGCCCGTCTCCAAACAAACTTAGAGGCGATAGCTTAACTTTTACCCACGCAATTGTCAGATGAACCTTTTTTTGATTGTCAAAAAGAAGTACACTCTGGGTGGCGGCGAGTTTATATAACCGCCCAACTACTGATTCCTGTTTTGTTTACTTTATATGCCGCCCTAGCAACAAATATAGGGAGCTTGTACGTTAGCCCTTCCATTTTATTTTTTACTATAGCAGAAGTTGTCGTTTTAATTCTCATCAAAATTTCTATATGGTTAAGAGAAGGGTTTGCCGCAAAGGCTTAATAAAGAAGCGGCATTATTGTTGTCAAATTGCCCCACTACGTTGTAAGCGCCGAGATGTTACCTTTCAATTCGATCTGCATCGGTTAGAATGCACACATCCCTAACGGGTACATGAAATCTTAACCTAGCAAAAGTCTAAGAACACGCACAAATCTAACTATACGGCTATATCCAAAGCAGGTAATTTGGGCGTTAAGATTGAGCATTTTTAAATTAAGAAACTTTAGATGTTGCAGCAAGGTCAATTTCAGTCGCGTTGAATTAAGATGGCCAATATTAGGTTTTGTTTTTTTTCGAGCAATTTGTAATTAAAAAGGGAAATATTTATGAAAGATTTCTTTAGTAGATTATCCGCACGGCACTGGTTGTTTGCCATCTCAGTTTACATTGCATTATATTTTGAAAGAATGTTCGAATCCTATTTTGATGAAAAAGCTAAAATAAGTCTGAAATCCTTGGAGCATTTTGGTTTTGATATTTCGTCCAATCTGGGATTCTTTGAAGTATTGAAATCTGCTAATTGGAGTTATTGGCCTAGTTGGGGCGTACTTACTGTAGGTGTTCCATATTTAATATGCGCTGTTTACTTTATGGATTTCAAAAATGAGGCAAACGCTGGATGGAGAAGAGTTTATTTATCCGCTCAAATATTAGTTCCACTGTCTTATACCTTGTTTGTAAATTTTGTTGTTTATAGCCCTTTTTCTTCATCGTCACTTGTTTACAGTTACCTTACGATCATTGGAGGCATGATAACTGACTTGGGGCGAGCCGAACTCGTCGTTCTGATTCTTATTAAATTTTTAATCTGGATAAGAGAAGGCTTTGCCAAGTCGGCCAACTAAAACTATTTTTCACATGTAAATATTGTCATGACAGTCGATCACTTTAATATAAGAAGGGATGAGAAAATCCGCTTGGGTTTTAAGTGCGTACAACCGTGTCAGGTTAAGTTGCTGACGGGTGAGTTCGTTACAGTCGTGGCGTATCAGTATCAGGATAAACTAGATACCGACAGTGAAGCAGAGCGGCGCCTCTATTACCTGTCGCATGAGGATGGAAAAAAAGATTCGTTGCCTAACGAGCTAGAACTTATTGAAATCATCGGGCAAGAAGCTTTCAATGCATTGACCTAAGCCCAAACTATATTTCAGGGAACCCATGTACAAATATATTCACGACGCCAGTGCTCGCACCGTTTACAAAATGCCAACCGAACCTGAGGTCTCAGTTAAAAATGACAGTCGCGGAAGAAGAACTGGATGGTCAGCAAACATGGAGATACATATCACCCGAGCAGACAACAAGTTTATCGACCATCGGTGGCAACATGATATCTTGTTACACCCAAGAGATCCGTTTGATGCTCACTACACAAAAGAGGAAGTTATCTCATACTTTCTTTCGAACCATACACCCGATGGGGAGGACATATCTTTGGAGCAATACATAGAACTTCATGCGCAGTACGAAGCCATTGCACGGAATTCGTCCAGTGAGTAGTTATCAGGTTGCCCCCTAGACGTTGCCAGCGCCGAGATTTTAACTTTCATTTCGTTCAGCATCGGTTAGAATGCACACAGCCCTATCGGGTAAAGGAAATTTTAACCTAGCAAATGCTAAGAACATGCGCCAATCTAAACTGCATAATCTGTTCGGTATTTTTATCGTCTCCCTCTGCTTGGTTGCAATATCTCATCAAGTGCAAGCCGCAACCAAAGGTAAACACAAAGTAGCTCAACCGTCAGGAAAAGAGCGGCTTGTTCTTATGCCGTTGCATGTGCCAGAGGAGGATGAGGATTTGAATGGTGCAATGGATACAGCTTTGGTTAATGGCCTGCAACAGAAGTATGTTGTATTTTCTGGCGAGCAAGTTGCGCAGAAGGCCCGCGCAATTTACCTCAAAATAAACAAAGCTACCGCCGTCAATACGCACTGTGACGAAACGCGCTGCATGCAAGACATCGCTGAAGCCTTCCAAGCTGAACTAATCGCTAGTGCCAATGTTACCAAGAAAGATGGTAATTATTTCTTATCATTGAGCATTCAGAACATTTTTGACAATCAGGTGGTTCAATCAGAATCCTTACCGTGCGAAAAGTGCTCCCCTGCGCAAGTAATAGAAAAACTTAAAATATTGAGCGGTGTGGTTGCCAGCAATACTAATGAGTCAACAAACGAGGAAACCATAGCTGCCAGAAAACTTAAAGCCGAACAGCTAAAAAAAGAGCAGCAGGCATTTGAAATGCAATTAAGAAATGCAGATGAAGAAGAGCGCCAGAGACTTCTCGACGCTAAAGCAGCGGATGATAACCACTTGGCTGAACTCAAAGCGAAAGCTGCGGCACGCCGTGCTATCAACAATGCACAACCAACTACGTTTCCATCATTTGAACAGGCACAAATCGAGTTGACCCAATTAAATGAAAAAATTGCCTCGATTGAGGTGGGTTATGAAAGTGAATTAGTTGATACCCGAAACAAAGTAAGCCAGCGTTATACAGAAAAATTAGATTTATTAAAAAATGCTCAACGCGATGAATTTGAACCCGCATCTGAATTTTCAGCAAAGCAAGAGAAGAAGCAAAATGAACTTATCAGGCAACGTGACAAAGAACTTTCAAAATTTGATGTTTCGAAGGTTGCGGGAGCAGAAACAGAGCCATTGAAAAACAGAATCAAAGCATTAACAGATCACCAATACATAATTGGAACAGAAGGAATAGAGACTCAGCTTAGTGCGTATGATGCAGAAAATCACCAATTCAAAATCAATTTACGCAGTAAGTTTGTGTCCTTCAGTTTTAACTTGGATGGAATTGTCCTCCTGCTTGGAGAAGATGCAAGAAACTTCCAAAAATCATGGCAGGCTGGCTTGATAAGACCTGAAGCCAAGGTTAAGGTCGACGGAAAAGTAATAGAGATAGTCTTATTCAACGAAGCTGACAATATCAAGTGGGTAGAGGTTCAAAAGTATTTTTTTTCGCCCAGTACACTAAAGGCTTTTTTTAAAGCTGGCCGGATATTTAAAGATTGCCATGATTGTCCTGAAATGGTCGTTATACCCACGGGTAATTTTATAATGCAGAATTACTTAAATGGGTCAATTGATTACTCAAATCATGTCACTATTAAACAAGCCTATGCGATTGGCAAGACAGAAGTTACTCAAGGTCAATGGACTTCAATCATGGGTAGCAATCCGAGCAAATTTTCAGACTGTGGAGAAAATTGCCCAGTAGAACAAGTTAGTTGGAATGAAGTGAAAGACTTTATCCAGAAGTTGAACAATAAAACCGGCAAACAATATCGCCTCCCTAAGTCCGAGGAATGGGAATATGCTTGTCGAGCCGGAGGGAATCAAAAATATTGTGGCAGCGACACACCTGACGTGGTGGCTTGGTATGATGAAAATAGTTGCTATTATTCTGATGCGTATACTGTTGATGGTAGGAGACTTGGAGATTGTAAAACTCACCCATCAGCTCAAAAACAAGCCAATGCATGGGGGGTATATGACATGAGCGGAAATGTATCGGAATGGGTAGAGGATATTCAAAGTGGCACTTTCTGGGGCCGATTAGAATATAGGCATCTAGGCGGTTCCTATATTCATAGGCCGGATTATTTATCCATAAATCATAGAAATGATAGTGATGAACCAGAAAAACAAGCTGGCTCTATTGGCTTTCGTTTAGTAAGGAATCTTCCATAATGACTTATGTATGAGTACAAAATTATACTGTCGAGTTGTTGCATAAATTGTGGTTCCGATTTCTTATACCATAAAATATATTCTCTTCAGTCTGTAATTTATACTTAGGCAACGAGAGCATAACCACCAAAAAAAAGAAAATGCATACACGTAAACTGCAATATTCTTTTGGCATCACTTTAGCTGTTTTCTGCATTCTAGTCGTTCCACTTCAATCTCAGGCAGCAACCAAAGGAAAACACAAAGTAGCTCAGCAGTCGGGAAAAGAGCGGCTTGTTCTTATGCCGTTGCGTGTGCCAGAGGAGGATGGGGATTTGAATGCTGCAATGGATACCGCCTTGGTTAAAGGATTACAGCAGAAATACACCGTATTCTCTGGTGAGCAAGTCGCACAGAAAGCACGTGCAATTTATCTCAAAATAAACAGAACGACTGCCGTCAATTCGCAGTGTGATGAAACGCGCTGCATGCAAGACATCGCTGAAGCCTTCCAAGCTGAACTTATTGCTAGCGCCAATGTTACCAAGAAAGATGGGAGTTATTTCTTGTCGTTGAGCATTCAGAACATATTTGACAATCAGGTAGTTCAATCAGAAACCTTATCGTGCGAAAAGTGCTCCCCTGCGCAAGTAATAGAAAAACTTAAAATATTGAGCGGTGTGGTTGCCAGCAAGGCTAATGGGTCAGCACTACGTCTTTCTAACAACAAAGCTCAACCAACTACATTCCCAGCATTTGAACAGGCTCAAATTGAGTTAGGCCAGTTAAATGAAAAAATTGCTTCGATTGAGGCAGTATATGAAAAGGAATTAATCGATATCCGAAACAAAGTGAACCAGACGTATTCAGAAAAACTAGATGCGCTGGAAAATAATCAAAGGGATGAATTTGAGTCAACTTCTGAATTTTCAGCAATGCAAGAAAAAAAACGGAACGAAATTATCAAACAGAAAGATAGCGAACTTGCAAGACTCGACATTTCAAATGTGGCAGCAACTGAAACCGCGCCTTTCAAATCAAGAATGAACGCATTAAATTTACATGAATATATTGTTGGAGCGGAATCCATTGAGGCTTTACTCGGGACTTATGATGCTGATAATTTTCAGTTCTTAATAACCTTAAATGGAAAGCCACCTACATTTCATTTTAAGATTGAAGGAAATATTCCCCTTCAACGTGATGAAGCAAGGTCATATAGTAAGCTATGGCACGCAGGCTTAGTAAGACCGGAGGCTAAAGTTAAACTTAATGGGGAATTAGTAGAATTGTCATTGGTAAATGATGCTGACAATAGTCGAATGAATAACTATTCCGGTAGGTTTATGACCAGCAGAGCAGCAGCCGACGAAAAAAGGAAAATGCTTAAAGAGGGCTATGTGTTTCAGGGCGGGCTGACCTGGATGCCCGCCAGTGATTCGAGTAAGACTTGGCCTGATGCCGTTGCGTATTGCAACAACACTGCAATTAACGGACAAACTGGCTGGCGCTTACCATCAAAAGAAGAGCTGCGTTCCTTGTATAGCTCGACTGCACAAAAGAATTGGGGCATTGTTCCCGCATTCAGCAACTTATGGACATCGGTGCCCAACGCACCCATACCCTGCTTTCCTATGGTCTTAAACGGCGTTGCCTTTACCTCTGGTTGCGTGGAAGCTGAACACGTGACATGTGTCCGCAAGAGTCTTAGCCCTTGAAATTTGATTTATGATTTGAATTAAGAGAAACGGGATGAAGAGCTGACAGTATTCGGATGGTTCAACTACCGAAAAGAATGTCTTGTTTTGGTTGGCATTAGAATCATTTGAGCTTCGGCTTTGTGGGAAAATGATAGGCCGGTTAGTCTAGATTCCCGCCCGTCGAGGTATGAAAATCG
>Ga0364886_10708_pt1 | contig 12676 bp, 10 predicted proteins | sample ExccelJu500001D3_4_FD_206926 | JGI IMG/M metagenome (GOLD analysis project Ga0364886, IMG submission 206926) | Enriched cells from Trout Bog Lake Hypolimnion, Wisconsin, USA - BchlTB.July23.5000.01.D3 | ecosystem: Environmental > Aquatic > Freshwater > Lake > Hypolimnion/Profundal zone | place... | reverse complement strand
GCAATGGCGCTGATCACACCAGATGCACAAAGACCCACCAAACTTTCGTCTGATGGGTCGCTGATGTAATTCATAGTAGCGGGGACAGGATTTGAACCTATGACCTCTGGGTTATGAGCCCAGCGAGCTACCGAGCTGCTCCACCCCGCGTCGGTAGTTGAATCTTACGAGAAAACCGCCAATAACCCAAAACGAGGCTATTGGCGGTTAACTCGAACCAGTAAAAGTACTAGTAAAAGTACTACTTACCCTCAGCGGCGATCGCTGCGGCGATAGCGGCCTTGAGTTGGTTCTGTGCGACTCCATATGCGGCGAAATCATTGTTCTTAAGAGCGTTAACTCCAGCAGCATATGCACTCTTAATTTCTGCCAGCGCCTGCTTCAACGATGTTGTACCTGTAGTAGTGGTACCTGTTGAAACAGTTCCAGTAGATGTATTAATCGTTGCACCTGAACTTCCACCAAATACTTGGTTGAGTGCATCCTGCAGCGTATTTCCGAATCCAATTTGATCACCAAAGGAGACGAGAACTTTTTGCAGCAGTGGGAATGACGATGCGTTAGCTGTTGCACGGACATAGACCGGCTGCACATAGAGCAGACCACTTCCAACTGGAAGAGTCAACATATTTCCGAGCACTACATCAGATCCTCCTTGACGTAACAAGGAGAGAGTCTGCGCAACATCCGGTTTCGCTTCAAAGTTCGAAGCCACCTGCGATGGTCCAGAGATATTTGTTGAGCGCGGCAACTGAAGCACCGTGATCTTTCCGTAGTTAGGACCGGCGTCAGAATTTACCGCTGCAAACGCTGTGAGATTCTGCCTGGTTCCGCGCGGAACGAATGAGGTAGAGAGCGAGAACGACGAGGTAGAAGAGCCTGGCAATTGCAAGGTCTGGTACGTAGGTGGTTGATTCTCGGCATTTGCACCGAGTGATGAAGGATCAGATGGAACCTTCCAAAAATCTTGACCTCCGTAATACGCAGAGGCATTATCAACGTGATAAGTCGTCAAGATATCGCGCTGGACTTCAAAAATTCCTTCGGGATAACGGATGTGCTGCAAGAGTGCAGGACTGATATCGCTCTTTGGAAGCACAGTTCCGGGATAAGCCTTGCTCCAAGTCTTAAGCACTGGATCGTTGGTATCCCATTGATAGAGGGTTACCGTTCCATCGTATGCATCAACTGTTGCCTTGACTGAGTTACGGATGTAATTGACGTTGACGTTTGGTAGCGCAGTTACCGTAGAAGAGTTAGCAGTAACCGAGTTACTTGTAGCGGTAGCTAAATTCTCGACCGCTGAGTACGGATAGCCCGATGAGGTTGTATAGCCATCAACGATCCACAAGATCCTGCCATTTACGATCGCCGGATAAACATTGCCATCCAAGGTCAACCATGGAGCAACTTTCTGAACCCGATCGATTGGAGAGCGGTTGTAAAGAATCTTGGAATCCTTGTTGATCAAGTTAGATAACAAGATCTGTTGATCCTTGTACTTGATCGCAAAGAGAAGTCGGGTGAGCATACTTCCCATTGGTACTCCACCCTTACCTGCATAGGTGTAGTTCTGCTGACCGTTTGCCTGCGAATCATCGGGATAATCCAACTCGTTTGGTGTGCTCTTTGCAGAGCCACCGACGATGGAGTATCCAGGAACATTCTCACCAAAGTAGATACGAGGTTGGAAGGTACCAAGTCCATTAGATGGTGGAATATTTCCGACGGTAAAGCTTGGCTTTCCATCTGAATCTACGACATTGGTAGGTGCTGCAACAAAGCCAAATCCATGGGTGTAAACCAAGTGATCGTTAATCCAGTTTTGTGCCGGCGATCCAGCGATGTTGAGTTCACGAACTGCAACGACCATATCTTGCTTCTTACCATTGATCGTATAGCGATCAACATCGAGAGCATCTGGGAAGGTGTAGTACGGCTTGATCTGTTGCAACTGTCTAAAGGTTGCAGAGAGAACATCTGGATCTAGCAAACGCGCATTAGAGATATTTGAGGTGTCATTGGCGAGCTGCCCTGGCTGGGTCGAAATAATCGCCGGATAATCCTTGATGGTGACATTAGATAAGCCGTAGGCAGCGCGAGTTGCATCGATATTGCGCTGAATATATGGAGCTTCCTTGTTGGACTCACTTGGCTTAACCGTAAATTGCTGAATAAATGCGGGATAGATACCTGCGATCAGAAGTGAAGAGACAACCATCAAGACAACGCCTGCTGCTGGCAAAACCCACGAGCGGCGCACAATGTTGGCAAAGAAGAGCAGCGCACAAATTACTGCGATGCCGGCCAAGATCGCCTTTGCTGGCAAGAGTGCATTGACATCGGTATATCCAAGTCCGGTGAAGAGACTGCCTTGGTGAAGTGCAAGGTCATAACGATCGAACCAATAGGCAACAGCCTTGATTAAGACGAGAACACCTAGAAGTACGGATAGTTGAACACGCGCTGCAACAGTTGTTCTATCTTGACTGACCTGTGGGCGAATTCCGCCATAGACATAATGAATACCTACGGTGGCAACCAAGGTGATCAAGATTGTTGAGATTCCCCAACTTATAAGGGACTCATACATTGGCAACTTGAAAGCAAAGAACGAGATATCAAGATGGAACTGCGGATCTTTTGTTCCAAAGTTTGTCGAATTCTTAAATTGCAACCAGGTCTGCCACAACTTCGCACCAGATGTTCCAGCGAACCAGAAGAGAGCAACGGCGATCGCACCTACTACATAACGCTTGATTGGTTCGATCTGTCCGCGGTAGCGCTCTAAATTATCTGGCTCAACAGAGACAGGAACATAAATGGGACGACGTCGATAGGCGATGGCGATATTAGAGGTAATAAAGAGTGAGGTAATTAAACCGAAGGCGACAAAGAGCTCAATCTTGGTGACTAGAGTCTTGCTCCAAACGCTCGTGAAGTTAACTGAGCGGAACCATAAGAGATCGGTATAAAAGCCAGTGAGTGAAACCAAAATTGCGATGATTACTATCAGGGCGATGACTACATAGCCGATAGGACCAGGTCCCCGACGTTCTCCAGGGGCCCGAGGTGGGCGTGGAGGTCTAGCGTTGTTGAAGGGGTTATTGGGAAACTGGAAAGAACTCATGGAAATACTCTAGTGCTCGGAATTAGGCTCCCGGAGAGTCTGCTGGAATAGGTGGAACTTATTAACCGAGCGATTAGTCTCATTGTCGAAATTATCCTTGAATTTTGAGGTCCACAGGACATATCCAATAGCGAGGCTGACCAGAACGACTGGGACTACCCACCAGATCAGCGCGGCAAAGGCGGTTGAGGTGGCGTGGCTCGTTGCAGCCTCCACAAACTTCGCGGTCATGATCACAAGCCCACTTTAACCCAATTCACCTTTACATTCAGATTTAGCTGCTCATCGTGCTTCAGGTCTTTATTCTGGCGCGAACTCAGGTTTCGGTGCACTAGCAATCCCAGTGGCTTCTCTAAACTTCTCCGCTCAGGACGAAATCAAATCAGAAAATCGGGAAGTAAATTTGCTTCGAAGTTGTTCTTTTACGTATGAGCGCTACGAGCGTTCGCGCGTAATTTCTCAGGATAGAAGGTAGGCGACGTGAGCGGTTTTGGATTCTTCCCTAACGATGGCTTCTTCAACGCTGGCACCGCAGGCGGACCAGGAACTCCGATGCTTCAACCAGTTGTCATGCGAGATGCTGCACGTGCATTTCTGGCAACTCACAGCGATCTACCAGTCGGGCAAGATGATGCCCGCAAAGCAAAAGAGGCGATCGATATCGCCAATACCTGGATCGAAAGTTTTACCCAATTTCCCGCCACCATTTCTAACTCAGATGTGGCATGGACGAGAAGAGATTGGATCGACCAATCTGTTAATGGTTGGCAGAAGTTAGTTGAACCACTTGCCGAAGGAATGGTCGATGCTCTTGGCAAAGTACTCAAGGAGATGGGCCCTGAAGTAGAAGAAGCTACTGCTGGAATTCCTGGTGCTGAGGCAGCCTTCCTACCAGTCATGCGCAATTTCATGGGTCAATTAATTGCAACACAACTTGGGCAATCGATCGGCACACTCTCGATTAGTTTGACCGGTTCACAAGATGCAGCAATCCCCCTCTTCGAGAAATCTGGGGCGCATCTGATTCCGCAGAACATTGCAATCTGGGGTGAGGGTCTAGAAATTCCTGAACAAGAGATCGCTATCTATATGGCGCTGCGTGAGGTAGCAGCACAACGTCTCTTCGCCCATACGCCGTGGTTGGCCGGATATATCCGCGAACTTATTCAAAGTTTTGGAAGTGGAATCACTGTCGATATTGAGGCAATTCAACGCCAAGCTGAGAGCGCGATGAGCTCCGGTGAGTTGGATATCAATAATCCAGAGTCCATCACTCTCGCTATCAATCAAGGCATGTTCCAGCCAGAACAGAGTCCTGCTCAAAGCGCAGCCCTCGCAAAACTTGAGACAACTTTCGCTCTTATCGAAGGCTGGATTGATCACATCACACAACTTGCGGCTGCAGATCGACTCCCATCTCTTGCCGCGCTTCAAGAGAGTTATCGTCGCGCACGCATTGAAAGTGCACCTACACAACAACTCTTTGCGATGTTGTTAGGTCTGCATATTTCGCCCCGTTTAACGCGCGAGTGCTCACAATTTTGGAGTGAGATTTATTCCATCAGTGGCGGAGCAGAGGGCAATATTGAAAGCGGAATTGAGGTACGTGATCACCGCTGGGAAGATTCTGCTTTGCTTCCAACTGCGCAAGACCTACACGATCCTGCAGCGTTCTTGGCAAGTACTACCGTTCCTGATGATCTCTCAGGTTTGATTTAATTTAACTCTCAACAATTTGGAATTTCACTCAACAATAAAAAGCCAAATCCCCGGCCGCACGATTTGATGTCTGCCTTCCCCTTGCCTACATCAAACGGTTATCCGAGGACTTGGTGAGTGAAACTTATGCTAACTAGCCACGAATACCAAAAAGAAATGCCAGAATTCGCATAAATAACTGTTGATAAATCTGTGGAGAAACGGGGGATAACTCGTGGAATCGGTGGACAATTTTCAACAGGTCTCCCTCTTTGAAGATAGCCTCCCGGGAATGATCAGCGAGCCAGCAAAGAGCCAGAAGTTTCTACGGAGCAAAGCCCTCCCCGACAATCTTCCGGAGTTCCGCGTTATTCGAAGTACTCGCCGCAAAAGAAGTATTAGCGCCTTACGTCAAAATGGAATTATTGAGATTCACATTCCCGACCGCATGAGCCGTAAAGATGAATATGCCATCATCCCCGAGATGATCGAGATCGTGCTCCGTCGCGAGGCAAAGAACCGTTCCAGTGATGAGATGTTGGGTGAGATGGCTGCCGATCTTCTTGCGCGCTACCTGCCTGATTTCCACGAGCGGCCAACTGCGATTACCTGGCGCTCAATGCGTGAACGCTGGGGTTCTTGCACGACCAGCGATGGAACTATCCGGATCTCACTCCGGCTCAACTCCGCCCCCTCATATGTAATCGGCTGCGTGCTCTTCCATGAGCTGATCCACCTGCGTGTGCCTGGCCATGGCCGCGACTTCTACGAGTACCTCGAGCGCTATCCCGATAAAGATCGGGCAGAAGCCTTCCTAGAGGGATTTGAGGCTGGTCTATCGATCGCCCCCGAGGCGATTACCTCCGCCTAAGGGCGGCGAGAAAAATTCGGACATATCGCCCTTATCCCGCCAATATCCACTCAAGAAAGCAGAACTTCACGCTTAATTGAGCGTCAAATCCCCCCACTAACGCTCTACGCGGGTATCGTGCTCTTGTACGCACGCTCGCTATGGGAGGCTCCCGAAGCTTTGAGCGTGTGACGATTGGGGGTCAGCATGGCTGAAGAATATAAAGGCGAGGCCTACTGCGTTAAGTGCAAAGAGAAGCGGTCCTTCGAAGGTCATGTAAAGGTTTCAGAATCTGGTCGCCGTATGGCACAGGGAATCTGCCCTGTATGTGGCACTAAGGTCAACCGAATCTTGGGCAAGGCGTAATAACTCTGCTCCACACTTGTGATTAAACAAGTGTTCTTAAACAAGTAGGAAAGTAAAGCAAAAGCTCGGATCACCCCCACCATCAGCGTGGGGGTGATTTTTTTATCCCCAGATTTGTCGCGCTCTGACACCGTGCCGAGATTTCACGCCATTCTTCGCAGGTGTCTACACGAGAGCGCTCTCGCTACCTCAGATTAAAAACAGGAGTCAGCCTGACTCCTCATCAGGGAGATTATCTACTAGGTCTGCCCCACCGAGGTCTGCTTATTACCGATCGCCTGCAGGTGCAGATTGCTCGCGCGTGTGATGGAAGCAAGCGATCTGAAGAGATTGCGGCAGGACTCCTTTGTGAGCTCAGTGAGGTTCAAAATTTCGCAGAATCCTTACGGAGTGAAGGCTTTCTTGAAGAACTGGCGGAGGCAGTGACGATTGATTCCCCCGATCTCAGCACGGAGCTAATTCGACACCGAACCGATATCGAGAACTCTCTGCTCACGCACCGGCCCGGGAGATCCGACGGTGGTCGCCACGAATTTGAATCACGGAGCGCCGCAACAATATTGATCTCGGGTGAGAATCGGTTGGCGCGAAATCTCTTGGTCGCACTTCACGCTTCAGGATTTACAAATACTCGAGTGATAATGCGGGGAAACTTAGCGCCTCGCCTCACGGCAAGTGATGTCTGTGGCTTGATTGTTGGCAATGATGATTTAGGAAAATTGCGTTCAGAATTTACCGCGGAGATTATTCGCAACGCTCAAATAACGAGAAGTGCAGTTGCTGCTAAAGCGCAGCCAGATTTAATAATTTCGACGATACCGATTGAGTGGGATTACGTCCAACGTTGGATGAGCGAGGGTTCAGCTCACCTGCACATTAATTCGTTGATAGGACCAGAGATCGAGGTCGGTCCGTTAGTACTTCCTGGGCAGACGCCCTGCTTGCGGTGCGTGACTCTTATTAAACGCGACAACGGCACCAACATTGATCGCGAGTTTGTGCGCTCAGAACTTCCTAGCGCGGCCTTAGCTTTTATAACTGGACTTGTAGCCCTAAACGTCGGGGATTATTTCGCCACCGGAAAATCCCCGTTGCGTGCCGCTTCTTACTGGTATGACTTGTTGAATCCGATGCGTTCGCCAGAAGTGCGCCATTGGAACTTTCATCCGCAGTGCGGGTGTCAATAACGTTTAACGTACTAACTGGCGAGCGCTTCATCTTCATCTTCATCTTCCTCTCGTACTTGAACAGGAGTGATGCGTGGCCGTCCCACCGTGCGCTTTGCTGCAACGATCTGACCTTCCACAAACAACTCTCCACCCCAGACTCCACATGGCTCCTGCCGTGAGAGCGCGCCTTCTAAACAGGCAGCCTTCATGGGACAAGTACCGCAGAGTGATTTTGCCAGCGCCACACGAGGTGGTGCTTCATCGAAGAAGAGCTCTGGGTCTGCGGTGTGACAAGGAAGAGATATATCTCCCGTTACATCGCTTAGCCCAATCTTCTCCCCGTCAGCCCATCCTGGAACTAACAGTTCACTAAAGAGAACAGCCATTGTTCTCGCCTCCTTACTTTCTACTCGGTTATCCATTTCCTTGTCTTGTGCTCCTTGTAACTTCTCTATTACCTCGATCGAAAGATCTGGGTAAAAGAAAAGGACCGCTCATCCGATTGGATGGCGGTCCCTGGTGGGTCTCTTCGATTTATCGAATAGAACTCCAGGTTCCGCGCAGTCCATAGGCTGCAAAATTCTTGGTTGCCCAGAACTTGGCCGCTGTGGCATGAGCGTGATTTGTATATGTTGCTGGTGTGGCGAGGGCAGCCGAAATTACAGCGCGTTGTGCGCTGGTTTCGCGTTGTGTCATAGACACATCTGCCTCCTCTTGCCGTCTAATCGCTGCCAATCTGGCAGTTGCACAAGGGTAGGGGGCGCAGCCTCCGCCGCGCAACCTAATTGAAGTTAATTAATTCTGAGTCGAAAGTAGGGGGCCGAGGAACTCGCTTGGCTCCCCCGAATAGCTGAGGTGAACCGTGCGCTTGGCCCGTGTGAGCCCCACGTAGAACAGGCGGCGCTCCTCCTCTATATCGCTGGCATTTGCAATGGGCAGCGCTCCCCCGCTGACCCCAACGAGGAAGACGTGGTCCCATTCCAGACCTTTAGCGGCGTGCAGAGTCGATAGGACAACTCCTGGGAGCGTCGGCGGGTTGTTCTGTTCGGCCCGATCTTCAAGTTCGCGCAGAAAAGCCCTGAGATTTGGCGCTCCGGCCTCTTTTAGCTGCTTTCCCAGGGTGAGGAAGGCTCGCACGTAATCGGCGCTACCGAAAGGTCGCAATACAGATTCCAAATCATGGAACCAATCGTTCTCTTCACTCGGCAGCACCGAGGCGCTACGAATAACGCGCATCGCATCACGGACATCGGTCCGGTCAAAGAATCGCTCACTATTTTTTAATTGAGTCTCGATGCCAGCGTTCTTGAGAGCGGACTCGAAGGGATCAAGAGCTGTATTGGTGCGAGCCAAAATTGCGATATCAGAGTGAGTTTTTCCAAGCGCAGAAATTCTTTGAACGACAGCGTTGACCTCAGCGCTAGTTGAGTGGAATGAGGTGAGCTCCAATTTCTCGCCGCGCTCATTTACAGAGGTCAGCTCATGGTCGTGGTTACCACTTCCCTCTTTGAGAATGCGATTAGCAAGTTCAATAATCTCTGGAGTTGAGCGATAGCCACGAGTCAAACGCACAACAGGTGCTTGCGGATAGCGATGGGTAAATGCCAGCAGAAATTCTGATGTTGCTCCGGCGAAGGTGTAAATCGTCTGAGCGGCATCACCTACAACGCAGATGTCATTGCGATTGCCAAGCCATAGATTGAGCAAACGTTGTTGCAATGGCGAAACATCTTGATATTCATCAACGGTGAAATAACGATATTGATCACGGACTCTCTCGCGGACATCGCGATCTTCTTCCAGCATTCCAACGGTTAGAAGCAAGACATCTTCAAAATCAATGATCCGCTCTTGATGCTTAAGAGTTTCATAGGCTTGATAAACCTTGGCGACCTCGGCGAAGTTCTCTTTGTCGGGGCGACCATTGGGAATACGAAGTGATCGACCTGCACCCAGCACCTCTTCAACATAATCGCTCGGCGCTGTCTGCAAAGATTTAGCCCATTCGATCTCACCACTAATTTCACGGAGCGTGGCAACTCCCGGAACTAGTGACGTATCGCTACGCGCCATCGCATCGCCCAAGAAACTTCCTTTAGTAGTCAGCAATTTCGGGAAGCTGCCGCCAAATGAGTACGGCCAGAAGTACATGAGCTGCTTAAGGGCAGCAGAGTGAAATGTGCGAGCGGTTGCGTTAGGAACTCCGAGGGTCCGAAGCCGAGCGCGCATCTCGCCAGCGGCGCGCGCTGTAAATGTGAGCGCCAGAGTCTTGGTGGGGTCAGTTACTCCTGCAGCAACTGCGTAGGCGATTCGGTGGGTGATGACCCGGGTCTTACCTGTACCAGCTCCTGCGATTATGCAAAGCGGGCCTCGAATGGTGGTTACGGCCTGGCGTTGCTCTGGATCGAGCCCTTCCAATATTGCATCAAGTTCCATAGCGCGCTCTTTAACGCCACGTTTCGGCGCCAGGAAGTGGAGGTCGATCGGCGCCATACCAAGCCTGGATCATGGCGCGAGCCACGCTAATGGAAGGTGGCAAGAGCAGAGTTCCCTCGGTTATTGCGGCATATAAGTCATTACGAGTGAACCAGCGGATTTCTACGATCTCTTCCCCATCGGCTCGAGCATTCTCCGGATCTTGAATCGTCGCTTCAAATGCGATCATCAGCGATTGCGGGAATGGCCATGGTTGCGAACCCAGATAATGAATATCTGCAACGGCAACGCCTGCCTCTTCAAAGACTTCGCGCACAACGCACTGTTCAAATGATTCGCCTGCCTCCACAAATCCAGCAAAGGTGGAGAAGCGATGCTCCGGCCAGACTCCCTGTCGTCCTAAAAGGATCCGGTCATCTTTATCTTTTACTAAAACAATAATCGCAGGATCAGTTCGGGGGTAGAGCTCGTGCTCAGTGGCGCAGCGACGCACTGATCCTCCGAGAGCCGGTGAAGTCGGCAAGCCACATTGACCGCAGTAAGGGCTCTTGTGGTGCCACAGCGCAACAGCTTGCCCGTGAACCGCAAGTCCAATCTCTAGATTGCTGAGTTCAGAACTTATTTCGCGCAGAGTCTTGTATTCCTCATCTGCTCCGATATTTGTCTCAGAACACCATAGGAAGAAAAAATCCCCCTCGCGCTCGCCCAGAAAAATTCTCTCTCCCACACCGCTGATCTGATCCGACTTAAGTATCGCCAAGCCGGTTCCACGCGTGAAGAATTCGCTTCCATTGAAGTGAATGATCAAAGCGCTCTGCCAGGCGGACTCAAGGGCTGAGGCATCGCTTCGGATATGCGCGGCGCGATCAACCGAAGAGCGTGAAAGAGGTAAATTTAAAATTTCCATCAGGAGGCGACCCTACTAGCCTGAGCCAATGAAGGTCATCTCATGGAATATCTTTAACGGGCAGGCTGCCAACCCAATGCAGCCAGTACCGCCGTTGGAACAATCGGTCAGAGATGCTGTTGCAAGCGCTGAAGCAGATGTGCTGGCAGTCCAAGAGGTCGATGAGAAGCAACCTCGATCTGGTTCTGTCCACCAGATGGAGATTGTCGCCGAGGCCATGGGTGCTCCTTATTGGGGCTACGCGCGCGCTGTAATCGGAACTCCTGGATTTGGATGGCGCAAACCCACTGAGGCGGAGAAGATCATTCACTCCGACTCAGATCAGCCTGGTTACGGAATTGGACTTGCCTCGCGGATACCTGTAAAGGCTTGGCATCGAATGGATCTACCGGCTTCTTGGTTTGGCATGGCCCTTGCCTACCCCACCGATAAAGGCTTTCGCTTGAAATACGCCAAAGATGAACCACGTGTAGCAATCATTGCGGAACTTGAAAATGGCTTCACGATTGCGGCCACACATCTATCGTTCGTTCCCTTTTGGAACTTCTATCAACTCCGCAAATTGATGCGCTTTATGAAGAAGCTACCTGGCGAACATCTGATCATTGGCGATATCAACTTGCCGTGGGATATTCCGCGCCGTTACACCTCATGGCAATCATTGGTGAGCAAGAAAACTTTTCCAGCATATAAACCCTCACTGCAATTTGATTACATCTTGTCAAAGAGAAAATTGCGCGCCACTGAAATATCAATTCCGCTATCGCCGATGAGCGATCACCTACCGATAGGCGTGGAAATTTCTCTAGAGTAGTTCAACGGAATTAATGATCGCTGCGATCTCATCTTCGGTAGAAAGGCTTTCGCGGTAGATAGTCTGCTGATCAGCCACGTAATGGAATGCCGCTTTTATGTTCTCGATTGGAATATTGTGCAACTTCGAATAAGCCAATCGATACATCGCTAACTGGATTGTGGCACTTTCCAGTTGGTCGCCCTCTTTCATGCGACCAGTCTTCCAATCGACAACGGTATAGATCTCTCCATCTCTGTAAACGGCATCGATGCGGCCGCGAATAACAATCCCAGCAATAACAGTTTCAAAACCGCTCTCGATCTCGATAGGGGTTCGGTGAGCCCACTCACTCGCCAGCCACTTGTTCTGCAACTCCTCAAGTGCGACATCGGTTTTGAGACCAGGTTCTAAATCCTCATCGTCAAAGAGGGTCTGGAGTTCAAACTGACGCTCCACCCATGTATGAAATTGAGTTCCGCGCGTGGCGATAGCATCAAGATGTCGTGGCATAGGCCGGCGAATAGAGAGCGCTAATTGCTCTGGATCTTCCCGCAAGGCAACGAGAGTAGAGACAGAGAGCCGCTGCGGTAGATAAATAGGCTCGATCTCTTGACCTCGCTGGGCTTCGGCGATGAGAGCCTTGGCATCAACGAGATACTGCGCCTTTTCAGTATCAGTTTGGCGTGCTAACTCGGCCTCTATATCCAAAGCAGATGCGCCTTCGACAATCTGTGCAGAGTGTTGAATAGCAGCTGCCCTAGCACTGGGGGCGGGCCATGTTGTTGAGATCTCCTCTGCAAGAGCCGGATTCTCTTCAGGTAGATCTGCTCGATGCACAATCCCCTCAGCATGGTTCTCTTCTAAGAAGGTATGCAGCAGTGAGAAGAGTTCGGATTCACCACGCGCGCTCTTGCCTTCGCGGAACCACGATGCGGTTCCGAGCAGATGAGTTTTAGCCCGCGTAAATGCCACATACCCAAGCCGCAACTCCTCCAAGCGACGACGCTCCTTTTGAACATCTTCGAATGCAACCATCGCACTACTCACCGCGCTAGCTTTTAAAGCATCATCACCGGTAGGGAATTCGAAATCCTTAAATTGGTTACGATCTTGGCGAAGTTCTATTGGCAGCGAACCTGAGTACTTGATCCAAGAATCAGATCTACCTGAGGTGTTTGGAAAAACACCTTGAACTAATCCGGGCACTGCAACAACGTCCCACTCCGCACCTTTGGCTGCGTGGATAGTGAGAATTTGTACTGCGGTGTTGCTCGCGGTAACCGATACCGGCTTTAATCCGCCCTCTCTCACTTCAGCGGTCTCT
>Ga0364886_10575_pt1 | contig 12764 bp, 9 predicted proteins | sample ExccelJu500001D3_4_FD_206926 | JGI IMG/M metagenome (GOLD analysis project Ga0364886, IMG submission 206926) | Enriched cells from Trout Bog Lake Hypolimnion, Wisconsin, USA - BchlTB.July23.5000.01.D3 | ecosystem: Environmental > Aquatic > Freshwater > Lake > Hypolimnion/Profundal zone | place... | reverse complement strand
TTCCTCAACAGGACCAACCCAGTTCCGTTCGAGTGCTAAAATTCCGTCTGCACTCGAACGGAACTGGGTTGGTCCTGTTGAGGAAAACGGAGGAATTGAAACCACTTTTGCCTACTGGCAGAATCTCGAGACCAAACATCCCGAGCTGAAAGGAAACTGGCGGTGGCAGCAGCTGGTGATGCGCTCCTATTATGATACCTACGTAAAGCGCCGTAAAGCTTACGAGCAAAATCTCGAAAAAGAGGCCAACCAGATTCTGGCCTTAGCCGGAAAAACAGGCGCGGAGAACGCCATGAAGGAGGCATTAAATATTGTCAATAAGGCAGATAAAGAACCGGTATCGCCTGAGCTAAGAGAGAAGATCGTCTATTATTGCGAAGCCCTCTTCCAATCGATTGGAATGCAAACAAGCGTGAAGAAATACAATGCCAGCGGAGAAGAGCGGGGAGCCATTCTTGATTTCCTCGACTATCCCCTCAATAATCGTTGGTGGCTGGCCGATGAATTTGCCAAAATCGGAAAAATGGCTAATGAGAAAGAGAAGCTTGATCGTTTGGAGATTATCCGGACCTGGGAAAATCCGGGACCCGGAAGTTATTACGACAATATCTCCAATATTTCCAAGGGTCCGCATGTTAAAACCACCACCGAAGATGCAACCGATTTTGCCTGGTGGGATGATGGGATGAGCAGAAAACGATTATCTACCCAACTCTTTCAGAACTTCCCCAGGTTGGAATACACCGATCTCGATCCAAATGGACATTATACCATTCGCATTGCCGGATTCGGCGAAGCATTACTCCGGGTTAACGGCGAACGGATAGCCCCGACAATCTACAATAAAGAGTATGAGGAGTTCAAAGAATTTCCCCTGACCCCCAAATATGTGAGCAATGGACAGCTTGTGGTCACCTTTGATCAGCCTGAAGAATCGAAATTAAACTGGAGATCACATTCGAAAATTTGTGATATCTGGTTACTGAAGAGATAAACTGATCCCATACAGGGTTTGGAACCCCGTATGGGATGAAAGAACATAAATAATCGAATGAAAGAACTCTATCCTCTTTTTGGCATCGTAACTGTTTTAAACACACCCTTTAAAACAAATAATTCCATTGATTTCAAGGCGCTGAAAATCAATGTGCGCAATGCTATAAAGGCAGGGGTGGCAGGGTTCCTTGTCCCCGCAATGGCATCCGAAGTTTCTAAACTTTCAGATATTGAAAGGATTAAAATGGTCGCCGCGGTTCTTGAAGAGGTTGACGGGAAAGTCCAGGTCATTGCCGGGGCCGGTGAGCCCGGACTCGCAAAGGCCAAATCATTGCTTAACTCTTATATCGGTTTGGGATGCAGGAATGTCCTGTTCCAGATTCCCTTCGAGAATGAAGATCAGTTTAAGTCCCATTTTATGGAGCTGGCCGGACTTGATCTGGATATGATTATGTTACAGGATTGGAATGCCTCCGGATATGGTTTGCCGGATGATCTGATTTGCGATTTATTCGATAAGGTGGAATCTTTCCGTTGCCTGAAAATCGAAACTGTTCCGGCGGGGGTGAAATACTCCAGCATATTGAACCAAACCGGCGGCCGGCTTAATGTAAGCGGAGGTTGGGCGGTCTCCCAGATGATCGAAGGGTTGCGACGTGGTGTACATGCCTTTATGCCAACCGGGATGCACTGGATTTATGCGCAGATTTATGCGCTTTGGATTCAGGGAAAGGAAGCCGAAGCCACTGATTTATTTTACAAAATAGTTCCAGTCCTCGCCTTCTCAAACCAGCATCTCGATATCTCCATACATTTTTTCAAGAGGTTGCTGTACCGGCAATGGATATACCCGACAGACACGGTTCGTGAGCCGGCTCTCTCCTTTGACAGGATACACCGGGAAATTGCAGATCAGCTGATCGAACGGGTTATCGCGCTGGAAAATGAGATCGTAAGGACGCATAATCATACGCCAAAACCTATATCACATTAAGGGCGTAAGATTTTACTCCCCAACGAATATCATCATGACCAAAAAATTATTAATCAGTTATATAGCCCCGGGGGCACCCGCCACACGTCGCCCCGCTGGGGCTCAAAATCCCGCATTCCTGCGGCCGGAGATCGGTTTTACACCCAAATGGTACCGAAAATCGCTGGGTATCGACTTTGGCGAAAAATGGCATACCGATCCCGAATACCGGCAACTGACGAGGATCGAAATGGCTAATGAACTCAGTAAACGATTCCCCGGAACCACCATCGGTCAAAATGGCGTTGGGAACCTTGATTTATTGACCGGAACCTATGGCGCATCAGCAATTGCCGCCATCTACGGCGTTCCAATCAGGTACGACCAGGAACAATGGCCTACCTCCGAACATCAATACCTTACCGACGAGGAAACAGACCAGCTGACACCCCCCGATCTGGATCAAAATCTCTTTTTTCAAACCCTGATGGGGCAGGTTGACTGGATCGGAAATCATGAAGGGAAGATTTCCGGATATATGAACTGGCAGGGGGTGCTGAATAACGCCCAGCGACTTCGGGGTCAGGATATCTTTATGGACATGTTCATGGCACCCGAAAGAACCATACATCTGCTGGATTGCGTTACTACAACCATGATTGATGCGGCCCGCAGGTTACATCAGAAGCAGAAAAGCTTTGAGGATATTATACCCTTTTTCACGGTAAGCAATTGCCTGGTAAACATGGTCGATCCGGGATTGTATGCGGAGTTTTTACTGCCGTTTGACCAGAAAATTGCGGCCGCTTTTGGCATGATCGGGATTCACAATTGTGCCTGGAGCGCCACACCCTATCTGGATTACTATGCTAAAATACCGGGAATCGCCTACCTCGACATGGGTCATGATTCCGATCTGGAGAAAGCCAGCCTTCTTTTCCCGGAAACCCGTCGTGCGATCATGTATACCCCAATGGAATTAGCCGGCAAATCAAAAGAGGTGATAAAAGCCGACCTTGAAAGGATAGCCTTCAACTATGGCCCGTGCGACATTGTAGCAGCAGATATCGAATCCGGGACTCCGGATAGTAAGGTATTGGATTTTATTCATCTTTGCGAAGAAATTTCAAATGATCGTTGTGATTAACTATTGTATCTTCAATGCACCAAAGCGGCAGAGCCGTATAATATTTGTAGCTAAAAACAAATCCTGTGGGGGTTAGGTGCAGCGCACCGTAATATCAAACCAAATTCCCGAAAATATTTCGGTGCTCTGCACCTTTAGTGCCCATTGACCATATTCTGCACATATCATCGGTGCTTTGCACCTTTATAAATATAATTGTTTATTTTATCCGTACGAAACATTATAAAGTTTAAATTATATGAAACAATTAGCATTAAGGGGACTTTTCCTGGTATTTGTATTAATTCTCATAACCAGACCCTCAGCCGGACAAGGTTTTCCCGGAATCAAATCGGGGAAATATCTCCAGGAGATAAAAACTGAAATTCAGCTCCCCAAACAGGCTATAGCCCCGGTTATCAAATTATTCCGAAACCAAAACCAGACGGTCGCAGTGACCTCCAGCGGAGTATTCCGGTACAACGGCAAACAATGGGGCGGTGAACCGTTTGGAACGGGATGGCTGACGGCTGCCATCGATTCTAAGGGATTAATCTGGCTGGCATCTGCCCAATCAGTTCAACGCGAAGGAGATCCCAAAAGGATTGATTTGCCTGAATATGCAAAAAATGACACCATTCTTACCCTTTTGTGGGAGGATGGCAGGACACTTCAGGTTGGAACAACCAATGGACTGCTGACTTATGACGGCACATGGTCAAAACTTCCGGTTGCTGACGGGAAAAGAGTCCGGGACATTCACCGGGATTCCAACGGTGATCTCTGGCTGGCTACTTCGGCAGGATTATTGCGCCGGATGCACGGTAACTGGATAAACATGGACGAGGATATCATGGCTTACGGGTTGAAGCGGAACTACTTTGCGCTGCAAGGCGGACAATCATCAAACGCTGATCTCTTGTTTGGGGGACTATTTTCGGTCGGATGTATTGCTGAAAATGGGAATCACTGGATTCTCAGAGGATCCGATGGTTTGCCTTACGGACCCATTACCTCTATCCGCACCCTGAAAAATGTGATGTGGTTTGGAACCAACCGTGGTGCGATCAAAAAAGATGCAGGCTGGCATTATTTTAACGGTAAACGGTGGCTGGCCGACAATAAAGTCAATGACATTCTCCCGCTCGATGAACACACAACCTGGATTGCCACCCCCAAAGGGATCAGCCAGATTCAGCAGGTTGAGATGACTTTGGCGCAAAAGGCGGCTGTTTTTGAGGAGCGGATCAAATTGCGCCACGACCGTTACGGTTTGGTGAGTGACTCCAGATTAAACTCCCCGGGCAATCTGTCCACCAATCAAACCTTCTCGAATGATAATGACGGGTTGTGGACTTCCATTTACCTGGCAGCAGAATGTTACAGGTATGCCGTAACCAAAGATCCGGAAGCCAAAAAAAATGCGGTAAAAGCCTTTGAAGCTATGGAACGGCTCGAAACAATAACGGGTATTCCGGGTTTCCCGGCACGTTCCCTGGCGGCAGCAGATGAAGATACGGGGCAAGGTGGCGAGTGGCACATTACTCCCGACCACAAATGGAAATGGAAAGGGGATACCAGCTCCGACGAAGTAGTCGGCCATATGTTCGCCTATCCGCTCTTTTATGATCTGGTAGCCGAAGGTGTGTTGAAAGAGCGTGTAAAAAGCCTTGTGCACCGGATTATGACCCATATCGTTGATCACAATTTTCAGCTGATCGATCTCGATGGCATACCTACGCGATGGGCAGTCTGGGCCCCCGATTCCCTGAACTTCTCAAAAAACTGGTGGTACGAAAAGGGGATCAACTCGATGCAGATCCTTGCCTTTTTAAAGGCCGGCTATCATGTTACGGGAGATCAGAAATTTGAAAAAGCCTATCAAACGCTGACACAAAAACACCATTATGCAGAAAATATGGTTCAGCAAAAAATGTACGGACCGTACGATGTGAACCATTCGGATGACGAGCTGGCCTTTCTCCCGAATTATACGTTATTCCGGTATGCCAATGATCCCAAATTGCTTCCCACCTATATCAAAAGTACTCAGCGGACCTGGCGGGTAATCCAGCCCGACCGGATTCCGATCTGGAACATCATTTCAAGCTCGGCATTGAAGAAAGACTGCGATCTGAAGATTGCGCTCGAGGAACTTCAGCAGATCCCAATGGACCTGATTACCTGGAGAATGGTGAACAGTCACCGGTTTGATTTACCTCAGGATCAGCTAAGTGACCGGTTCGGAAAGGCACAGGCACTGCGCCCCATACCGACCCCTGAACGTGGAATATCCAAATGGAACAACAATACCTATGTTTATGATACTGGCTCGGATGGCTATGGCGAAGATGACGGCGCCTTCTTTTTACTCCCTTACTGGATGGGAAGATATCATGGGTTTCTGGTTGAAAAATGAGTTTACTGCGATTTAGTAGGTGCCGGTATCGACAATTGTTTGCAAACTATATTGCATGTAATCTTCACAATTTCAGGATGACGAGGGACATCTGTTTGAAAATTATTTGCCGGATTAATCCAAATTGAATGGTTAGAACCTTCGCGAAGCAATAAACAACCATTAACCTTTAAATGCCGTTCAAATTCGATGCGTTTTATCTGTAAATAATTTGTTTTTTAAAGGTCAGATGGAACCAAAGAACAGCGAAGCTAATAGAATAGCCATCAGGGAATATTCATTCCGGTATGCGATTTTTTAATCGTGGCTATTTCATGCAAATTGCAGCTTTCGTTTCAATATTTTTACATGACTATAATTTTTATGCAACTGCTCCTTTTGGACCGCCAGTATCATTTTTAGCGCATCTATTAGATTTGTTTCCAACTCGTCAACAGTTTTTCCCTGTGAAATAGCAGCTGGAAACTCCTCTATTTGACCGACATATAGGCCATTTTCAGCATCTTGTTGTATTAAAATGGTTAAATCGGCTGTTTTCATATCAGATCGTTATTGTTTCTTATAAAGATATTAAAAGAAAACCTTCAAAATTAGCCTGAAATCAATTATACATCTATTTATCCTCCACCTTCACGCTCCAATCAGAGAAGGTAACCGGATAGGGTTTGCCATTTGACGAGCCGGCAGCAAGCCCCAGATCGACAGCTTCTGATAAGCCGGGTAGTGGTGTCGACTTATGTTGAATAATCCAGTTTTTACCGTCAGTGCTTACGTAGCCACTGAAGGTTTTACCATGACGTTCGAGCTTAAGCCAGACCGGCATTTTTGTATTTTCGGGCAGATTTTCACTCGCTGCCTTATGCATGCTGCCATCGCCAAATTCGTCGTATTCAATACCTGCCCGGTTGGGCGTAGTAAACACCAAGACCGAGCCCAGGCTGCCCTTGACGACATCGAAACTTTGGGTAATATCGTTTCGGACGTAAAGACCTGCACGGAACCATGCCTCCGTTTTATCGCCAAAGGCTGAGACCTTACCGGTTGCCATAAAATCGCCCTTGAGCTGCCTGAGATAAACTGCTGCATAGGCATCTTCGGCATGAAAGAAATCACTTCCTGCTGCCGTTATTTTATAGCTGTTGTTTTGCGGATCGAATTCTACCTTAGCAGGTTTGGCTTTGGCTGAAACGTATGTCAGAAGCTTTTCCTTTTTCAAATCCAGCTCCCTGTATGCGAAAACATTGAGAATCTTTTCTGAACTGTTCTCAATTCGAACAGGATACTCTCCCACCTCCGGGGTGATCTCAAACTGAACCTCCTTTTCCTCCATGGGTTTAAGAGACAGCTTCTGACTTTTTAGTTCCCTGCCTTTGGCATAAATATGTATGGTTGAACTGAAGTTTACCTGTTGCACGTTTTTTGCTGTAGCGGCCACCCTGATGGTCTCGCCCGAGAGCACTCGTTCCTCTGATAAGTGAATATTATCAAACACGATTGAAGGTCTGTTTCCCACTACAATTACTGTCTTCGCCGGGGTTTCACCTATGGCTATCTCCTGCCTGCCACTATCTAACAAGCGGAACTCAAACTCAATTCTGCGGCTGTTGTTTTTTACAACAGGAAACTCTTTTGTCTGAATGACTTTACCATTAATGTATAAATAGACTGACCCAAACCCCGTTGAGCCTGTGTTAAAAATATCTGCCGACGCTTTTACTACCGAGCCCGCGGATATTGAATCTGAACCCGGCCTTGCATTACTGACAATTTTCAGGTTTGAAGCTGTAAATGCTGTTTCTCCCTCGATAATCTCCTCCGGTGCATTTTTGGGTGTCTCAATGAGCTCATTATTTCTATAGAGGTTATCGGTCAGGTATGCTCCGTTAAGTTTCATAGTTCTTTGCTCGATATTATAGTAAATATTCTTCTCAACCACCCAGTCTTTTGCCAGACAGTCGAACCACACAGGGACATTTTCGTTGGTGAATCCACGATGTACCTGATGAAAAAGATTATTACGTACAAAAGAATTCAGCGTTAAGCCGGCTAGTTTAATAACCCCCGAGTCATCTGCATCATTCTGCATATCGTCGAAGTGGTTAAACTCTATTAAGTAGCTGCCATCCGCCTCCTCTTCCATGTTGCCCCACTGGCATGAGATGCAGTTGGGCCAATAGCTTTTATAAAAATAGTTGTGTGAAATAGTGGTAAAATTGGAATACAAAAATTGAACCACATCTCCACCGCATTCCATAAATTTGTTTTTGAAAATCAGTGTTTGCTTAACCTGTTGCATGATATTACCAGTTTCTTTAGGACCTTTGCCATGAACTGCACCCATCTTAAGATTTCGGAACAGGTTATTATCTATACGGGTATTGGAGCACCCATATCCCAGTTTTACCGCGGTGCTTTCAGAATTACTGATCTGAGCAAATTCGAGTTCGCAACCATGGGCATATTCGTACGAAATAACTGTGCCACCTTTTGAAACCCCGTCGAAAGTTAAGCCATAAAAACGGAGGTTTCGGACTGGTCTTCCCTCTTCTCCCGTTACTGCTATCAGCTGGTTGTACTTTGGCACACACATTCTGGCTTCATTCGGATTGCCAATCCCTTTCATTGGGATGTAGCTGATTTCCTTATTCCCCTTATCAAAATACCATTCACCAGGCTGATTCAATGCATCCTTTACATTTTCGATGTAATAGCGGGGCGGAACAAGAAGCAGGCGTGGTTCAGCATGGCTCAGGTAAGCAATCCGTTTTTTCTCATCAACCCTTGAGATTGAATTTTCAACAATGCTCCATCGCATCATGAGGATGACACGGTTATATGCCATATCATTCCAATTTTTCACATCCCCTTTTCTAAAGTTTAGCTCCGAATTATTCGTCAGTTTTTCCACGGTGAAATAGCCGGAATCGGGCGTTCGCGCCGGTGTCTGCCGGTACCCGTTGGCGAGCAGGGTGGTTGCGTCTTCCTGTTCAAAGGGTGCGACCCAGGTATTGCCAGCTTGTTTCCAGTTTGTTACTTCTATCCCGCCGGAGATGACCGGTTTTTCTCCGGGATAAGCGGCGTAGGTTACGTAGTGGTCTCTGAGATGATGAAACTCAAAAGCACCTGTTGGGAGGCTTGTTTCAACGCGTTCTCCTCCGTCTCTGGGCTTAAACGTAAGGGGTCTTGTTAAGGGATAAAATCCTTCGCGGATAAACACAACGATATCCTTACCCTTTCCATAGGGGTGGTTGCTCCCGATGTAACGGGAAATATGGGATATCTTCTTTGGCTGATAAACCTGAGCCTTTAGATCAAGTACCCCCTGCTGGGCTCTGCCAATTGTTGCAAAGGGACCATCTGTGCCTTCACCATTGGGCTCGGCAAGTGTTCCGGACCAGCTGTCGTTTCCTTTGGGGGAAACGAAAAAATCCCCCTTTGCTTTTGTGGCGTCGAACTCGAGCCTCGATTCGCTCCGCATCAATTGTCCATCCCGAAGCTGGGCCGAGAGCGACGATGCTAAAACGGAAAGAATTAAAAATAAAGCAGCATTTCTCATTTTTAAATTTACTTCTTTAAAATCTAAAACATTACCGATAATTTATTCCGTTCCGTTTATCGCTCACCCCACCTTGGATTTGGCTTACTCCCCAGCACATAACTCAATGTGCCTCCATTCACAATTTCGTTAAAATATATCCATGACTTATTCAGTGGCTTCCCATTCAGGGTAGCGCTCTGAATGTAAATGTTTTCCGGGGTATTGTTTTCAGTAGTGATCACAAATTCCTTTCCCTTGTAATATTTCGGATCGAGTGAAATAGTGATTTTCCGGAAGAGCGGCGCTGTAAGTTCAACCTTTGAACTGTCAATTACCCCACCATTCATCTCGAATAGTCCCATGGAAGAGATTACAAACCATCCCCCCATCTGTCCTTCGTCCTCATCCCCTTCCCAGCCATGGTACGCGGTATCGCCATAGTAAGAATTCATAATTGCCCTCGAATATTTCTGGGTAAGCCAGGGTTTGCCGGAGAAGTTGAACAGGTATGCAGCCTGCATATTCACCTCATTGCCATGGTTAATATAGTATTCGAAAATCTTCGACTGCATCCGGTCCAGTGCCGGAGCCGCAAACATAAATTGCTCCGATTTCTGAAATCCCTCCTCCAGTCGCTGATTGAACAAATCTTTTCCCATCAGCTGAACCACTCCCGGAATATCATGTGGCACATAAAAGCTGTATTGCCAGGCATTCCCTTCACTCCACAACTCGCCCGAGAATATGTTGTTATCCGTTTTCCAGTTCCCCTTCGAGTCGCGGGGCATCTGCCATTTCACATCGGGGTTGAACTGGTTTTTCCAGTTATTTGATCGCTTCAGGAAGAAAGCGTAATCGTCCGTTTTGCCAAGCGCTTTGGCAAGTTGTGCCGTACAAAAATCTGTAAAGGAGTAATCGAGTGTCCGGGACGAGCGCCTCGAGACATCGTAAGGCACATAACCCAGCTTATCGTACAGATTAAGAAATTCCATCCCGGCATTTCCTGTCTTATCGAGCTTTTTGCCCTGTTCTGTCGCATTATGCCTTACCGCTTCCCAAAGCTGATTCACATCATAGTTGCGGATTCCCTTTTGATAAGCGGCGACCATCAGGGCAATCTCGTGGGTTACCCCCATCACCCGGGTATGCTCCAGACCCGTAGGTCCGTTGTTGGTCCACCCGGTATGCTTAAAAAGTTCGAGCTGGGTGGTTACCCAATTATTCATGATATTGGGGGTAATCAACGACAGGATGGTATTGAAATTCCAGTAAGTATTCCAGAAGGCATCTCCACCATAGATATCCTGACCTTTAGGCAATTGCTGTATGTTTTCGAAGGGATCGCAATAGCGGCCATCCGCATCGTTCCAGGTCTGTTTGGCAAAACTGCGGTAGAGGTTGGTATAAAATTTCTTTTTATCCGCCTCTCTTCCATCGACTTTAATCCTGGACAAGATGTCGTTCCACTTGTTTTTGGCGGCCAGAACCACTTTGTCAAAATCCCACCCATAGTCACCAAGTTCGCACTTCAGGTTATTGCTGGCACCATCAGCATCGACCAGCGAGAGGCCCACCTTGATCATAACGGGTTCCCCGATTTTTGTCGTGTAATTCACAAAAGCGGCCACATCTCCCTTACCACTAATTTGTGAACTATTATCAACGATCGAATCATTGACCCATCCCCCCATGCTCTTAAACGGTTTACTGAACTGAATGGAAAAGTAAAGGATGTACTCCTGGTTATTGGTCGCAGGGACAATGGTATTGGCATAACCTTCAATCAATGTATCGCTTATCCTATTTATTCTAGCATCGCGAATTACTGCCTGATCCTCAGCGGGGAAGAGCAGACTAAGGATGATCCGTGCCTCCCCGGCCTTGTCGAAGGTGTATTTATGAAATGCGCAACGTGTGGTGGCCGTCATCTCAGCCTTACAATGGGCATCATAAAGGAAACAGGAGTAATATCCCGGTGAGCCTTTTTCTGTTGACTTTTCAATCCGGGAGTGGTAGCCCGCGCTGGCACCCACATAGGGCCTGTCGGGAGCTCCGTCGGTTTTGGTAAAATCCTGCATCGCAGGCATAATGCGTAATCCCGACATCGTCCAGGCGTGGATGTGGCTGAATCCTGAAACATTCATAATTGAATATTCATAACCCCCCATCCATCCCGATGCCTGGTTATCCGGACCCAGCTCCACCATCCCGTAAGGAACAGAGGCATAGGGGCCAAGCATCCACCGCGAATTTGAGGTACCGGTAAATACATCGACATAATCAACCGGCAGTTTCGACGATTTTGAAGGAACAGCATAACCTGCCATGCTGACAAGGCAGAGGCAGAAGATGAGATATATAATTTTCATTGCCAGGAAGTCCGTTTTTAAATTGGAAAATCATCAAAATAAAGCGCAGTATACTACGCCTTTACGCACCCCGTTCTCCGATAAACTGGTCTTCCTTATTCTTAAAGAGAACGTTAAATGTTGTCAGGCTTCCGTATATCCTGGTGATATACTGTTCCAGATCAACCTTCTCCTCATCGGTGAGGTTACTGGCATTGATCCGCTGTTCCATTACACGAACCCTGTCGCGCACCATCACAATTTTGTGAAAAAAGGTCTCCACCGGAATCTCCTTCTCTTTAAGGGACTTATCACCCGGAAAGAGCACCATTCTCCCTCCGGCCCATTTCTGCCCAAGGGGGACAGTCTCCTGAATATCGCTGAAACGGCGCAAGACCCGCGTAAGACTCTTCTCCATCTTTTCGTAGGTAGCCAGATCATCGGGGGTTTCTACCGCTTCAAGGACCTCCAATCCATCATAATCGCGCATAATCTGCCTGACACCAAAATCGATAAACCCGATTTCATACGCATCGGACCGTATTTGCACGATGACACCTTTCCCCATTTGCGGATGCTTCACACGTGAACCAACACCCAATATTCTTTCTGACATAATTAGTAATTTTAATCAGTTGTGATTACAAATATAGGATATCTTAGGCTCAAAAACGTTTGGTACGGGAATATAAATACTGCCTTTATTGCGGCTGACAACTGGCAACTGGCTGATATTATCCCAGGGGAATCGCCCTTCTCAGGTCATGAATAAAAGGTAATTCTCTCATATATAACCCCCGGAGGCCAGCAGCTAAATACCAGCAGACGGTCAGATCAGCAGTATTTCTTAATCGCTTCGGCGGCCGCTGCAGATCCCATCGTGGCTGCCATTTCAAAATCAAGGGCTGCTTCATGTTGCTGACCCAGATCCAATCGTGCCAGTCCCCTGAAATAGTAAGAATCGACTTCCTCCGGATTCCTCTCTATTGCTGTGGTATAATCGGCAACAGCGCCACTGTAAAGCTTCAGGTTACATTTGGCATTGGCCCTGTGCTGGTAAATCAGTGGATAGTCCGGATCAATTTCGATAACTCTGGAATAATCGGCAACAGCTCCGCGGTAATCCTTCAGCGAATTCAGTGCCGAACCTCTGCTAAACAGGGCTATGGTATCATTTGGTTCATGTTCCAGAACCCTTGAATAATCGGAAACAGCTCCTGCAAAGTCCTGAAGGTTGCACCTGGCGTGGCCAAGCAGATTGTAAATCAGGATATACTTCGGGCTCAGTGATAGCACCCTGGTGAAGTCGGCAACAGCTCCCCGGAAATCCTGAAGCACATTTTTAGCCAAACCTCGGTTATAAA
>Ga0364886_10701_pt1 | contig 12817 bp, 9 predicted proteins | sample ExccelJu500001D3_4_FD_206926 | JGI IMG/M metagenome (GOLD analysis project Ga0364886, IMG submission 206926) | Enriched cells from Trout Bog Lake Hypolimnion, Wisconsin, USA - BchlTB.July23.5000.01.D3 | ecosystem: Environmental > Aquatic > Freshwater > Lake > Hypolimnion/Profundal zone | place... | reverse complement strand
ACTTTTTTTATGGAACAAATTTTAGCTCTTATTCAAAATAGCTATATTTATAAATATGCAATTGTTCAATCTCTTTAAAAAGAAAAATGAGAATCTATCTCAATTAAGTGTGGAAGAACATTTGAGCTATTTAATTGATTATATACCCGACTTCTATAAAGATCAAAGAGAATATTTAAATGCTACCGATTATCTTAAACATGATGAATGGGCCTTGTCACTTGAAAGTCTGATTGAATTAACAGTAGAAACAGGCCATTATTTTTCAGAAGAATATTGGCAAAGACTTGCTGATATCGCTAACTCAATGAGCTTTTCTGAGTTGTCAAATTATTGTTTGAAACAAATTGAGCACAATCAAAAGGAATTGAAATCAATAACACCGTTTGGGTGGACTACTATAAAGTTTGACGACAATCATTTTCAGCATTATATTTCAGAAAAAATTAAAGAAAATTGGGTTGCGGAAAGGCATCAAAGAGATAACGTTAATTTGCTTCTAAAAAAAGAGAACGGGGTTTATTTAAAAATGAACGGAAGGTCAGGTACCATATATGTGATCGACCAGAATAGATTAGCAGAAGTAGACCTTGAAATAGGTATGTCAGGTTTACTGTTATATTTCAATAATACTACACATTGGATATTGCCTTTAAAGCAGGTATTGACAATTGAAGAAAAGCAGATCATTAGGACGTCAATTATTTCTTGGGCATCTAAGACAAAAAACAGTGTCGAATTTGACGACTAATAAAAAGGACATTCTATGGGAAAGATATTTAACCTTTCGCCTTTGGTATTCCTGCAATTTTCAACTAAGGTCGGTTCAATCAAAAACGGGTTAGATATTTTAAATCGGCCTCAATCATCAAACAGAGTGGCTAAACTTTTAAGGTCATCAAAAAAATGGTTCGTGGGGAGGTTGGTTTTGAGTACTATTTATCCCATATGGGATTGTAAGTCAAAAGATTTTATAGAAATCAGCAAAAAGAGCCTTCAAGTAATTTGAAGGCTCTTTTTGCTGATTTAAAGATTATGAAGATCATGATCTCATAGTATAAGGAAACGACCTTACGGCTTTAAAATCCCTTGAATAGTGTGGAGTACGCCGTTATCGGTTACAATATCTTTTTCATCCATATCTAAAACGTTAGAATTACTTGCTCCCTGGAGTTCAATTCCGCCAAAACTATCCGGCGCACTGTAATTTATCAAAAAGCTTATATTAATAATGCTTCCATCCAACATGGTTTGTTTGGCTGTGCTGGTGGTTAGGTCGCCAATTAAATAATAGTCATTAATAAAATGCCTGTCGTTTGCTATGTGTGCGCTAATCAATTTTTTTAGGGTTTGCGGATCTGTTTTACTGATCTGATCTAAAGTATAACCTGCGGTTAACATAGCAGCATTATCCGGCGCGAAAATAGTATAAGGGCCGGCACCGTTTATAGTTTGCAGCATACCCGAAGTTACGATTGCCTGGTAAAAAAGTGTAGTGTTTTGATCCGAAGCAAGCGCATCACCCAGCTTGGCATATGTATCGGGTGTTAATGCTGAATAAAGTATCTGCAATAAGCCATTAGAAGCCGAAATGTTTTTCGTTAAAACCCGCGACCCGTTAATGCTTACCACCGTATCCAGCCCTTTTGCATACCGGGTGATATATAATTTTCCTTTAAGCGATTTAAACTCCTGGTTAAATTGAAACGGAAGTTTGTTTACATCCAATATACCATCTATAATATGATAATAAGCCACGTTGGATAGGTTGGTAGCAGTTGTATACAAAACGCCGATATTAGCAGCCGAATTTGTGGGCGCCAATAAGGTATAAGGCCCGTCTTGTTTCAGCAACTGATTGCCACCGGTGTGAATTAACGCCTGGTTTAAAATGGATAAAGTGGAATTATCTGCAACTATAAAAGCTATACGATTATTATCATTAGTAACCTTATCGTTATTTTTATTACATGATGCAAGCACTATTAAAGCGGCCAACCCTATAGCTGCCGACCTGATGCCATATATATTTATTTGTTTTTTTTCTGTTCTCATCGTTAGTTCTTTATGAAACCTTTAGGTATAAGGAGGCGGTTTACCACATGGATAGGCCCCTGAATTGTCATGATGTCGGCGTCAATTATGGTAGCCGGTGTGGCATCTGATCCTATTACCTTTAACTGTATATTGCCCGAAGCATCCTTCGAAAAATCAAATGGTATATAATAAGACGGATCCTTGCCTCCGTTTCCACCTACCGGTAATTCACTTGGTGAAATAACAACGTTTTGTAAAATACTGTTATTCATTACGTTGCTATATATATCCGGCGCATTAAATGGGTTGTAAAGAGGAGAAGCAGGGCCTCCACTTGGTAAAACAGGCCCAATATTAATAAACCGGATGCCCCAATCACAATGGTAGGCCAAAAGGGAATCGGTAGAATAAAACCCCTGTAAAACCATGTTATTGCCTCCGTCTTTACCAATCGTTAGAGAATTGCCTCTGTTAAACTTTTCCAGGGCAGCAAGTGAATTAAAACCGGCTGCCTTAAAGGCATCATCAGTAGGCAAAAACACGGTATTGGAATACAATATGTTGCCAGCCTGTACCGACCAGTTGAATTCTTTATCAAAGAATGTTGCCCTATTTAAGTTTACTGTTTTATTGCTGGTTTTTTTTATCAGGGCAACGGTATCCTTGTTTCGCTGATCATTGTAAGCTAAAATACCCAGGAGCATGCTGAAACGGTTGTCGTTAATTATGGTCTGATATATTGTTTTAGTTGACCTGGCGGGTATATCATCCAAAAACCAGATATAGCCGTCATTTGCTGCTGTGTATTTACCACTGCCCAACGGTTTACCATTTACATAGGTTTTACCATTTTGCAGTTGCAGGTATTGTTTATAGGTAAAAAGTTCATAACTGCCATTATTTGCCGATGAGTTTGTTATATATAACGGATGCCTTAACAGGCTATAGGCCACGTAATTATCCTCACGGCCCGTGAGAATGGCTTGTGATATTTTTTGGCGCAGCGTACAATACATCAGCAAACTATCAATATCCTTTACGGCCATGCTCTGTATCTTGGTTTGGTCGTAACCGTTTTTTATTAAAGCCGCATCGCTTAAGGCTAATATGGTAAATTGAGTTTTACCGTTACTCACGGCCTTAACAACCGAATCCATATTGCCCCGCTGCCAGGCCTGGTAAAAAAGCTTTGCATCGCTTTGCGCCAGGCTTTGCCTCCAGGTATTGGTAAGAGAATCCTGGTAGGGAACTTCCGCCCCTACCGGGGGAAGCTGAAACTCCTGTTTGCGGCAACCCAAAGCCAGGGCTGCAAGCAAACACAGTATGGTGTATATTTTAAAATTTTTCATGCTCAATCTATTTTATTTATTTAAGCTTTATTATTTCGTAGACGTTGCAGGTTTTGACAACACCCCTAACAAATTATGTACAAGGCCATTATCACACAAATTGTCTGTTAATGCCACGTTTGTTGCCAGGTTGTTTATAACCGTGTATATCCATGGGTATGAGTTGGCTGTGGGGTTGCTGCCAGGTGCGAACACCGAGATGGCTCCGTTACTTACCTTCAGCGTACTGCCATCGTTTCTGACGGGGTTATAGACAATAGTTTCGCTGCCTATAACTTGAAAAATTGTGTAATCCGCAACGAAATAAAATTTGTTATAAATAATGTAACAGCCAAAAAGCCGTGGGCCGATGTATTTGCTTGTATCCAGGCCGTCAACAACTGCCTGGGTCATGCCGCCGGCGGTGAGTACCGTATTGTTCGGCGCGAAAATGGTGAAGGGCCCATGCGTTGCCAGTTCATTCCAAAGACCAAACTTTTTTAATCCTGATACAAATATGCTGTAATTGGGCCTTTGAGCAAGCCAGGCCTGAACTGTTTTACCAGGGTACCGCTTCATTACTTTACTAATACCCTGCAGGGTGCCATTGGCTAATGTTAAATCCTTCGGGGTTGATATCAGGTTCCCGTTAAAGTAAAGCTGAGGTGATAAAATTGCCGTTCCGGAAGCACTGTTAGTAGCATTACTTGCGTAGAGCGAATCGCCGGTGAGTGTTTTATACCGCACATCTACACCATTTGTTGGTATATCCGTCGTTCTTAAATTATATGGCAGTATATGGTATTCCATAGCCTGCTTCAAACTATCGTGGTTCAGTTTTAGAATATCGCCTGGCGTCTGAATACCCAATTGGTTAAAGGCCGTATTGTTTGGGGCCAGTACCGTAAATGGCCCGGGGCCGTTTAAGGTTTCTATAAGCCCGGTGTAATTAAGCGCCGTGTAAAACAGGCTGTAATCAAAATCATTTTTCAAAAAATCACCGGCCGGCCTCAGGGTTTCATTTTGCTTAACTACCGTGTAATCATCATGTTTACAGGCAGTCAGCAAGCAGCAAAGCAGCATTATAAGGCATGCTATGCATATTTGGGAACTATGTTTTAAATTCATTTTGTGTAAATTGGAGGTTACTTGCTTTAATACTGGGGCGCAGGATATTTACGCTGTATGGTTGTGAGGTAAACATTGCTATTTACAATTTCAAAGGTGCTTACAGTGGCAAAGCTTCGCAATGGATAGGTGCCCGATGGTATGGTAACCAGTAAGTTGGGCAAATTCACACCATTAGATAAAGGGGCAGTAAATGTTACCTTACCATTTAAAATACAGTTTATTGCAGCAAAGTTGCCATAAGTAGCTGTGGTTCCCGTACGGTAGGGGCTTGTATTGATGTCTAAGCCTGGATCTAACAATTCAAAACGCTGCCACATATCCGTTGAGATACTGTCTTTTGTCGGCACGGCCCATAAAGGGAAACTTAAATAAGGATTTACGCCATTATATTCTGTATTGCGTGATATTTGGGTAATGTATTTCCGCTCAAAATTAGTTACAATCGGTGCTGTTGCCGGAGTTACCTGCCCGTTATAAAGCGTAAGGTAAATATTCATTTGATCCTTGATACCACTTATGAACGTGCGCAGCGTATTTGCAGGATCTGTTGGTTTAAGGCTTTGATCAGCCTGCACAAAACCTTTTGCGCTGTAGTTGTAAAAGTTAACATACGCCAGTGTATCTGCAAGCGGGAGTTTTTCAAATGTTTCCTGCCGAATTAAAAGACCTATCTTTTTGGTGGTAAAATCCTTTTGCAGCACATGAAAAGTGTACACTTCGTTTGCATCAAGAGTGAGGGTAGTATCAATCAGTACATTATGTTTCAATTTATCGTCCAATTGAAAAAATGGCGTTTCGGTGTACGGACGATACCAAAACATGATCCTCACTTTTCCCGAAGGCGTTTGCGCCCAGCTACTCAGGTCAAACCCGTTTAGTATAGGGCCCACCAGTACATTGGCCTTGCCGGGAAATTCCGGGTTTTGCTGCGTGGTACTGTTGCCTATGTGCGATGGATAAGGTGGAGCATAAGGTGCTCGCTTATCTAAAAAATCGCCTACAATATCGCCGCCGGTAGGTGTGCCGTCCGCAGTTAATACAGGGTTAATGATCATGCACAGATCCGGGTATTGTGCGCCAAGATTTTCAATGGTCTGCGCATAGTTCAAATCATTAAAAACCCGTATGTAAGCCGGATCGTTAATATGGGTGTATTGTATTTTAGTACAGCCAGTGCCGACTAACATCATGCCTAAGGCAATAAGCCAGGTACCGTAGCTTATAATTTTTTTCTTCATTACTGGTTATGTTTTACAATGATAATTCGCTGTTTAATTGAAGGATCTGCGTTCCCTGAGCGGCCGATAAGCGCAACAGTATAAACGCCCGGCTCATCGGTAGGTATAATGCGCCCAGGAGTGGTATAAAGTGCGGTGTTAGCTACAAAACTTACACTTTTAAGCACAGGAATATCCTGGGCCCAGGTTCCGGGAATTACACTTGGGGTGGAACGGTAGGCCAGGATTTGGTATGGCTGGTAATCCGGCGTTAGCACACCGGTAATGTATGGGTTTGTTGTATAAGGTACACCCAGCGCAAGGTTATCAGCAGGGATGCCGTATAACTGCCCGTTATCAATGGTGAACGTGACGTATGGCTCATCCTGTGAAAGATTAAGGAAGCGTTTAGCAAATATATAATCACTGCTCAGGTCATTAAGCGTTAACAGAATTTGCGCCGTTCCGGTTGCATCCGGGTACAACCAGGCCGTGTAATTTTGTGCTGCCCGCAAAGTTTGGGTAACAGATGCTAATACCTTGCCGGTTGCGTCTACTGCGTCAATCTTAGTGTCGCCTATCCCGTAAACACCATAGGGCGATGCGTTGCCAAGGGCCAGTTGTATCGAGGGGTCTTTGCCATTGATGCGGAAACCTACAGTGCCACCTACAGGTAAGGCATTCACACCTTGTAATCGAAAATAGTTAATGTTTGCCGCGGGGCTTACATCCGTAATAACATGATAAGCATTTTGATACGCACCCGGTGATGAAGTTGTTGAATTTGAAAAATAATTAAAATTATACGGCGTAATTACAATGGTATATACACCGCCCGGCTCATAAGTTTTCATTTGAGCATAAGTAAGCCTCGTGGTTTCACTCGCAGGCACTTTAGCTATATCGATGTTAGATGTTGGCGGATGGAGTTCCAGTTTGGTGCCGGCGCCCGGTATCTGCCTTCCGTTGGCGGTAAGTACCCTGAACTGATAAGTGCCATATGGCAGTTCGATATAGTCCGATGCTGTTTGCGATGCTGATATGTTGCTCGTAGTAGCCGAAACGGGTGTACCATCTGCATAAGCCAATGTTACCGGCCCGGTCAGATCTTCCTGAGCCCCACCTGCTTTGAGGGAAGCTGACAGTTCCGGAACAATAGTTTCGCACAAATTAATGATCCTGATCTTAAAGTTTTGAGGATTTGAAGGCGGTGCGTCCGACCGCGGTACAGCGGTGTAATTGGGCAGTTGCGTTTTAAAATTATGGGTACCTTCCGGCAAAATATAATAGTCCATCGGCTTGGTGGCATCCAGCGTAAATGAGATTTCCGGAAGGGTGGTGATTCCCAAACCGATGAGATTCATGTCTTTGGATAACCCGAATTTCAGATCTATACTACCATCAGTTTTAAACAGTTCCTTTGGTATGGGCCATGTATTATCCACAGTAAACACTGCCGGGAAATATTTATTCCCAACATATTTGTAGCTGGTACTAACATAGCTGGAATCTGTTAATTGTGTGCCATTAGCATTTACCTGGCTGTATATCCATAAGTTAACAATGCGTGCGTTTGATACCGGTATGGTGCTGGTAATCAGCCGGTAATCTGGTATTGTTGTTGCGTTTTCCTTTTTACAGCCCGCAAAGCCTATTAAAGCCACGCTGAATAGCAGAACACTAAACAACTGCAGGTATCCGGATAATAATTTATTCATTTTAATAAAGTTTATAATTGAAACCAACCATTATTTCACTCCCTTTGAGGTAACTGCGCTGAATGTACTCGTTGCCATACCACTTACCACCGGTGCCGGGATCGGCATACACGGTTTTAACAGCAGGGTTAAGTATATTTTTAGCATAACCTTTAAAATACAGGCGTTTGTTGAGCCGCTGATTGAAAATAAAATCCAGCACGGGAACAGGGCGGGTATAAAGATCCGGTTCGCCGGTTAAGTTGATTTGTACCAGGCGCTCGCCTATCATGTTAAAGGTGGCTGTTACATCCGTACCCGAACTTTTGTTGTTGTAATTTAACCAGCCGTTAATAGAATAAGGCGCCTGCTCAAACAAGGGGCTGTTTTTGGGCGTATACCGGTTAAGGGACAGATCTGCCTGGTAACGTTCGGGCGTTTTTAGGATATCGCTTTGCGCAAGCAATAAGTTGGAGCCAAAGAAAAAGTTACGCAGCGGATCCCAGATCAATCCGAGATTTTTTACCACTTCAAACTCCATACCGTAAACTTTACCGGTATTAGGGTCGTTCTGATACTGAATGGTCGGAAATTCGGGATAGGTAGCTGCAAGCCCATTGGTTTCCAGGTTAAATACTTTGATCAGCTGGTTTTTTATTTCTTTTCCGAAAGCTGATACCGATATTACCTCGCCGGTGTTCGGGAACCACTCCCATCTAAAATCCAGGTTCTTGGTAAATTGATTGACCAGATTAGGATTGCCTACAACCAAACCGCCCTGGAATGCATCATACTCAAAAATGTTAGTCAGCTCGCGCAGTTCCGGCCGGGCCAGCGTGGTGTTGTAAGCACCCCTGAAGTTCATATCCTTATTTAGCGTATAGGTAACATTCACCGAGTAGTACGGGTCATACTTTGTTTTATAGGTTGAGTTAGGATTAGTAAATACCGGGGGTAATTTGGCAAGGGTAGGATCAACAAACAGGTTCGAAGTATCTACCGTTGAACCGATATTTGTCATTTCAAAACGTACGCCGCCCGTAACACGCAGCTGATCAGTCAGTTTAAGATCCAGCATGCCATAAAGAGCATTGGTTTCATAATAGCCTTTATAATTATTAGGCGATTTTTGACTGTTATATAAAAAACCCGGTATTGGCGGTGCGCCTTCGCTCTGGCCGGCGGCTATCGGTTGTGTACCAATAATCTGGTTACTAACCAACTTATCTAAATTTCCTTGTGCATAATAAAGCGGAAGTTGGGCGCCCGGAGCATAATTAGAGCCGGGCAAGGTTAATACAGTTTCGGTATAGTCGCGCTTCCTGAAAAGATAGTTGACACCTGTTTTAAACTCCTGGCGCTGGCCGAATAGCTTAAACGGTATGGTTATATCTGCCTTATAATTATAATTTCTTTCATCAAGATTGCGCCATCGCCTGCCGTTAGGATCGGCCTGTATAATACCGTATGATCCAAAACCATTTACGTAACCGGAGGTAAGCGCATATAGAGTTGGTGTATAAACCATGTTCGGACCTACTCCGTTGCCGGTTTGCGCATTATACCAGGCACCGCCGCGAGGCGTATATGTAACCAGGTTTACAAAACGGTAATCGGGGTTGTTTTGTGTAGATGATGAGGTGGATAGATTATAACTTAAAGTTGGTGAATAATCACCCTTTAAAAATTTATGCTCACCCTGAAGATTAAAAGTGTTCAGGGTACGATAAGTTTGTTTTAGTGAGTTGATGGTACTGCCAACGGTACCAGGTAAAGCAGCGTATGCATAGCTGCCGTTAAGGTTTGTAGCCTCAGTTTCACCGCCCCAGCTGCCAAGGTATTGCATACTGATTTCATGGCGTGGCGAAAAACGATACGTTAGCCCGGCCAGCATACCATAGTTAAGAGTTTGTGTACCGGTATATTCCTTGTAGGTTTGGTACTTACCCATAGTTAAATTATTGGGCGTTATATAATTGGGAATATTGCGGGCGCTGAAGATATCCGGGTTGCCGGTAACTACACCCTGGTATATACTGTACTGGTTCAATTCGCCGCCATATATTTCGGTGGTGCGGTTATAGTAATTGCCGCTCAATATCAGGCCCAGTTTATGCCCGTGAAAAATGTTAAAGCTATTACCATAAGTTACGGTATACAGTTGGTTTAACGGGGCCGCAATCTGGTGTGTGGTAAGCACAGGGTCAAAACTCTGCATAATGCTATTGATACGGGCCACTTCCTGTGTGCCTCCATTCATATGGTTACTGTTAGCAATCAGGTTTTGGATTTGCGTGGTACCACCAGGGTATTGGGTGGCCAGGTTTTTAAAATCATTGCTCAGGTTTTTGTCATTGATTTTGCCGCCAAATGCGCCCATATCACTGTTTGTGAAACTTTGGTAATTGCCGCCTATACCAATGTTTGTATTAAACCCTGTTTCTGTACTGATTTCAAATATCATACTATCGGGCACGGACCTGGTTTTCAGTTCTATAATTCCTGCAGATGCATCAGCCGGCCTGTCTGGCGTTACGGTTTTGTAAACAGTAATGTTTTCGAGTAACGCTGCCGGAATCAAATCTAGTGGAATAGCGCTTCGGTCCGGATCAGACGAAGCCAAACGGGCTCCGTTCAGTTCACCAATCACACTTCTGTCTCCTAACCCGCGGATGGCTACATATTTATCGTCTGTTATGGTTACGCCCGGTATCTTTTGCAGCGCCTGGGTAGTGGTTATGCTCCCTGTTCTTTCAATCTGCGCAGCCGAAATAGCATCCTGAATAACAGCCGAATTCTTTCGCTCATCTAAAACCGCGGCCTCCGTATTGTCCCTTCTGCGGGCCTGTACAGTTACTTCACTAAGTTGGGTTGATGATTTTTTAAGGTTGATGTGCAGTTCTTTTTGCGTTCCACCTATCTTAATTTCTCTGGTTTCATAACCAATGTAAGAGATCACTAAAGTTGTTTCTTCTTCTTCTGCAACAGTAATGCGAAAACGGCCGTTAACATCGGTAAAAGTAGCAGCGCCGCCGCCTTTGACTTTAATATTTACGCCGATTAAGGTTTCTTTACTGCGTTCATCTGTAACAACACCTGTTATAATAATAGTAACAGGTTTAACATCAACAATTACATAGCCTTTCACCATTTTATATTCTAAATTGGTGTTAAGAAACAGTTGATCAAGGGCATTTTTAACGGTTATCCCATTGGCAACCAATGTCACTTTATGATCAGTTTGTATAGATTGTTCCCGAAATGAGAACAGGATATTACTTTGTTCGCCAATTGCTGATAAACCTTCTGCAAGTGATACATTTTGTAAGTGGAGGTTTATTTTTTGGTCAAGGTTTTGGCTCTTCACATTATTGGCCAGCAGCATACTGATGAAGATGAGCTGGGTTGTAATAATAATAAAGGAACATTTCATAATAAATCGTGTTGAAGGATATCGTTTTGATCCTTTTTGCATATTTTTGAATATTACTGGTTACTCACCGCGAGGCGATAATCTGTTAAATCCTGTATCCTTTTCAGGATACAGCTTGCTTAAACCGGGAGGACGTCGAAATTCACACGGTTTATTCGTTAAAATGCGTTCCCTGCCTTTGGCGGGGAATGTTGTTTGTATCGGGTTACCTCATACTCATTCCTTCCGTTGTTTACTATTTAATTGATGGTGACCTTTTTCCCTTTTATACTATACTTCAGGTGACCGGTAATACTTAATACCTTCATTACATCGTCTAAAGGCATTTTTGATGTTAAGGTTATGCTGATGTGTTCGGTTGACTTTTTAATGTTTTGATACTGAAACTTTACATTATACCACCGTTCAAGCACATCCGTTATAACATTCAAGGGTTGATTTTTAAATACCTGCCGGCCTTCTTTCCATAACAAAATATCATTAATCTCCACCGTTTCTAAAGTGGCCTGGTTCTGCTCATAGGTTACCATGTGCCCTGGTGTGAGTACTGCAAGCGAGGTATGATTGTGGCCTAAAAACTTGTCTACCCGTACTCTCCCGGTTACTACCGACACTGAAAGAGGATGATCTTTAAAGGCTTCTATTTTAAATGAGGTACCCAAAACTTTGGTTTGTATAATACCGGTATGGATGATAAAAGGCATAAGCGGATTTTTAGTGACATGGAAAAAGGCCTCACCCTCCAACTTAACCTCACGCAGGTTGCCGGTAAATTTGTCGGGGACGGTAAGCTTACTGCCGGTGCCCAGAAAAACTTCAGAGCTATCCGGTAAAATAATTTTAGACCACTGCCCGTTAGCATTGCTCATTTCATGCATTACGATCTTAGGGGCAGATACATGGCCATATCGCAGAATGGCATAGTTAATAATACACCCTATTACCAACCCCACCCATACCGCAGCATAGGAAAGAAACCTGCGGTTTTTGCTAAACCAGTTCACAACAGGTGCTTCGGCCGTATTATCATTAATGCCTATCTTTTTATGTATTTTATTTAACTGCTGATTGAGATATGGCTGATTGATATTTTTTTCAGCAGCGAGACCTGTCCAGCTTTCTTCCAATACTTCATCAAAAAGTTTTTGCGCATGCGGAAGCTTCACCAATTTTTTCAAATCCGCTAATTCATGGGCGGTACATTGATGGTTGAGGTACTTTCTGATCAGTGTTTTGTTTTCGTTTTTTGAATCCATAGTTGTGCTTCAACTATATAAACACCATTTTTTCAGATCACCACCTACGGCAGATGAAAAAGATTCCTTTCATTTATAAATAATTGATCAAGTCGGCAGGCTGCTGCGGTAAAGACGAGATAGGAATACTTAAATCCGCAGAATTTAATCAGTAAAACAGCATTGGAAAGAGTTGCTTACCCGATGAGCCGCTAATAAAAAAATATGATAATAAGGATCAAGACGAAATCTGTATATTCTTTGAGGTGCTTGCGGAAAAACGCAAGTGAGGCTACCATGTAATTCTCTACGGTATTTACCGAAAGGTCAAGGCTTTTGGCTATTTGCGCATAAGTCATGTTCTCTTCCCTGCTCATCCTGAAAATTTTTTGGCGCTGCGGGCTTAATTCGCTTAGCTTCTGCTGATACAGTTTTGCAAGCTCTTCATGCTTAATGACATCATCTGCAGCGTTAGAGGCTTTAATAATTTGTGGCAGCGTCTCATCTATGGTTATAGTACTCAATATTCTTTTGCGGTGATGGTTGAATATGGCATTTTTGACTGAACGTTTAAGATAAGGGTGCAGGTCGCTATCCAACGTTATTTCTTCCCGCTTCTGCCATAGTCTTAACATCACGTCCATTGTTAGCTCTTCTGCAGTTTCGGGGTAATGAATAAGCTTCGAAGCGTAATTGAAAAGTGAGTTATAGTATCTTTTGAATAAAACATTAAATGCTG
>Ga0364886_10699_pt1 | contig 12878 bp, 13 predicted proteins | sample ExccelJu500001D3_4_FD_206926 | JGI IMG/M metagenome (GOLD analysis project Ga0364886, IMG submission 206926) | Enriched cells from Trout Bog Lake Hypolimnion, Wisconsin, USA - BchlTB.July23.5000.01.D3 | ecosystem: Environmental > Aquatic > Freshwater > Lake > Hypolimnion/Profundal zone | place... | reverse complement strand
ACTATATTTGTCCACTTCGACCTGCTATCACCCCAGTTTAAAGTCCGCCGAGGCGGACTTTAAACGTCCCCTCCTTGAAAAAAGGAGGGGAGTTCCATCATTTGTGGCCTAAACACATTGACTACATCAATTAAATAGCAATGTGAATCTTTGGTTTTCGGGTATAAGACTAACACCCATTATTCTTTATACATAAACCATTTGGCAAGCTCTTTATAGCTGGCTTTTTTGCCATACATCAGGATACCTACCCTGTATATTCGGCCTGCTACCCAGGTAGTGAACAAAAATCCCAGCACCAATATAAACATGGACAAAGCCAGTTGCCAGTTGGGCACTCCATAGGGAATGCGGATCATCATGGCTATGGGAGAGGTAAACGGTATCATGGACAACCAAACGGCAAGTGAACTGTCGGGATTATTCAGAATAAATACCTGCGACAAGGAAAAGGTGAAGATAAGCGGCAAAGTCACCGGCAATACAAACTGCTGGGTCTCCGTTTCATTATCAACCGCTGACCCAACGGCTGCAAATATGGCGCTGTACAACAAATACCCAAACAGGAAGTAAAACAGGAAACAGGCAATAGTTTTGGGGGCATTGATACTTGTTAGTCCTTTCAGGAAATCTTCACCAGGGCTATTAACCGCAGCATCGGCTACCCCTGCGTTAGCATTCACTTCAGTAGTCACTTTATGAGTCTGTTCTGTCTTCGGAATAAATTTTTTAACCAAAGCCGGGCCCGCTACCGTGGTAAGGGCTATTGAAATAACGATCCATAAAAAAACTGGGTGAGCCCCACCATACCTACGCCAATAATTTTTCCCAGCATCAGTTGAAAGGGCTTTACCGATGAGATAATCACTTCCACTATGCGACTCACCTTTTCCTCAATAACCCCGCGCATCACCTGTGTGCCATAAATAAGCAGGCAAATATAGATAAGCATGGCTCCCAATATGCCCACTGCCGTAGCTGCGCCCACATAGGCATCCTTCACGGCGCCTTTTTCATCCACTTGCTTGCTTTCCAGATTTATGGCTTTCTGGGCTTTTGCAAGTACCCCTGAATCTATCCCTGCCTCGGCCAGCCTTTGCGCCCTGATTATATTGGTGAGCTCATCCTCAATTTTGCTGCTTGTAAGGGGTGGCGCCTTTTTTTCCCCCATCAATTGTATTCCGGTAATGCTGGCCGGTATATAAAGCAGATAGTCATAACCATCCTTTATAAAAGTCCTCTTCACCGTTTCAAAAGAGTCGTTGGAAAAACTGTATTCAATCACATTGTCGCTCTTCAGTTTGGATGAAAATTTACCGCTTACATCTATCACCGTTACTTTTTTCTTGTCTGTAAATTCTGTCTGCTTTGCGGCAATGAAACCAATAAGCGTTATCATGCCAATAAACAGCAATGGAACCATTATAGTGAGCAGGATAAATGACTTCTTTTTTACCCTCGAAAGGTATTCCCGCATAATGATCAATAATATCTTATTCATATAAGCTTGGTTTATTAATTTTTAGGAAAATAAAAATTTGCTTTCGCCCTTGTTAAATTGAAGCTTTCTAACCTCTAACTTTTTGAATGAAAATCTCATTCATGGTAGGTATTTTCTCTTCAAGCCTGGTAATGGTTACCAAAGGCAACAGGTAATGGAGTACGTCATTTACTTTATCACCTTTATTTATGCGCAAGGTTACCTGGTTGCTACCATCAAATCCACTTTCAGAAAGTATCTCAAATGGAGCAGCTTTTCCGACATTGAGTTTTTCGCCCTCATATTCCACAAGATAGGTACCATCGCGGTAAGCATTTCTAATGGATTTCACCTTTCCGTCAAGTATTTTTTTAGAGAGGTTGAGCAGGGCAATGGAGTCGCACAATTCCTCAACTGATTCCATGCGGTGGGTGGAGAAAATGACGGTTGCCCCTTTTTTATTAAGCTCTAAAATTTCGTTTTTAATAATTTCGGCATTCACGGGGTCGAAACCTGTAAAAGGCTCATCAAGTATCAGCAATTCGGGTTCATGGATAACGGTAGCCACAAACTGGGCTTTTTGCTGCATACCCTTGCTTAGTTCCTCAATTTTCTTGCCCCACCAGCTTTCTATCTCCAGTTTGATAAACCAGTATTTGGCCCTTTTGCGGGCCTCGTCCCTGCTCAGGCCTTTCAATTGGGCCAAATAGAGTATCTGCTCCCCTATTTCCATTTTCTTATACAGGCCGCGCTCCTCAGGCAGGTAACCTATGCGGTCCACATGCACCTTGCTGAGTTTTTCGCCATTGAAAAGAATTTCGCCCGAATCGGGGGCCGTAATCTGGTTGATGATACGTATCAGCGAGGTTTTGCCCGCCCCGTTTGGACCAAGCAGCCCGAAAACAGTGCCCTTTTCTATTTCTATGCTTACATCATCAAGCGCCCGCTGACTGGCGTACTGTTTTATAATATTCCGGATGCTGATCATTGGTTTGGGAATTATTGGGTGTAAAATAAACAATAATTCCTGATAAGTTTTTATGCTTTATACAAAGGCAACACAATAAAAGCGTTAAAAACGGGGGGATTTTTATGTGAAACAAGCATCCCCCAAATATTGGCGAATAAATGCTTGACAGTACATAATTTATTTTTTAAGCTCTTCATCAATTACTTTATCTGCAAGAAAGATAAGGCCTATAAAGATAATTTTATCATCCTTTATGAGGATGGCCTCCGGAACTGCGTTGATATTAAAAATTGATTCTAATTCAGGCTTGGCTATTAAAACAGGAAAAGTATAGTTTCTGCTTCTGATCATTTGAAAAGCCATACCAGGCGTATCATTTTTAAACGGAATATTTACAGAATAAATAGATATGTTCTTATTGCCCTTGTATTTATCATACCTTTTTTGGAAATCAGGAAACTCCCTTATGTCTTGTCCTGAAATAGCGATACACAAAAAAGTATCGAATGGAGCAAATAAAAGAAAACCAGTACATTAAACGTACACAGAAAGATTACAGCCAAACATTTAAGTTGCGGGTTGTTGGAGAAGTTGAACGTGGCGAACTGTCAACTCATCAAGCTCAAAAAAAATACGGTATTCAGTCTCGGAGTACTGTTATTTTATGGTTGCGCAAATATGGTAACTTTGATTGGGAGAACCAAACACCATCGAACATGCCCAAAAGCCCAGAGCAGCGGATCATGGAGCTGGAAGCCAAGGTCAAACTGCTGGAAAAGCAGAAATCATTCTTGGAACAAAAAGCCCATATATCAGATAGTAAGGCCATCATCTTTGACATGATGATTGATCTTGCAGAGAAGGAATATCAAATTGACATACGAAAAAACTCACCCCCCGGACAATCGAACGATTCACCAAAGAACAAGACCAAACATTAGTGTTTGCCTGTCATTTGTTCGGGATAGACAGACAGGTTTATTACCGCAGTTTGAGGCGCAAAGCAGGCTTACAGTCTAAGGCTGCACTGGTAATTGAAATGATATCAGAGACGCGAAGGGCAATGCCCAGAATAGGTGCCAGAAAGCTTTATTACCTGCTTACAGACAAGCTCCAGGCACTGAAGATAGGCCGGGATAAATTCTTTGGGATACTGAGAGCCAACCATTTACTGGTTGAGGCTCGGCGCAGCTACCATGTTACAACTGACTCGCACCATAGGTTCAGAAAACATAAAAATCTGATTCTTGAAATGCCCATTCTCAGACCGGAACAGGTCTGGGTATCGGACATAACCTACATAGGGAAACGTGAAAAACCGTGCTATTTGAGCCTGATTACCGATGCCTATTCCAAGAAGATAATGGGGTATTATGTTGCCGATAACATGAGTACAGAAAGTAGCGTAATGGCTTTGAAAATGGCTATCAAAAGCAGGCAAAATGACACATCCAGGTTAATCCACCATTCAGATCGGGGTGTACAGTATTGCTCTGATGATTATCAAAAAGTACTGCTTAAAAACAAGATTCAATGCAGTATGACCAATAATGGAGACCCATATGAAAATGCAGTTGCCGAAAGAATAAATGGCATATTAAAACAAGAATTTGTCATTGATACCTATCATGCAGACTTGGATATTATGAGGAAAATTGTAAAAGAAGCTATTGAAGTTTACAACAATAAAAGACCACATTATTCCAATCAAATGCTAACGCCTAATCAAATGCATAGTCAAAGTGAGCTCCAGATTAGGACCTATAAACGACAAAAAAGTAGCAAAAGTGAACTTACAAATGCATAATGAGCCTGTTGGCACTAAAATGGGCTTCGCCCAAGGTTTTTTTAGGCATTTGCCGAATGAATAGGTATGCATTTTATGCAAAAAAGCCAACTCAAATTACTTTGAATTGGCTCTATTCTATCGGATCAGAATATCCCTCGGTTGGTTGCTCCTCAGCAGAGCCAACTTCCGTTTATACTGAATACTCAAATTTACACTACTTTTATCCTTTAATAACCTGTATCGTTTTTTCAGGACGGGTCATTCATAATGTCTATATTTTCAATGATTCAGATTAAACCATAATAAAATAAAGCTATAAACCAAAACTACCTTCTCGGCATTATGCCGGGCATACCCATACCAGGCCCCTTCATTTTATTCATCATGCCCATCATTTGTTTCATCTGTTCAAACTGCTTCATGAAGGCATTAACTTCGTTTACATCCTTTCCGCTACCAAGGGCTATGCGCTTGCGGCGGCTTCCGTCAATAACATCCGGATTGCTGCGTTCATAGGGGGTCATTGAGTTAATCATGGCTTCAATACCCTTAAAGGCATCGTCAGAAATATCAATTTCCTTTATAGCCTTGCCTACACCGGGTATCATGGCCAGAAGGTCCTTGATATTCCCCATTTTTTTTATCTGGTTCAGTTGTTCTTTAAAATCCTCGAAATCAAATTTATTGGCCCTTATTTTCTTTTCAAGTTTCTTGGCCTGCACCTCATCAAACTGAGCCTGAGCCCTTTCAACCAGGGTAGTGATATCGCCCATGCCCAGGATACGCTGAGCCATACGCTCAGGATAAAAAACATCGAGCGCATCGAGCTTTTCGCCCATGCTCACAAACTTAATGGGCTTATCAACCGTGTATTTAATGCTTATGGCAGCGCCGCCGCGGGTATCACCATCGAGCTTGGTGAGCACCACCCCGGTAAAGTCGAGCCTGTCATTAAATGCCTTGGCTGTATTCACCGCATCCTGCCCTGTCATGGCATCCACCACAAACAGTATTTCCTGAGGGTTCACAGCAGCCTTTATATCGGCCACTTCCTTCATCATCATTTCATCAATAGCCAGGCGGCCCGCAGTATCTATGATCACTACCCCATTGCCATTTTGTTTGGCCTGGGCTATAGCATTGAGCGCTATGGATACAGCGCTTTTATTTTCAAGCTCAATGTAAACAGGTACTTTGATCTGTTCACCCAGCACCCTCAATTGCTCCATGGCCGCAGGGCGGTAAATATCCGCTGCTACCAGCAGCGGGTTGCGGCCCTTTTTCCCTTTCAGGAAATTGGCCAGTTTACCCGAAAAAGTTGTTTTACCAGACCCTTGCAGACCGGCGATAAGAATAACCACCGGTTTCCCGCTAAGGTTCAGTTCAGCTTCTTTGCCACCCATTAACTGGGCCAGTTCGTCCTTTACTATTTTCACCATGAGCTGGCCGGGACTTACCGAGGTAAGTACCTTTTCGCCCATTGCCTTTTCCTTTACCTTATCGGTAAATTCTTTGGCAATTTTATAGTTCACATCCGCATCCACCAGGGCGCGGCGAATCTCCTTCACCGTGCTGGCAATATTTATTTCGTTTATGCGGCCTTCACCCTTTAATTGTTTAAATGCGGTCTCGAGCCGCTCACTGAGGTTATCGAACATAGCTATTCTAAAATGGAGTGCAAAATTAAGAGAATTTAAGGAGTGTTTAGTGAGAATGTCAAAATAAATCCCACATTTTACTTGTTATTTTCCATTTTCTCGTCGTTGAAAAATCTTTAAATAATCCATTATTCGCAGCTTTTTCGCCTCGATAAAATGAAAAATAAAGCTCAAAATTTGTGGAATTTAATTTGACTTTCTCACTTTGCGTGGAATTGTAAATAAATTAAAGATGGCTGGTGATGGGCAGGAAAAGGTGGTCTAAATTTTGAAAATTTGACTATTACCCTTCAAATGCCCCTTAGATGTTTAGGAACGATGACAAAATAAAGTCCACCAATTTAACTGTTCTTTTCCATTTCTGCTGCGTTGCAAAAGTCTTTAAATAGTGTACTATTCGCAGCTTTTGCATCTTGCAAAAAAGAAAAATAAAATTTAACTTAGTGGACTTTATTTTGTCAACGTTCCTTAGAAAGTCTTTTTATCCTTTTGGCACACCCCAAAAATAATACTTGAGCTTTAGCCTTATAGGCAATTAATTCCTATTTTTGCACATCTCCATTCTAATATTATGAAATTCAACATAAAAAAGTTCCTTTGGAAGACTTTTAAGATTACCGGCATTACATTGGTTAGTATTGTGGCGCTGGTGTTTTTGGTGCCTTACCTCTTTCCTCAGGCGGTAAACAGCAAGATAAAAGAATGGGCTAATAATAATATTGATGGCAATATTGCTTTTTCCCGCACTGGACTTTCCTTTTTCAAACGCTTCCCTGCCCTAACGCTAACTATGTATGATGTGGCGCTGAAAGGAAGCGCCCCTTTTGAAAAAGACACCCTGATCGCTGCAAAAGAAATTTCTTTCGGTATTGATGTTTCATCTGTTTTCCAAAGGAAAATAACCATCAATAAGATTTTTCTTAATGAAGCATATATAAATGTAGAAGCCGACACAGCAGGGCATGCCAATTACAATATTTATAAACCTAAAACCCAGGCCGCAACTGCGGTCAGCGATACCAACGGCGCCTCGCTGGGTATAAGCCAGATATTAATAGAAAACAGTCGGCTGGCCTATAATGACCAGTCTATACCAATGACCATCAATGCCCGTGGATTTAATTATTCGGGCAGCGGAGACCTGAGCAAGGATATTTTCGACCTTAACTCGCATACCGATATCCAGTCTTTCGATTTTTATTTCAACAAACAACCCTATATTATATCCAAAAAAATAAATGCCGACCTTATTACCAAGATCAACACCCAATCGCTGACCTTTATTTTTGAGAAGAACAATCTGAATATCAACCAGTTACCTGTAGAGTTCAACGGACGTTTCGGGTTCCTGAAGGACGGGTACGATATGAATTTCAATATTGATTCGCACGAAAACGACCTCAGTGAAATCATCACCGCCTTGCCAGCTGATTACCAGAAACTATTAGCACAAACCCAGGTAAGCGGAACTGGCGTAATCCAGATAGCCCTTACAGGGCAATATATAGCCGCTACCAATACAAAACCCGACCTAAGCCTGAGCGTAAAAGTGCGTAACGGTTTCATATCAAACCAGAAATCACCCTCGCCAATCCGCAATTTGTACCTTGATATGGACTCCAGATTGCCAGGCCTTAATACCGACAGCCTCACATTTAATATAGATTCCCTGTATTTCAATATAGCCGACGGGTATTTGAGTTCGGTAGTAAGAGTAAAGGGGATGACCACCCCCGAAATTGTTGCAAGGGTAAACTCTGAAATAGATCTTGAAAAATGGGATAAAGCTATTGGCATCCAACCTTTCCATATGAAGGGTAAATATTCCATGCACCTTCAGGCTGAAGGGCGATATGCCACGGGGATTGAACACCATGGCCTCAGGAAAACCGATACCGTAATCACCAGTATACCCAAATTTTCACTGCAATCTACCTTCAGGGATGGTTATTTTAAATACAATTCCCTCCCGCAAGCCGTTAGCGATATCCGTTTCAACCTTCGCGCCGAATGTGCAGACAATAATTACAAGCACATAAGTGTGGTAATGGACAGCCTGAATGCATCAGCGCTCCATAATTATATAAGGGGCTATTTCAAGCTGGGAAATATGCTTGATTTCCCTATAGACTCAAAGCTTGAAGCCCGCATCCATCTTGATGACCTGAAACAGATATACCCGATAGACAGCCTTGAAATGAGGGGCGACCTGGTAGCTGATGTTACCGCAAAAGGAAATTACCAGCCCGAAAAGAAAAAATACCCCGCCGCAGTCGCCGACATCAGCATGAAAGACGGGTATATAAAAACAAAATATTACCCTCACCCGATAGAAAATATACAGATAAGCACAAATATTACCGACAAAACGGGTTCCATAAACGGGCTTAATGTATCTGTAAAGCCCATATCCTTCAGCTTTGAGAACCAGCCATTTGCACTTAAGGCCGAACTGCACAATTTCACTGACCTGCAGTATAATATCAACCTCCGGGGCACCCTTGATATAGGTAAGATTTACCAGGTTTTTGCCATAAAGGGTTATGATGTATCCGGGCTGATTGCTGCCAACCTCTCATTGAAGGGCAAACAAAGCGACGCCGTGGCTGGTCATTATGATAAATTACAGAACCATGGCTCACTTAAAGTAAAAGAACTTTCCTGCACCACCGAAATGTATCCTAAACCATTCCTGATCACCAGGGGTGATTTCAGTTTCAACCAGGACAAAATGAAGCTGGATACGTTTACGGTTAAATATGCAAATTCAGTGATTGTTTTGGGCGGAGCTGTTTCAAATGTGATTGATTATGTGGTGAAGCCCGGTTCTGTGCTGAAAGGCGCGCTGACCCTGAAGAGCAATATGCTGGTGGTGGATGATTTCATGGCTTTTGCAGATACCTCTAAATCAACAACCAAAACCAGTTCAAGCGCATCAGGGGTGGTAATGGTGCCCAAAAACCTGGACCTTACTTTTAATGCCGATGTGAAGAAAGTAAAATATTCTGACCTGGTACTAACAGACGCCAAATGCCTGATGACCGTTAAAGATGGTACAATAACACTTAAAGAAACCGGCTTTAACCTTGTAGACGCACCTGTGACCATGGATGCCACATATACCGGCATTGACCCTATGAAAGCCGCCTTTGATTATCATATCACTTCTAATGATTTTGACATCAAAAAAGCCTACAAAACTGTAAAACTATTCAGGGATATGTGCACTGCGGCCGCAAGCGCCGAAGGGCTTATTTCACTTGACTATCACTTGAGCGGCAAACTAAATAGCGGGATGATGCCTGTTTATCCTTCACTAAAGGGCGGCGGAGTGGTTTCGGCAAAAAAGATAAAAATGCATGGTTTCAAACTATTTAATTCCATAGGCAAAGAAGCCAGGCAAGACAGCCTTGGCGGCAATCCTGACGTATCGAAAGTGGAATTGAAAACCACCATTGCCAATAATATCATCACAATTGAGCGAACAAAAATGCGAATAGCAGGTTTCAGGGCCAGGTTTGAAGGCCAGGTAAGCTTTAATAAGGCCCTTAACCTCAAATTCAGGCTGGGACTACCTCCAATGGGAATCATTGGCATCCCAATGACCATAACAGGCACTCAGGATAAACCTGATATACACTTAGGCAAGGGCAAGGAAGATGAATTGCAGGGGACGGCTGATAATGAGGATTGAGTGCAAGCAATTGTGCTGCAAAGATTATGCTGCACCTGGATATAATTGCCACTTGCCATTGGATTCTTATTTTCAGAAAATGATCTCATCAAGCGAAATTGAGAAGTAATTTCATTCTACTTTAAATCTCTTCACCTTTTCCAAAAAATTATTCAAATAAATTTCCTTGGTTTCATCCTGTAAAAAAGACCTCTTGACCATTTGAGCTACTTTTTCATTCTGGCTTACCATTTCAGTAATCAGTCGCTTTGACCTGACATCCTGAACCGAGATTTTCCGTGCAAAATCCATAAAGTCGGTAAAACCATGGTGGCCATAAGTTTGGTAATAGTCTGTTTTATAATCATTCTCAAAAAGTTCTAATGCCGTATCAGTTTCATTCGGGGTATGGATAATTGTGCTCATCAGGTCATAAGCGGGTGTTAATTGATAATCGCCCCGATCGGATTGTATAAGAGAAAAATTCTTTAAATGTGCATCTCCGTTTGAGACCAGGTAATTGAACATTACTACCTTAAAGAATACCTCCGACGCAGGAAGACTGGCAGCCACATATTTCCTGATGGCTATACCAATATCTTCATATGCCCCCGTATATTTATAATTACTCCCATGAGTATTTTTTGATTTCATGCATAATTGGGCAAAATCTTCCTGCAGCCATTTTGAACCGTCTGGTCTAACATCAAATCTTCGCGTAATATAGGCAGGTTGACCATCGGCAAAAAATATTAGTGCATTCGTGGCTGTTTTTATTTTAAAGACTTTTTCAGCTATTTGCATGGTAAGATGCTCATTTTCAGGCGCCTCATTTTCATTATTTATGGTGCCGGAATGCGGGACAGGCTTTAGGATATATTGGCCCCCTTCATCGGTTAAGGACAATTGATCCCCCTCCTTTTTCAGCGAAAATTTCAATTGGGCCCCTGAAATTGATAATCTTTTGGTTTGTTCCAGGTAAAAATCCCTGTTATAATTTTGCGGGGCATTAAATGGTAAAACATAGGGGATTTTTGTTCCATCAAATAGTTTCTTTCGGCATTTCAAACAATAGCCTTCCACATTTTCTTTATAACATCCGAAACATTTCATGCTTGTTGCTTTACAACCTCCTTTATGGTTACTGCCCCAATAGTATCTTTCCCTGCTGTTTTCAGAAGCCTTGTAAAACCATCCTCCTCATCTATTTTCCATAACCTGCATTGTATCTCTTTATTGATCCCCTCAGTCAATAAACCTTCGAAAAACGGGAATAAAAAAGCAGACTCATATTCTTTTTTTATTTTAGGTAAAGTAAGACTGATACCTGGCATTTCAGGATTTTTAAAATATTCATCTGCATAGAAGAAGAAATATTTCCCATCCTGGCGTTCAATCATCCCAGCCCTTATTCCATTAACAAAAACCTCTCCCCGTTGCATCAGCTAATCATTTTTATGTTGATATTTATTTCAAATCCCAAAACACCACACAACTTAATGAGCGTATTAGCTGATGGATTCCCTTTTCCTTCTTCGATATTATAGATTGTTTTTATGGTAACCCCACTCATTTGGGCTAAATCTTCCTGCCGCAAGTTTAGTTCCTTTCTACGTTCAGCCAACAATAAACCAATTCCTTTTAAGTCCATAATGGAAATATATTTCCGATTCAAGCAAAATTATTGGTTTTTAATAATCAAAACAAAAAACCGGAATTATAATTCCGGTATCAAAATAGGCACTTACTTGAATAAATCCCTTTATTCCATATCATATCCAGGAAAGACTTCTGAGAGATGAAGCACAAAAACTGGCAATACGAAAGAAGTGACATGATCGCCAATAACCATTAAACGGGATGGGACGAATTTTCCGGAAGTGAGGGTATAAATCAATAATGTTTTTCCAGATGGGAATACTACCCAATATTCTTTAACGCCCGATTCTTCATAAACCTCCTACCTTTATTTTAATTTCCTTTTTACTGTTGTATGGAGATAATATTTCCATAGCAATATCAGGAGCTCCCAAACAGCCTTTTTATTGATTTTTTCAGGCTCGCAAATCACACATATATCTGGCTGCACAACCGTATCTTCTTTCTGTTCCCTTAGTAGGCGCACATTGAAAGGGGCAGAGAAAACCTGGCAAGTTTTGCCTTTTAAAAATAACCACAGCTCGCCCGAAATTACCCTGAATATCACCTGTTGCAAGGAACTTGGCTCAGGGCTCATAATAAAATCTTCCCTTTATAAGTTCTACCCGTTCCGCAAAAGTCCAGTCGTGGTAATCTGCGTATGCATATAGTTTATTTAAATCAAAATCGGCAAACTCAATATTTTTTTCAAATACAATGCAAAATTGAAGTTATTTTGTAAGCACATAGCCCCATTCTTTAAGCCAGAGGATCACCTTATCTTTATAATCACCCTGGATTATTATGTATCCGTCTTTTACGCTGCCCCCTGCCCCGCATTTGGTTTTCAGTTGTTTGGCAAGCGCTTCCATATCTTCGAGCGTCCCGGTAAAGCAATCCACCAGGGTCACCACTTTGCCGGCCCGTTGTTTGGTATCCAGTTTCACCCTTAATTTTTGTTTTTCCTTAGGCAGGGTTTCCATAGGTTCATCAGCCGGAAAATCATTAAAGAAATCCTTATTGGTGGAATACGCCAGGCCATCAGGACGGGAAATGTGTTTCTTGGACATTTTACAATTTTGAAAATAATATCCAAAAATAGCAAACCAGTAAATTATTTGGTGAAACTATTTTTGGGCTATTCTTTCCGAAGATAGGTTTAGTACGTTTACTAACGGTAAAGTTTTAAATATGCCGCTGTTGATTTTCAAATTCATGCCCATTTTTGTACTTGTTTTAATTTTTGCCAATTGTCAATCACGAATCAATAAAACATTAACCAATAAAATAAGCTCTGATTCAATCAAGAAACAAACAGTTTGGCCTGACACTCCTGATTTTCCGTCCCATATTGCGCCGCTGCTGTCTTATTTTAATCTTCATAAAAACGATACCTCATTTGATACCCTTATTTCATTTACCGACCAGGGTTTCGGGCCAATAGACTACTATTATAATTTCACAAAGGCAGGCCACCTATTTTCAAGCGCCCAAACCCACGCTTTGGTCTTTTATGATATAGGAATCAGGAATTATTGTCCACTTGCCCTACTTATAGTGTATAAGAAAAACAAAGATGGCATTTGGGAACAGGTTTTACTTGATACGGTTTCAGTCAGCAATATCCGTTTCAGGTACAAAGACTGGAACAACGATGGAATTGGGGACCT
>Ga0364886_10398_pt2 | contig 12895 bp, 15 predicted proteins | sample ExccelJu500001D3_4_FD_206926 | JGI IMG/M metagenome (GOLD analysis project Ga0364886, IMG submission 206926) | Enriched cells from Trout Bog Lake Hypolimnion, Wisconsin, USA - BchlTB.July23.5000.01.D3 | ecosystem: Environmental > Aquatic > Freshwater > Lake > Hypolimnion/Profundal zone | place... | reverse complement strand
GGGTCAAACTAGTGGGTCAATGTTTTTATATCTTTGCTTCTTCGGAAAAGATTACCCGACAATCGGATCCGTTGAATTCGGTTCTCTTGAATTCGGTTCTCTTGAATTCGGATCACTTGAATTCGGTTCTTCTGAATTCAACCTTCTTGAATCCCCGTCGGCGTATTGTGAATTCCCTCCAAGTTTTCGCGAGCAGGTGGCGTCACGTGCTCAGCAGGAATAGTTCCAAGCAATCCTTTTTGGAAATCTTCAAATGCTTGAATTACCTCGGCCTTTGTATTCATTACAAATGGACCCATCCATGCAACTGATTCGCGAATTGGTTCTCCACCTAAAATCAATACATCCATCGAGGGCGAGCGCGATTCTTGATTCGCATCTGCCTTAATAACAAGAGTCGACCCATCCACCAGAACCGCGAGTTGTCCCATCTTTACAGGTTGAGCGCTCTCTCCCACTGTGCCTTTACCGTTGAGGGTATAAACCAGCGCGTTGTAGTCTGGACGCCAAGGGATTCTAAGTTCAGCTCCTGGAGCCAGAGTTGCGTGCACCATAGTTATAGGGGTCTGCGTTGAACCGGGACCAGTATGTCCAGCGAGCTCTCCCGCGATAACTCTTAGTAGAGCCCCACCGTCGGCCGTAGTAAGCAAGGAGACATCATTCGCGCGGATATCTTGGTAGGCAGGTTGAGACCACTTCTTGGCAGCAGGCAGATTTACCCATAACTGGAATCCGTGGAAGAGGCCGCCGCTAACAACAAGATGCTCTGGCGGGGTTTCGATATGCAGAATTCCAGCACCAGCAGTCATCCACTGAGTATCGCCATTGGTTATGGTGCCACCACCGCCGTGATTATCTTTGTGATCAAAAATTCCATCAATGATGTAAGTGACAGTTTCAAATCCCCGGTGTGGGTGCCAGGGAGTGCCCTTAGGTTCACCGGGGGGGTATTCAACTTCACCCATTTGATCCAGGTGAATAAAGGGATCGAGATCGGCCATATCAACACCAGCGAATGCACGGCGAACTGGGAAGCCTTCACCCTCAAAGCCCTGCGGAGCAGTGGTAACGCTCTTAACGCGACGAATCTTGGCGTGTGGATCGGCGCTAACACGTGGCAGAACCGTTACATCGCTAACTGTTATAGCTGGCATTTATTGTCTTCTCTCTTCACTACTAATTTCTCTACTTATATTCTCTACTTATATCTATTGCCTTCGGTACTTAATCACCTTCTGCATTCAGTTCCAAATTAGCCGCTGACTTCAACAGTTAATTGAAGTTTCAACTAACTGAAGTATAGAACGTCAGAGTGGGACTCCGCATTCCCGATCAGGCACCGTATTCCCGATCAGGCTCCGCGTTCCCAATCAGGCACCGCATTCCCAATCAGGCACAGCTTCGCCCCCACTCGCACCTTCTCTCCACTTATCCACACCTTCCCCAATTAATCACAATTTCACCTCTATTTTGTCTGTACCCCAATCCAGGATTCACTCATGGACGAAAGATTTGTTGTCGAGCTACTCGGGAAGACCCCCGGGATTGAAGTGCTTGTCGAACTCGTCAAAATCGACCCCATGACGCTGACCGCTTCGGCGCGGGTGGATTACCTCGCAGCCCTCGAGAAACAAGGAGCCTGGCTCCAGGCTCTCATGCAGATTGCAATCGTCGCCGTGGCCGGCGCCGAGCCCGATAGCGACAAGGGGCTCTACTCGAGCGTTGACGACCCTCAACGCGAGGAGATTGCAACAACTCTCAACGTTGCTCCGGTTACCGCCCAATCACGAATAGATGTGGCGCGCGTCCTCACTCAGCACCTCCCCGCAACATGTACCGCATTGGCCAATGGTGAAATTTCAAGTGCCCAAGCAACCGTTATCGCAAAAGAGAGTGCCACCCTGCTACGTCGGGGAATTGATCCAGATCAACTTAAATATCTCGAGTCGATGGCCATTGCCTATGCCGAATTTCATACTCCGGCTCAAGTAACGAATAAAGTGCGAAGTCTCGTGGCCAAGATGGAGCCAGTTGAATTTGAAGTCGCAGTGGCACAAGCCAGTGAAGGACGACGTGTCACATTTACGCCTCAGCCGCATGGGATGGCTCAAATCATGGCGTTACTTCCTGCCGTTGAAGCCCAAACCGTCTGGTTGGCTATTGATAAGTTGGCGAGAGCGAATAAGGAGAAGGGTTTAGTTAGCTTTGCTTCCACGAAGCTTGCTAGTCAAAGTGAAAATCGCAGAAAGAGAGGTTTGGACTCCTTTGAAGATTCTAATGAGATAGGGCACTTGGCAAACCCCTCTCTCTCGAGAGAGGGAGACATCTCTGAAAAATCTTCTCATTTAGAGACTGGCTCAAATTCACATAGAGATCCCGTCTCGAACACAATGTCGAATCCAATGTCGAATCCAATGTCGAATCCAATGTCGAATCCAATGTCGAATCCAATGTCGAATCCAATGTCGAATCCAATGTCGAATCCAATGTCGAATCCAGATATGGAACTAATTTCGGCGGGAATAGAGCCACTTTCATTGGATCAACTTCGTGCTGATGCACTAGCAACGATCGCCGAGTCATTCCTGGCCGTGAGTGCAGATGAAAACCTCGCCCATGGGCGACCAGTAACTCTAAATCTGACGCTAGATCTGCCCACATTTCTAGGACTCAATGAAAATCCAGGAGTGCTTGCGGGTTATGGGGAAATTCCGGCATCCGCGGCAAGGTTGCTAGCAAAAGATGCCAAATGGCGCAGATTCATCACAGACCCTGTTACTGGAAACCTCCTCGATTATGGCCGACTCACTTATCAGCCTCCTCAACCACTCATCGATTTCATTGTCGCGCGAGACCGCAGGTGCAGATTTCCCGGTTGCCGCCAACCAGCCCGGGTATGCGATATCGATCATGCGATTCCCTGGGAAGAAGGCGGCAAGACCTCCAAAGAGAATCTAGGACTTCTCTGTCGAAGACATCACCGCATGAAGACACATGGTGGATGGGAGCTAGCTTCCTTTGAGGATGGCTCTTGCGAGTGGAAATCACCTGAGGGCAATATCTTCAAAGTCGCTGCGCGCTCAATAAATGAGGTGGCATGAGTGAAATTCAATGGGCTCCGTTAAAGTATGGCCACCACCCTGCAAATCCAAGGAGTTAAAAATGCTAAAAGGCTTTAAGGAATTTATTCTGCGCGGTAATGTCATCGATCTAGCCATCGCGGTTGTCGTCGGTGCAGCATTTACCGGAATCGTCACACAACTCACCAAATCATTCATTCAACCACTCATTCAAGTCTTTGGTGGAGGTGGAATTCATGGTGGAGCATTCATTATTCATGGAGTAGCTTTCGATTGGGCAGCATTCATCAACTCAATCATCAACTTCTTGATCGTAGCTGCTGGTTTGTACTTCATTATCGTCGTTCCAGTGAATCGAATCGCTGCACACCGCCACCGCCAAGATGCAGCGGCGGCTCCAGCACCAGACCCAGAGGACGTGCAATTACTGCGCGAAATTAGAGATCTGCTTCGCAAGCAAAGTTAGAGGTCAACTCCTTGATTACTCTCCTCTAGGGATTTCTGTCTATTAGATCACACTTCCCTTGAGGAGAGGCATCATCATGTCTCCGATATCACCTTACGGTTGCCTGGATTTGTATTTACTTCGATCATAAATAGGCGCATCATGAAGTTGCAAAATCTTTTTGCGAATTCAGTGAAGGGCAGTACCTAAAGTGAAAGCACTTGTTTATGGTGGACCCGGAAAAAAGAGCTGGGTCGAAGTCCCAAATCCTAAAATTCAAAATCCAACCGATGTAATCGTTCGCTTGGATGCAACCACCATTTGTGGAACTGATTTACATATTCTTAAAGGTGACGTCCCCGCAGTAACAGTTGGTCGAATCTTGGGCCACGAAGGTGTTGGAAAAATTACTGAAGTTGGATCGTCCGTAACTAACCTGAAGGTTGGAGATCGAGTACTTATCTCGTGCATCAAGTCGTGTGGCTCCTGCGCAAATTGCAAAATGGGCCTCTATTCGCACTGTTTGGGTGACGAGGGTGTCTCCGGAATCGGGTGGGTCTTTGGCCACCTTATTGACGGAACTCAAGCTGAGTATGTTCGCGTACCTTACGCAGAAAACTCACTCTATAAACTTCCAGAGAGTGTTTCAGATGAAGAGGGGGTCATGCTCTCCGATATCTTCCCAACCGGCTTTGAAATCGGAGTTCAGTATGGCTCGGTCAAGCCGGGAGATGTTGTCGCCGTCGTCGGTTCGGGTCCAATTGGACTGGCCGTCATTGCAACTGCAAGCCTCTACGGGGCAGCTCGCATCATCGCGATTGATCTAGATGCCAATCGTCTACAGAAGTCCCGCGAGTTTGGCGCCACCGACACTGTTAACTCCGGTGACTCCAATTGGAAAGAGCAGGTCATGGCTCTCACCGATGGAGCTGGAGTAGATGTGGCAGTAGAAGCGGTCGGGGTTCCAGACACATTCACAATGGCAACCGAAATCGTTCGCCCTGGTGGACACGTGGCCAACGTTGGAGTACATGGCAAGGAAGTGCCGCTGCACATTGAAAATCTCTGGATTCAGAACATCTTCATCAGTATGGGGCTAGTCAATACCAATACAACACCAATGTTGCTGAAACTTGTTGAGAGTAAGAAGTTGCCAGCCTCAAAAATGGTGACACATCGATTCACATTCGACCAGTTCATGGAGGCCTATGACACCTTCGGTCGTGCTGCTGAAACAAAGGCACTCAAGGTAGTGATTAGTAGGTAAAAGGTAATATTCAACGAAGCAGTGAAAGAGAAAGACGAGCAGTCAGTTGATTAACTGACTGCTCGCTCTTCGTGGAGGTGCCGGGAATCGAACCCGGGTCCTCTAGTACTGACACAGAGCTTCTACGGGCGTAGTCCGCTAAACGTCTTCTCAGTCCTGACTCTCACGCGAACATGTAGTCAACGAACTCATTTGCAGTTAATTTCCCCGAATGCACCTGCAACATTGCATCTAGGTAAGCCCTCTAGCGACGCTAGGTTCCGAGTCGAAGGCGCACTCGGTCTAACGGATTTCTATCGCTTAAGCAGCGAGGGAGAAATCAGCGGCAGTTGTACTGGCGCTTATAGTTTTGCCAGGGTTATTGGTTAACGAGATCATCCCGGCTTCCTCGGCCCGCTTCCCCTGCCCCAACATCTAAAGTCGAGACCGTTCACCCCCAGGGGTTAGGTTGCATTCCAATTGTATGCCACTTCTCTAAAGCCAAGGAACCAATTAATTGTGCCCAGTAGGTTAATTGTGCCCAGTAGGTTAATTGTGCTCAGTAAGTGTGAGAGCAATTATGCGAGCGAAGTCAGCAGTAGTACTAAATATGAGAGCACTTAGCCTCATATTTGTTGATGATCTCCCGAACTTGAGTGGAATCTAATGGTCGGGATACTCGGATTTTGTTGCGCAGGAGCCTGACGAGGGGACTGGTCCTGGCGGTCAAAATTAAGATATGTATTGCGATAGGTGGGGATCCCGTTGGGGTTGGCCTGTCAATCACAGATTAACGGGCTAACATTCAATTTACCCAACACACTATCTAGATAGTACTAATGCCGCTAAATGGAAGTTAAGTAGTACTAATTTAAAACGATCAAATTTAAAACGATCGAATTTAGAACGATCGAATTTAGTCTTTCCCCGAGTTTCTACGCGAAAGGGCTCGAGTCATCTCCCGGTTTGCCTCTTTCTCCTTCAAATCTTGGCGCTTGTCGTATGCCTTCTTGCCCTTTCCTAAAGCCAGCTCGACCTTGGCCTTGCCATCCTTAAAATAGAGGGAGAGGGGAATCAAAGTGAGGCCACCTTGCTTAATGATTCCGGCGATCTTGTCGATCTCCTTTTTGTGCATTAACAACTTGCGGTCGCGACGTGGAGTGTGGTTGTTCCAGGTCCCCTCGGTGTACTCAGGAATATGCACGTTGCTCAACCACAACTCGCCATTATTCATCATGGCAAAACCGTCGATAATTGATGCTCTACCAGCCCTCAGCGACTTCACTTCAGTGCCGGTCAGCATAATTCCGCACTCCCAGACATCCTCGATGAAATAGTCATGGCGAGCACTCTTGTTCTGCGCAATTAACTTGCGACCAATCTCTTTAACCATTTCATCACCTGCCTCTCGAAGTTGTAAAGATCATCCTGACGTATTTGTGGTCAGAACAAAGAACTCAATGCCAATCTAATGGCTAATCGTATCGCGGGAGGTTACTACCTCGCTGATGCATATCGGTAAGCGGAAGACCAACCATAGGTCGGGTTTATCGATTGGTCGGGAGCACTGAGAGATTAGAAGAAAGGAGCGGTCGCAAGTACCAAATAATTGAAACGCGTCAAAGAGTTATAAAAATTCTTAAGCCTGCCAAGAATCTACCCACGTTGATCAAGCGACAATTAGTTTGAAGGTTAGGAGCATGGTTCGAAGGCTACGAGCATAGTTTGAAAGCGAGTAGCTCTTCTCTCACCTACTTTTTCAGGTTATTACTCTTCCCTGAATCGAGGGCAACTAGACCGGCGAGAATAGATAAAGCTTGTGCGATCTCGCCATTTTCAGAGACTTTCAAATCTGGAGTGATGCCAACCTGATCGATCGCACGCCCCGAAGGCAGATGATATTGGCCGACGGTTATCTCTAGTTGGGAGCCATCGCTGAGCGAACTGATCTCTTGGACCGTTCCCTTGCCGTAACTTTGATCTCCAATGTTTACGGCACGATTCCGATCTTGGAGCGCCCCAGCAATTACCTCCGCCGAACTCGCCGTGGCCCCATTTATGAGGACAACCATCGGTGCAGTATCAGGAGAAGCATTAGTGGAACTCATTACTTGAGGAACTCCATCTTTACGTGTGTAAGAAACCACAACTCCTGGGCTCAGAAATTGCGAAGCTAACGCGACCGCTTCGCTCAAAACTCCACCTGGATTATCACGTAGATCCAAAATTATTCCGCGACTATGAGGATATCTCGCAAGGGCAGTTGTAACATCGTCAGATGAGTGAAGCGATATGGCAGAGACTTGAATATACAAAGTTTTAGGTGCAACCTGTGAAGCCAGCACATCACCCGTCAAGACTGCGGCTCGCTTTACCTTCACATTGATCTCTGAATTGTTTCGCCGTAGATCAAGGGCAACAGTTGTATTAGGACTCCCTCTCAGCGCCGCGATCGCATCGGCAACAGTTGCTGAGGAGACATCCGTTCCATCTACAGAAATCAATTGATCTGAAACTTTAATTCCAGCCAATGCTGCAGGAGATTTAGGTTGCACGCTAGAAATCTCTAACTGATTAGCAGGGGTGCGACGTAGCCAGATTCCGATTCCCGAATATCTTCCCTCGAGTGTTGCATCGAAAGCGCTCGCAGTAGTAGGTGGAAAATAGTTTGACCAACGATCTTTAGTTGCTTTAAGAACAGCTTCGATCGCCGCACGCTGCAGGAGAATCTCTGTCGGAGAGCGCGGATCTCCGCTCGAGATTCGCTTAATAGCCTGATCTACGAGTGAAGGTGGGTGCTGGTTCTCGCTGACAAGATATCCGATTGCATATGCCGAGCCGGAGAAGACGAGCAACAGGCTGAACAATAACGAGAGCCGAACTATCGAAACCTTACCCAGATATGGTCCAGGAAGTTCCTTTGAGAAATTTTGCTTTTGCTCCTTCTCAAAATCAGATCGACTCATGCCATTCGTGGAACCACTTTGAGCATCTCCGCCCTGATCATTTATAGACATAGTCGAGTACTTCTAAAAACTAGACTTTGAGGTATTTACGCAGCGTGAGTATCGAAGCTATGGCCGAGACCAAAAGTCCCACAGTTAACAATCCCGCAGAGGCGACCCAAACATCTGTCCAGCGGAAGAAGCGAGTAAATGAGAGCAAAGGGGCAACTTTGGTATCTACCAAAGCCTTAAATCCAGCGAGCAACCCCGTTGAAACCGCCCATCCCAAGAGCGCGGAGAAGAGACCTTCTAGGAGGAATGGCAGCTGAATTGAGAACGATGAAGCACCGACCAATTTCATAACGCCAGTTTCCCGACGGCGGCTAAAGGCGGCCAGACGCAGCGTATTGCTGATCAATAGCGCGGCAGTCAAGACACTCACAATTCCAATGAGTAGAGCTCCATCGCGGAGCACTCCGAGTAATTTGAAGAATTTATCGAGAATTTGTCTCTGATCTTGAACAGTGTCCACACCAGGTCGACCAGCAAATGCACTCTGAATAACATTGAACTGCGTCGGATCCTTCAATTTAACGCGAAAACTCTCAGGCAGTTGATCTGGGGTTACATTCTGCGCAATCGCAGAGCCTTTAAATTGCTCTTGGAAATGTTGGTAAGCCTCAGCCTGTGATTCGTAGTAAACGGTTTGCACTACTGGCAAGGATTTTAAATCACTTTGAATCGCGTTTCGTTGCGCCGCGGTAACTGGTCCTCCAGAACAAGATGGCGATTGAGATAGAGAGCCGCAGAGGAATACTGAGACCTCAATCTTGTCGTACCAGTAATCCTTCATAACTCGAACTTGGGAATTGGCGAGGAAACCCACTCCGAGCAAGGTGAGTGAAATAGCAACCGTGATTATTACGGCGAAGGTCATGGTGAGATTTCGGCGCAGTCCAATTCGGACCTCACTAAATACAAATCCTGCGCGCATCTCTGCCTCTCCCCCGTTTCGAAGTAACTCGATTACAAGTTACTTGCCTTCTGTATTGCACCTTCTGTATTGCACCTTCAAAAAAATTAAAGTTGACGCTCCCGCTCAAATCAACCGGTATACCCATAGACGCCACGAACCTGATCTCTAATAACGTGACCACCCTCGAGTTCGATAACCCGCTTGCGCATCTGATCGACAATACCCGCATCATGGGTCGCCATAACGACGGTCGTACCGTCTCGATTAATTCGATCTAACAACTTCATAATTCCCACACTTGTAGCGGGATCGAGATTTCCCGTGGGCTCATCTGCAATAAGAATCATCGGACGGCTTACATATGCTCTCGCGATCGCTACGCGTTGCTGCTCTCCACCAGAGAGCTCACTTGGCTTTCGATCGCCCTTCTCTTCCAGCCCCACCATCTCTAGGACTTCGGGGACTTCTCGGTTGATCTCCTTTTGGGAGTAACCAAGGACGTGGAGAGTGAACGCGACATTCTCGCTGACGGTCTTATTTGGCAGGAGGCGAAAATCCTGGAAAACGGTGCCGACTTGGCGGCGTAACTCGGGAACCTTATGGTCGGCGAGGGTACCCAACTCCTTGCCGGCCACGATGATGCTCCCGCTGGTGGGTTGCTCCTCTCGGAGGACCAGACGCAGGAAGGTGGATTTACCCGAGCCTGAGAGCCCTACAAGGAATACGAACTCACCCTTGGTGATCTCTAGATCGACGCGATCGAGGGCCGCTCGCTCCTGCTTAGGATAAATCTTGGTGACATTCTCAAATTTGATCACGAAAGACTCCTGGAAGCTGGGCGACGGGGCAAAGTTACTGCAACAGTTTAGTTTGAGAGCAGGTTGAAGTCGGGGAGATTGGGCTTCAATTGCCTGTGAAAAAGTACATAAACAGGGCAATTCGGTAAGTCTGGGTCGCGCGGAGGGCGAGAGGCCAGTCAAGCGTGGGTTGTTCTTACCTGGTTGTTCTTACCTGGTTGTTCTTACCTGGTTGTTCTTACCTGGTTGTTCTAGGCGTGCTCTTTATTCCCACTCATTCGCCAGCGAATCCCAGCCTCAATAAATCCATCAAGATCGCCATCTAGAACGGCTGCCGGATTTCCAACCTCGTAGTCAGTGCGGAGATCTTTCACCATTTGATAGGGAGCTAGAACATACGAGCGCATCTGGTTGCCCCATGATCCCGAGTTATCGCCTTTGAGGGCGTCGATTCGAGCGCGCTCCTCTTGGCGTCGTCGCTCCAGAAGTTTGGATTGCAGGACGGCCATCGCCGTCGCCTTATTCTGAATCTGCGAGCGTTCGTTCTGGCACGAAACAACGATGCCAGTTGGAATATGAGTGATCCGAACGGCGGAGTCGGTTGTATTCACGCCTTGACCACCCGGACCGGAGGAGCGATAGACGTCGACGCGAATCTCTTTCTCATCAATATCAATGTGATCGGATTGTTCGACAACGGGGACAACTTCTACGCCGGCAAAGGAGGTATGACGTCGGCTCTGTGAATCAAAGGGCGAGATTCGAACCAACCTGTGCGTACCTTGCTCCACCGAGAGTTTTCCATATGCATATGGTGCGCTCACTCGGAAGGTTGTGGATTTAATGCCCGCCTCTTCCGCATATGAGGTTTCAAGAACATCGACTTTGTAAGAATTGCGCTCGCAATAGCGGAGATACATTCGACTGAGCATCTCGGCCCAATCGGCAGCCTCAACTCCTCCCGCCTCCGAGCGAATAGTCATCAATGCATCTCGCTCATCGTATTGACCACTCAAGAGAGTTTGAACTTCAAGTTCCCCAATAGCACGGGTCACATCGTCGAGCTCTTGGCCTGCTTCTGCCAAAGCCTTCTGATCTTTATCCTCTTCTGCGAGTTCAAGTAGGAGCGGAATATCTTCCAAGCGGCGGCGTATCGTTGTGATTCGATTGAGGGTGGATTGCACACGGGACAATTTGCTCGTAACGACCTGAGCCTTCTCTGGGTCGTTCCATAAGTCCGGGGCGCTTGCCTCCGCCTCGAGCGATACAGCATCAGCTTGTAATTTAGGTAGATCCAGAACCTTTTCGATGCTTAACAAGGTGGAGTCCAAGGCCTTTACTTCTTGTAAATACTCGCGAGCGGCCATGGGTTAAGAGTAATGGTTCCAAAGAGGTAGTTATTGAAGGGGAAAGAGGTGCCTCTTGATGGAACAAGTTCCGCTTCTTGAAGGAAATATTTGAAGCAACTTTCAGGGCCGAACTCCCCCAATGATCGAAGTAGCCCCGATAGTTGCGGTGATGGTGGTGGTCTCGCCACCAATTCTGAATGGCAACTTCAGTAAAACTGGTATCTGAGCCGAGAGAGTTCCGCTGACCTCATCATTAGAGCAATTCCATCCCTGAATCGAGATCACCTCGCCTCGGAACTGAGAGACTGCTATCTCTTCTTCAAAAGTTGAAAACGCCTTAGCGCAATCCAGTGGAATCCTAAATTGAGTTCCATCCGCACCTGAACTATCCATTAATACATTGCCCGAGTAATAGCGCGAAAGTGATAACTGATGGGCTGCTTGCGTAATAGCAACTTCGCCAATCTCGATCAATTGGCGCTTGGCCAAAAAATTATCCGAGATATCCACGACGCCAAGTGAAGATACAAGTAGAACGAAAAATAGGGCGAAAACCAATATCGAGAGGCTCCCGGTTTCGTCACGTAGAAGATCTCTTATCGGAAGCCTTTTCATCTCCACGCATCCACGATTTGAGTATCGCTCGCTGAAAACTGGACTGACGGTGCCGAGATAAATCTAAATATCCCAGAGAAGTTTTTATGGAGATGAGTAATGGATGCAGTCACCTTTACTTCGGCGTTTGGCGTTAAACATGGGTAGGCCGAACACTCGATATTGAGGGTGGGAACCTCCGAAATTCCTGAGGGAGCCAAGATTTTGCTCTCGAATAAATTGAGAATCGTCTGCATCCGAGGACTCTCCAGGCTTTCATCATTGCTCGTAATAAAAGCGCGAGCACTTTGTCTGGCTAAATTATGAAGATCGGAGTTGATTATTGAGTTTTGGTGAACTTCATTGAGATAGACCGTCAGCGGAAGTAAAAGTGGAAGTGCCAGCACAACGAATTCGATGACCGCGCTTCCCTCCTGATCGCAGAACGAGCGAAATATTGAATGTGAGATCGACCGCGCGGAAGAACTTGGTCGGGAACTCAATCCAGAACTCAATCCAGAACTTGATCTCGATTGCTTCCTTACTTCAGTACTACTTGCGAGGCGTGATCTCAACCTTTTGCTCACTCCTGCACCGCGACTCCCGTGGTTCCAAAGGAGTCACCGGTGGGAAGCAGCGGAGATATCGCGGGAACTTTTATCTCACGCTCTCCTACTAGCACCGAGCCTCCTCCTGGAAGTGGCAGTGCAATCGGGTTAGAGCTCCACGACTGAGATGAACCATCGCCCATAGCGGTGAAAGCAACGGCCCCCTGAGTGATTTGGCTATAGGTATCGCGGCTGTAAACGGAGATACAGATCTGCAAGACGCTCAGAAAAAGAAGCATAAGTGGGATTAGTGTCAGCGCGCTCTCGACATTTCCCTGCTCATCTCGCAGCTCCTCGAGAAGGTGATGCAGTTTTCCCGATATCGCCGAAACCAACCTCATCGAATACCGCTCATCGAATCAAGCGAGTTTCGCAAAATTGAATCGATCCGAGGTGCGGCCAGAGTCCATATGCCGGTTACAAGTCCCGTCGTCATCAGGACAACTAAGACCCATCCCGGGACATCTCCACGCTCTTCGCTGAAGGTACGGAAAACCTGAATTGAAGATTTCAAAATTCGCTCTGAGGCCCTCTGAACAATGCGATTCTCTCTCAGTTTCGGTTTCAGATTCATCTTCGGATTCGATTTCAGATTTGTAAGCAGCTCCATGCGGGGCTTGGCATGCGGCCGGGTATTCGCTTTCGTTTTTTCATTAAGACCGAGAAACGGGTGGGCATTCCTTTTTAGAAATGGAATGTGAATTACTTTCATTTGTACTCCCTGCTTGAGGATTCGTTGGAGGAACTTGGTAGTGCTTCTTTGGTAGTGCTTCTTTGGTAGTGCTTCTTTGGTAGTGCTTCTTTGGTAGTGCTTCTTTGGTAGTGCTTCTTTGGTAGTGCTTCTTTGGTAGTGCT
>Ga0364886_10696_pt1 | contig 12978 bp, 15 predicted proteins | sample ExccelJu500001D3_4_FD_206926 | JGI IMG/M metagenome (GOLD analysis project Ga0364886, IMG submission 206926) | Enriched cells from Trout Bog Lake Hypolimnion, Wisconsin, USA - BchlTB.July23.5000.01.D3 | ecosystem: Environmental > Aquatic > Freshwater > Lake > Hypolimnion/Profundal zone | place... | reverse complement strand
TATACTGCTACAGATTACTATCCGTTTGGTATGGCAATGCCGGGTAGAACGTTTAGTAGTGAGGGGTATAGGTATGGCTTTAACGGTAAGGAAAAGGATGGTGATATGGATGGAAATAACTATGACTATGGCTTCCGTATTTATAACCCAGGGTTAGGACGCTTTTTATCGCTTGATCCGTTACAAAAAAAATATCCTGAATTAACACCTTATCAGTTTGCCTCAAATTCACCAATAGCAAATGTTGATTTAGATGGCAGAGAGGCTCTTTATAATACGGTTACACGAGAAATCACAAGAACTAAAATGGAAAAGCCAGTCAAACTGACCCCCTAGTACCGATTTAAACTAGTCCCTTTTGTCCAGACCAAATTGACCCCCACTCACCGGAGTAAATTGACCCCCTTAAATGTTGTAGCAAAGTTAACTTGTTTTTGAAGAGCTCCTAATTGAATTTATGGAGTTGCAATGAGTTTCATTACATCATGTCAAACAAAACAATTGAGATGTTTACAATTCGTCAGGTACTACGTTTATATGCTTCAGGTAGGGGAACTAAATTTATTAGTCAGTCAACAGGAATAGCCCGTAACACAGTTAAGAAGTATTTAATTCGTTATGTAGAGTTAAGGGTTACGATGGATCAAATAGACAAGATGAGTGATACTCAGATGTCAAAAGCCTTCTTAACTAAGCCCGCACTACCTAACCCTAATAAACGATTGAGTGACTTAAATGCATTATTACCATCCCTTGTTGCAATGCTTAAAAAGCGTGGTGTGACAAAGCAAATGGTATATGATAAATATTTTTCATCCTGTAATGATGGTTATAAAAGGTCTACATTTTTGGAACGACTAAACATATTTATGAATGTCGTAAAGGGTTCTATGCGGATGGAGCATAAAGCTGGCGACAAAATGTTCGTAGATTTTACAGGTAAAAAATTACAAATAGTAGATCCTTCCAGCGGAGAAGTTACCGATATGGAAGTATTTGTAGCAATATTAGGATGCAGTCAACTCACCTTTGTAATGGCAATGCCTTCTCAAAAGAAAGAAGATTTTATCATGGGATGCGAGAAAGCACTTCATTTTTATGGAGGAGTTCCGCAAGCAATCGTTCCTGATAATTTAAAGTCAGCTGTAACAAAAGTCAGTAAATATGAATCATTATTAAATGATGATTTTGCTGCTTTTGCAGAGCATTATCACACATTTGGTTTTCCTACCCGTACCTATAAACCAAAGGACAAGGCATTGGTTGAAGGAGCTGTAAAAATCATTTATACAACTATATTTTCTAAGATTGACCAAAGTGTTTTTCATAGCATATCAGATCTGAATACGGCTATTTTACAGCATTTAGATGTACATAACAATCGTACTCTTACAGGTCATAACTATAGTAGAAGGCAACAGTTTGATGAGCTGGAAAAACAAACATTACAACCATTAAATCCTTATCCTTTTGAATTAACGGTTAATCAGTTATCAACTGTCAACAAATACGGTCATGTATTACTAAGTGTAGATAAAAGATACTACAGTGTTCCTTATAAGTTGATTGGAAAGCGCTTGAAAATAAAGTATAATACCAGACAACTTTCCGTTTATGACGATATAGATTTAGTGGCTGTCCATGAACGGTTTTCGGGAAAAGGACAGAAATACATTACGATCCAGGATCATTTAGCATCCCATCATAAGTATTTGTCAGACTGGAATCCACAAAAATTTATGGATGTTGCAAAAGCAATTGATGTAGTCGTTGCGGATTATATATCCAAAATACTGTCAAGAGAAATGTATCCTGAGCAAAGCTATAAGTCTTGTTCAGGTATTTTAAATTTTGCAAAACGGGTAGGCAATCAACGATTAATAAATGCCTGCAAAAGAGCGGATAGCTTCAGTCTGTATAACTACGGTATAATAGATCAGATATTACGATCAAAAGCGGATTATATCGCTTTTGATGATGATATAAAGAATACTACAATGCCTCCTCACGAAAACATACGTGGACAGAATTATTATGAATAGACTTTTATTAACCGGATTATTTAATACATTAAAATAGAAATATATGAATAGAGAAACAGTAGAGAAAATGGGAAAAATGCGTTTGTATGGAATGCAGGCTGCCTTTAATGCTTTTGTAGAGAAACCGCCACCGGTTACGTTTACAAATGACGAGATGACTGAATATCTGGTACAAAGCGAATGGGACGACCGAAAGCATAGAACCGTACAGCGGAATATTAAAATTGCTAAGTTCCGTTATATAGCGGACACTGCAGGTATAGACTTTAATCCAGAAAGAGGATTAGATAAAAACCTTATTAACAGGCTGATTGCCTGTGATTTTATTAAAGGAGGGCAAGACGTTTTTATTACCGGCAGTACCGGTACCGGAAAAAGCTATATTGCTACTGCCATCGGTCAGCAAGCCTGTCTGCTAGGTTATAAAGTCTTATATGCAAGTACTTCAAAGCTATTATCCGTTTTAAAAATGGCAAAAGCTGATGGGTCTCATTTAAGAGAGCTTAGCAAAATAGAAAGGCAGGACATCCTGATACTGGATGACTTTGGTATCCAGGCTTTTGATGCAAGTGGAAGAGCAATGCTGATGGATATTGTTGAGGACAGACATGGAAAAAGATCTACCATAATAGCATCACAAATGCCAGTAAGAAACTGGTATGAAGTTATTGGCGAACAGACAGTAGCCGATGCCATACTAGATAGATTAGTTCATAAATCTATCAGAATAGAGTTAAAAGGAGAGTCTCTTAGAAAGATAAAAGCAGAATCAAATATTTAAAAACAAACAGACATAAAAAGTGATACTTTTGCTTATCACAAACAACAAGTTCTTTATACAATATTTAAGTCAAAATAAGGGAGAAAACAACATCTGTTTTAGAGGGGTCAATTTGATCCGGTGAACAGGGGTCAGTTTATCTGGAATATACAAGAACAGTATTTAGTATTGAACAAGAACAAATTAAACCTATGTAATATGAGTAATAATTCTGCAAGTCGCATTTTCAAAGATGCCATTAAGGCTTTAATCAAAAGTATTTTTAAACTGTTATTTATTGTTCTCGCCTGGTCTATGCGTTTAATCGGTTTAATATGTACAAAACTAGGAGAGACTATTGAAAAACTTGTTGTAAAAAAATCTTCATTATGATTCAAGTATTAAGTGCTCTCTTTGAGGTTATCTTTTCTGTTATAGAGACAATCATTTCAGGGCTATTTGGTTTAATCGTTACAGCAACTTCATCAAGGAGAAATGAGAGTTATAACGCAGACTTCATTGATGCTGACAAAATAATATCTTCTTCAGGAAAAGGCTTTTGTCTCACTGGCGACAAAAGTCTCACTATTGAACAAAGTTATTCCAATTCTGTCATTTTTGGAGGATCCGGTTCGGGTAAAAGTTCTAGGATACTTATTCCATCGATTTTAAAAATGAAAGGAGCATCTTCAATTATTGTACATGATCCATCTGGTGAATTAAAAAAAACAAGTGGTGCAATGAAACAAGATAAGTACGGTGTTAAATATCTCAATTATACCCAACCAGAATATTCAGAAAATTTCAATCCTTTGTATCGGGTTAAAAATATTTCTGATATTAAGAAAGTGGCTAAACTTCTAGTATATTCTTCACTCGGAGGAGGAGGTAAAGACCCATTTTGGAATACATCCGCAGAATCTCTGATTTCAGTATTTATTCGATATGTCATTTTTCATACCGATGAAGAATACCATACAATGTATAACGTACTGTGTTTAATTAATGCTTTTGCTGGGACACCAAAAAAAGTTGATTTGCTTATAATCCAAACTAAGGATGATGATTTGTTAGCTGAGTACAAAGCTTTTGTCTCCTATGATTCAAAAATGTTGATGAGTATTGTTGCTACAGCCCGTACAGCTTTATCAATATTCTCTGACCCACAAGTAGCTCAGATTACTTCAAAGGATACTATTGATTTTGAGAGTTTTAGAAATGAGAAAACAATCCTCTATATCAATAACAATGTGAATGATATGAAGTATTATACTGTTTTAAGTAGCATCTTCTTCGAGCAGTTTTTTGCAAGCATTATGAGCAATTTGCCAAAATTAAATGAGTTACCTGTTTTCTTTTTATTAGATGAAGCCAGTAGCTTGTATTTGAACATTCTACCAACTGCAATAAGTAATATCCGTAAATACAATGCAGGAATATTGCAAGTATATCAATCTCAAAATCAACTCTTTGATTTATATGGAGTTCCACAAGGCAGGAATATCTTAGCGAATAGTTTTGCCAAAGTTTACATGCCGGGGCAACCGTTAGAAGTAGCACGAGAACTGGAGCAAATTTTAGGCAAATACGAATATATTGATAATGATGATAATAAAAGAACACGGCAATTGCTCACTGCAGACGAAATACGGGTCTTAAAAGAAGCAATCATACTTTGTGGCAACTATCCTGCTATTAAAGCTAAATTAATCCCCTATTATGAGCAAAGAGCATTAAACCCGTTATCAAGTTTACCTCCCTATCAACCCGAGCCAACATATTATGAAGAGGTAATTCCTGAAATTCATTTTTGATTCTATGAGTGGTAGAGCAAAACGATATGAAGCCTTCTATACATACCTCGAACCATTCTTGGTTCGAGGTAATGAAGTTGAAATAGCTCAAGCCAAGAAAGCATATAGAAAGAATTACAAAACAGAATGGAGGAAAGCACATAGAAAAGAGATTAAGGAAATTACGATTACTTGGAATAAAGAGGAATATAACATACTCCAAAAAGAAGCTAAAAGGCATAAACAGAGTGTTACCCGTTTTGTCAAAAGTGCAACAATGACGTACTTCAATAAATGCTATATCGTACCCAATCAGGATTCTGTAAATAAAACTCTTCAATTAATCGCACTCACGTATAACAAAATTGAGGAGTTAGAAGAGAATAGAATAATCCCACAATTAACAAGCAAGAAGTTACAAGATGAATTAGACCAATTAGAGCGTGACATCCGTATTACTCTATTCTCTCCTAAAACAATTGAACAAATACTTTCAACAATCATTGCTGAGAAACCCTTTGTAAAAACTTCTCTCATTCAATTCATTGAAAATCTTTCATAAATGATTATCAAGTCTATGAGTAGAAAGTCAGGGATAAAGCAAACATTGGAGTATCTCTTTAAGGATGATAAGAAACTGAGTGATGCACAACATCAGAGTTTTATAATCCGTAAAAATGTACGAACAAAAACTCTTGAAAAAAATATTAAAGAGTTTGAACACAATGAGACTTTACGTACTTACAAACGTAAAGATGGAGTTAAGCTTTATCATACTGTTATTTCATTCAACAATAAAGACAGAGAACATATTACTGAAAAAACACTTAGAGACATATCAAAACAGTATATGAAGCTTCAGGGCAATGACAACATGTACTTAGGAACAGCTCACTTTGATCAAGACCACATCCATTTACATTTTGCAGTTTCAGGAACAAAGTATATTACTGGAAAAGCGAACAGGCTAACAAAACAAGATTTCAAAGAACTAAAGCTTTCAATGGATGCTTACCAAAAGAAACATTATCCAGAATTAACCAACAGTCTCCCTAATCACAACAAACTGTCTAAGGATTATCGACAAAACCCAAATACAAGAAATTCTCAAAAAGAAGTTTTACAAAAAGTATTAGAAGGTGCGTTTGTCAATGCTCGGTCTGTTGATGAGTTTTTAAATGGAATGAAAAAACTTGGACATGAACCATACTATCGGGGAGACAAACTTACTGGCATAAAATATGACGGTGACAGAAAATTCAGATTAAACAGACTTGGATATGATATGAATAAATTAAATGAATTAGAGCAAAAATCATCAATTGAAAAACAACAACTGGATGAATTGGAATGTTTACGTAACAATTCAAACGACAATGAAAGAGGTTTTGAAATAGATACACGAGATCGTTTTAATGACGAAGACAATGAAAAAGAAGAATCCGAAAAAGATTATGAAAATGAAATTGAAACAGACCATGAATACAGCAGATAATTCTTATCTGCTGTATTCAAAGGAATTTACATAAGGGGGTTCGGGGGAAGTATTCCACCGCAAGATTGCATGTCGCACAAGACAAAGTGAAACTGTCGCCAGTGCGACATGCAATCTTGCAAAACCGCTCCCCTGCTATTCAATTACTATTTAAAATTTACAACATATGGAAGTTATTTGTTTACAAGACACAGCCTTTTATAAACTTATTGAAGAGGTAGTTGCAAGAATTAAAGAAAAAGAAGGTATCCGAGAGGATAGATGGATTAGTGCTGAGGAAGCCATGAAGAAGCTTCGTATCACGAGCAAAACTACACTTCAGAGACTAAGGGATGAAGGACTCATACGCTTTTCCTCCCCAATGAAGAAAGTCATCCTGTACGACTCACACAGCATTACAGTATATTTAGAAAAACATGCAAAAGAAACATTTTAAATATGGAAGAGCTAGAACAAATAAATGAACGAGAGTTCACTATAGGATTTAATCATGCAATGGTATTAGCGGGTGCCAGACCAGAACTTTTTGAAGATATTGTTCAAAGTGTTAATCCAAATAATTCGTACTTCGATGGATTTTTTTCAGGAAAAGAACAATATGAGCTTGAAGAAACTACCCGACAACTTGATGAATTGGATAATTTACGGGAAGAAAGTAATGATAGGGATGAAGACTTTGACAGAGATTTTTAAACCTAAATGTTGTACCCATGTTGTACCAAAAGAAAAAGGCTTTCAGCATTATTTCGCTGAAAGCCTTTATTTTCTAGTGGTGTGGGCCGGGATCGAACCGGCGACACAAGGATTTTCAGTCCTTTGCTCTACCGACTGAGCTACCGCACCATTCCTTTTGGGGTTGCAAATATAGGGTCTCTGCTTAAACTACAAAACATTATTTTATTTTGTCAAATATTTTATCATAATATAATCATTCATATAGTATCCTTCGCCTATCAATACATCCACTTCCTGCTCTATTTCAAATTGCATTTTATGATAGAAGCCGACTGCTTTATTTTGTCTGTTAACCTGCAATTCAATTACTTTTCCATTATGTTCTATTGTAAAATGCTCCACAGCTTCCAGCAACTGTTTCCCAATTCCCTTCTTATGGGTATCTGGAACTACATAAAGTTTTTCCAGTTTAAATCTATCAGGATTATTGGTGGGGGCAACAGCAGCATAGCCCAGACTGTTGTTTTCATCCTTTGCAATAAAAAACTGTTGACCTTTCTTCATCTGCTCTTCCAGCGATTGAAGGTTATATCTTGTGTCCAGCATATAATTTATCTGTTCGCGGCTGACAATATCAGCATACACCACAGGCCATATAGAATAAGCAAGTTGACGTATTGTTGTTATATCTTCTGTAGAAGCAACAAATATCTTTATCATATATTATTTTAAAAAAACACAATAAAATGGATGGAAAATAAAATATAAATACCACAAGGTTATATAACTCACGACTCACGATGTATATTCTCACGATTCACGATGTATTTTCACGACTCACGATGTATATTCTCACGACTCACGATGTATTTTCACAACTCACGATTCCCCTTACAACACTTCTGTTACCCTCACCAGGTAGTTCTTTGGAAAATTAAACATACTGGCCTCCAGTTGACCAAATATGCCAAACACAGTACTGCCACTGCCTGTCATGGAAGCATATGCAGCACCCTTGGAATATAATTCTCTTTTTATAGCGGCTATTTCAGGATGAACTCTTGAAACAGGTACTTCAAAATCATTTATCAGTTCTTTTTTCCAGGTATTGATTGGCTGATGGATAATCTCTTTTATGTTCTTTACAGGAATAATAGCTTTAATTTGTTCAAATGCCCATCGGGTAGCAATATGAATGCCGGGGTTAACCAGCAATACTTTAAATCCCTTAAAGTTGATGGATACTTTTTCCAGTTGTTCACCTCTTCCCAGTCCAATACAAGGTGAATTGATAATAAAGAACGGGCAATCGCTTCCAAGCATTAATGAAAATTCTATCAGTTGTTCTTCGCTGAGTTCCAGATTGAAATATTCATTCAGCATCATCAGGGTATATGCACCATCCGAACTTCCGCCACCAAGTCCTGCGCCCATGGGGATTTGTTTGTTCAGTAAAATATGTACAGGCTTTATTTTATCGGGGAATGCATCTTTCAGTATCTGATATGCATTTACGCATAGGTTCTTCGAAATATCTCCAACTATCTGTGTGCCCAGATTGGTAAACTGAAACTTATCATTTTCAGCAGGAATTATTTCCAGGGCATCCTTCAATCCCACTGGCAGAAAACAGGTCTCAATATTATGAAATCCATCTTTTCTTTTTTCTGTGATATTCAGACCTAGATTTATTTTACAGTTAGGCAAACTAACCATATAGCAGCAATATTAGTTTTGTGATCTCTGACTATTTTTTTCTTTTGTTTATTTCGTCTCTTATTTCAATGGCTTTCATATAGTCTTCATTCTCCAGCACTTCATCCAGCAATGCTTTTAATTCTTCAGAAGTATATTTCGACAAATCATTTTTCGATGTTTCCGCTGCCACATCGGAAATGGGTTCTACCGAAGGTTCTTTAGCTGTAGCGCTCTCTTCCATGGTGATACCGGCATTTTCCAGAATGGTTTCGTAGGTAAATATCGGACAATTGAATCTGACAGCCAACGCAATTGCATCACTTGTTCTGCTATCTATTTCTATTACATCATTGTCGTTAAAACAAATCAGTTTTGAAAAGAAGATACCCTCATTCAGATCATTGATAATAATCTCCTGAAGTTCCACTCCAAACGATTTCATCATGTTTTTCATCAGGTCATGAGTCAGTGGTCTGCTTGGACGCATATTTTCCAGAGCAACCGTTATGGCCTGTGCTTCAAATCCTCCAATCACAATCGGCAATCGTCTGATTCCATTTACTTCTCCCAGTACTACAGCATAAGAATGCGTCTGTGTAATACTGTGCGTAAGTGCAATAATTTCTAATTCAATCTTTTTCATTCCTGTACAAAGAAAATGATTTTATCTCAAAATATTTATTTCCATTACAACATCCAACAAACATTTATATAAATTTGCCCTTCAATAATTACCATGAACATAGAATCTTTATTTAATCTGAAAGGAAAAACAGCCCTTGTTACAGGATGTACCCGTGGCATAGGACAGGCTATGGCCGTGGCTTTGGCCGAATCGGGTGCCGATATTATTGGTGTTTCCAATTCTTTAAAACCTGGCAGCGAAACAGAAAATAAAGTATTGGCAACCGGTCAGAAATTTTATTCCTATGCTGCCAATTTCAGCGATAGAGATGCATTATATAGTTTTATTCAGCAGGTAAAAGCGGAACATCCTGTAATAGATATTCTGATCAACAATGCAGGAATGATACTTCGTAAACCCGCAGCAGAACATCCTGATGAATACTGGGATGAAGTAATGAATGTAAACATCAATGCTCAGTTTATACTCACCCGCGAAATAGGTAAAGACATGGTAGCCAGAAAGAGTGGAAAGATCATTTTCACCTGTTCCTTATTATCTTTTCAGGGTGGAGTAAATGTACCTGGATATGCGGCCAGTAAAGGGGCCCTTGCCAGTTTATTGAAAGCATTCGCCAACGAATGGGCCTGTTACAATGTGAATGTGAATGGTATTGCTCCCGGTTACATTTCTACCGACAACACCGATGCGTTGAGAAACGATGAAGAAAGAAGCAAAGCAATACTTTCGCGTATACCTGCAGGTAGGTGGGGTGAACCTGAAGACTTCAAGGGGCCTACTGTTTTCCTGGCTTCCGATGCTTCTAAATATGTAAACGGAACCATACTGACGGTAGATGGTGGCTGGATGGGCCGATAGAATGAATATTCATCAATTCATTCTTAGGTTGCTGTTTACAATTGTATATGTATTGAGGAGGATGTTTTGGTGCTGATTATTTTTTCCTTACCTAAAACTTCTTTTCTTCGCTATTGTTATCTCATATTTGTATAACAGAACAATAATAATTAAGCAATGAAATACTTTTCAGGGATTATAATGGCAAGCATTCTGTTATTAGCCTGCAACAATAATAAACAAAGCAACATTCCAACTGTAGCCTTTGCCGATGCATTCGAAGACAATACCATTGCTCAGGCAAAGAAGGGCTTCTTCGATGCATTGAAACAGAAGGGCTTTTCGGAAGATGCGAAGACTATTAAAGTGTTGTACCGCAATGCTCAGGGCGATATACCTGCCTTGAATCAGATAGTTAAATACTTTATCAGCGAAAAGGCCGATCTGATTGCCACCAATCCTTCCATTGCAACCATTACAGCAGTACAGCAAACAAAGACCATTCCGGTATTCATGATGGTGTCGCCTGTGCCTGCGCAGATGAAAGTGATAGATGATAAAGGAAATGCTCCTGCCAATCTTTTTGGTGTGGGCGAAACACTCGATTATATAGATACTTCCTTTGCGCTCATTCCGCAGCTTATTCATCCAAAAGGAGCTAAGCTGGTGATAGGAATGTTGTACAATCAGTCGGAGCCACAGTCTGTAGATGCTCTGGCACGTATCAAACAACTGGCCGTTAAAATGAATGTGGAAGTAAAGGCACTTTCAGTCAGCAGTACTTCCGAAGTGCAACTGGTGGCGCAATCTTTATTGACCAACAATATAGATGTGTTCTTTGCCAATCCCGACAATACAGTATTTGCTTCTTTCGAGACCATTGTAAAGTCCTGCAACAATGCTAAAGTGCCCATCATTTCAAGCGAGGCAGGGTTGGTGGCAAGGGGTGCAGTGGCAGCTTATGGTGCCGATATGTATCAGTGGGGTTTTCAGGCGGGTGAACAGGCTGCTGTTTATCTGCAGACCAAGTCTACTGCCGGTTTGCAATCGCAGAAAGTACTGTTGCACAAACATGTTTACAACACACTGGTGGCTAAAACATTTAATATCAATATCCCATCCAATTACGAAGCCATTCACTAAATGTTCGACTTTTATATAACAGCACTTATTCTGGGATTATGTCTATCGGCGATGGCTACGGGCATCTTCATATCCATGAAGATATTTCATATCCCCGATATTACCACCGATGGTAGTTATACCCTGGGTGCTGTTGTTACGGCTATCTGTATTACCAAGGGGTGGCATCCATTGGTAGCGCTTCCGGTGGTGATGCTGATTGGTGCTTTTGCGGGTACTATTACGGGGCTGATTCATACTAAGCTAAAGATCGATGCCTTGCTGTCGGGGATACTGGTAATGACGGCTTTGTATTCTATTAATCTGACATTGCTGGGCAGGTCGAATGTTCCATTACTGAATGTAAAGACCATCTTTAACAGCTTTTCTTTTTTTATCAATGAAAACTATCAGCAGCTGTTCATTATCCTGATACTGGTGTTGATGATTGTATTCAGCATTGCCTATATTTTAAAGACAGACTTCGGGCTGAGTATGCGTGCCGTTGGCGATAGTCCTTCCATGACCAAAGCCCTGGGAATCAACAACGATGCTATGAAGATTACGGGGCTGGCAATAGCAAATTCACTCACTGCAACTAGTGGTTATCTGGTGGCGCAATATCAGAACTATACAGATATTAATATGGGCATTGGCATTGTTATTACCGGACTGGGTTCGGTACTGATTGCCGATACCATCATTGCCCGGTTCAGCATTCAGAATGTGATACTTCAGCTGGCCATTGTGGCTATGGGTTGTATTATCTTTCAGCAGGTGCTGGCCTTTGCCCTTACGCTGGGCATAGACCCTAAATTGCTGAAGCTGATTACCGCTGTGTTTGTGTTGTCCATTGTTTCTCTCACCCGTTTAAGCAGTTTAAGGAAATGATTGAAATAAAGAATGTATCCAAGCTGTTTAATCCTGGCCAACTGAATGAAGTAAAGGCTTTGCAGGACATTAATCTGACCATCATGCCCAAAGAATTTGTGGTGGTGATAGGGGCCAATGGCAGTGGCAAGAGTACTCTGATGAACATCATATCGGGGGCAGAGCAACCAAGCTCGGGAACTATCTTTATTAATGAGGACGATGTAAGCAATCTGCCGGAATATAAAAGAAGCAAATGGATATCCCGTGTGTTTCAGAATCCATTGAGTGGAACGGCGCCGAATCTGAGTATTATAGAAAACTTCCGGCTGGCATCGCTTCGTACGCAATCCAAATTATTGTCGGTTGGTATTAATGATTCTTTTAAGAAGACTGTGCAGGATAAAATAGCCTCCTTAAATATGGGGCTGGAGAATAAGATCAATCAGAACATGGGAACCTTGTCGGGGGGACAAAGACAGGCGCTTACCCTGCTAATGAGTGTGATGGACAACACCGAGGTGTTGTTGCTGGATGAACCAACTGCTGCCCTGGACCCTAAGATAGCGTCTACCATCCTGCAGACTGCCGAAAAGATGATCCATCAGTTGAACCTGACGGCCATCTTCATTACCCACAATCTGAAAGATGCCCACCAATATGGCAACAGACTGATACGCCTTCAGGAAGGCAAGATAGTGAATGACCTGAATGCCGAAGAGAAGGGTAGGATATCGGCAAGTGATATGCTGGAATGGTTTATGTAAGAGGGGGTACATAATGTATTCTTTAGTTTTTCTTTTTTTGTACCTGAGCTGTTTCCTGAGTTTATCGAAGGATGCCGAAGGTTAGTCTTTAGTTTTTGTATTCCTTTTTACTTTTTACTTTTTACTTTCTTTTGGGCGTTGCCCTCCGGGCCCGTGCTGGCTTTTCCTATCTTTTTTTGCGCCACACATTGGGTCCCTGAGTTTACCGAAGGGTGAAGTGTGGCGCAAAAAAAGGATATTCCCTGCCATCACTAACGCGAAATACAGAATACA
>Ga0364886_10693_pt1 | contig 13033 bp, 8 predicted proteins | sample ExccelJu500001D3_4_FD_206926 | JGI IMG/M metagenome (GOLD analysis project Ga0364886, IMG submission 206926) | Enriched cells from Trout Bog Lake Hypolimnion, Wisconsin, USA - BchlTB.July23.5000.01.D3 | ecosystem: Environmental > Aquatic > Freshwater > Lake > Hypolimnion/Profundal zone | place... | reverse complement strand
TTTTAAATCCCTAAGATCTGTTTCCCTTGTATTTTTCCAATAAAATCCTTTCCAATGGATTAAAGCTGGCATAATACTTCACGGTTGGTAACAGTTTATCGAATAATGAACATTTCATTATTTTGAAGTACTTTTGCACCCTCAATATTTGACATGGGATTAAAAGAAGAAATAGTGCGCCGGAGAACCTTCGGCATTGTGAGTCACCCCGATGCGGGGAAAACGACATTGACGGAAAAACTCCTCCTTTTCGGTGGTGCAATCCACGTTGCGGGCGCCGTAAAAAGCAATAAAATTAAGAAAGGGGCAACTTCCGACTTTATGGAGATTGAAAGGCAGCGCGGTATTTCAGTGGCTACCTCGGTAATGGGCTTTGAATTCAACGGATATAAGGTAAATATTCTTGACACACCGGGTCACCAGGATTTTCAGGAAGATACTTTTAGGACGCTGACAGCCGTAGATAGCGTGATTATCGTCATCGATGCGGCCAAAGGGGTTGAACCTCAAACCGAAAAGCTCATGAGTGTCTGTCGCAGCCGCAAGACACCCGTAATCGTTTTTGTCAACAAAATGGACCGACCTGCTGATGATACATTTGATCTTCTGGATGATATTGAAAAGCAATTGCTTATCAAGGTCCGGCCATTAAGCTGGCCCATTAACAACGGTCCGGAGTTTAAGGGTGTCTACAATATCTACGATAAAAACCTGGTTCTCTTCGATCCAAGTATTACGGATATCCGTCCAGGGATTAGTTTTACTGATACCAATAGTCCCGAACTTGATAATATAATCGGAAAGGATGCGACGGTTTTACGCGAAGAGCTTGAAATCCTTGATGAGATATATCCGGAATTCGATATCGAGCAATACCTTGCTGGAGACCTGGCTCCTGTATTTTTTGGAAGCGCATTGTACAACTTCGGTGTTAAAGAGCTTCTTGATACCTTTGTCCGGATTGCCCCGTCGCCAAGGCCCAAAAAGGCGGAAGAACGTCTGGTTTATTGCGATGAAGAGACTTTTACCGGTTTTGTATTTAAAATCCATGCCAATATTGATCCGAATCACCGCAGCAGGATCGCCTTTGTGAAAATCTGTTCCGGTAAGTTTGAACGAAATAAGAATTATCGACATATCCGTTTAGGGAAAGTTTTTAAATATTCGAGTCCCACAGCCTTTATGGCCGATAAAAAAGAGGTGATCGATGAAGCGTTTCCCGGAGATATCGTGGGAATACCTGATACCGGGAACTTTGTGATCGGAGACACACTAACGGAAGGAGAAATCCTTCATTACAAAGGAATACCATCATTTTCACCCGAGATTTTCCGCTATATCGAGAATGCTGACCCCATGAAATCAAAGCAACTTGCAAAGGGTGTGGATCAGTTAATGGATGAGGGTGTTGCCCAGTTGTTTGTTAGTCAGCTCAATGGCCGTAAGATCATCGGAACTGTGGGGGCGCTCCAGTTTGAGGTAATTGAGTATCGTCTTGAACATGAGTATAATGCAAAATGTCGCTGGGAATCATTATCTCTCTACAAAGCGTGCTGGATTCAATGTGAAGACAAAGCTATGCTTGACGATTTTAAGAAACGGAAATACAATAAGATGTCACTCGATAACCGGAGACGGGATGTTTTCATGGCCGATTCTTCCTTTATTCTGGATATGGCTCAACGCGATTTCCCGAAAATCCAATTTCATTTCACTTCGGAATTCTAGGATAGGCTATTAGGCTGATAGGCTATTAGGCTGATAGACTGTAGGCTATTAGGCTGTTAGGCTGATCGATTTTAATATTTCAGATTTTTGCTAAAATCAATTTACGGAAAATTGATAAACAATATTTAGTAGCTTTAAATTCAATCTATTAAATCGATATTTAATCTGGGAGTTAATTGTCAAAAGTCACAAATATAAAATTCACTTCTCACCTCTATGAACCTATATCCTGAATAACTTCGGCCTTCAGCCTAAAAGTCTACAGCCTATTAGCTTTTTTTTGTCAATTCGTAAATAGTTTTTAATTTTACGCCCTACCAGTACCTACCAGTTGGTCTGTAATTTTAAAACTTCCGCCATGACTAAGAATCTGATTTTATCAGGATTGCTGATCCTGTTTGCTTTGATAGGGAATAGTCAGTCTTTACAGGTCCCTTTTAATGAAAAGCTGCCCCATGATTGGGAAAATCAGGCAGTTTCTGAGCTAAACAGGGAGACTCCCCACGCTTCCCTAATGCCTTTCGATACCCAGGAAAAGGTGATCGCGAATGATTTTTCAGCTTCCCCCTTTTATAAATGTCTCAATGGTCAGTGGAAGTTTAACCTTGTTTCTAAACCAACTGATCGCCCCTCCCTCTTTTTTCAACAAAAATTCGACGACAGCAGCTGGAAATTAATCGATGTTCCTTCGAACTGGGAACTTAAAGGTTATGATTATGCAATATATACAAATATTAAATATCCTCATAAAGCAACACCACCAACCATTCAGGAAAATTACAATCCGGTCGGTTCCTACCGTATGGAATTCGAGACCCCTGCTGCATGGGATGGAAGGGAAATTATCCTTCATTTCGGAGCAGTGACTTCAGCAATGTACGTGTGGGTAAATGGACAAGAGGTGGGTTACAGTGAAGACAGCAAGACACCTTCCGAATTTAACGTCACCAAATATCTGAAAAGCGGTAAGAATCTGCTGGCCGTTCAGGTATTTCGCTGGTGCGATGGCTCCTATCTCGAAGATCAGGATTTCTGGCGCATGAGCGGGATTACGCGGGACGTATACCTGGTCGCGCGGAATAAAACACATATTTTTGATTTTATGGTAAAATCAAGCCTGGATAATCGCTATAAAGAAGGAGTTTTTGGTCTCGGTATCACCCTTCGGAACCTGCATAAGGACCCTCAGAATACCACCATTGAGGCAAAGCTGCTCGATGAAAATCGGGAAATCCTTCAGTTTACAAAGAAAACTAAGGTTGAGACAGGTACTCAGACCATCAATTTTGCAGGCAATGTCCCAAATGTGAGACAATGGAGTGCAGAAACGCCCAATCTGTATCATCTTATTATAACTCAAAAAGACGATGCCGGAAAGATCATTGAAACCCTGGGGTGTCAGGTTGGCTTCCGGACGATTGAGATCAAAAATGGAAATTTGCTCGTGAACGGCATGCGCATCCTTGTAAAGGGGGTGAACATGCACGAACATAATGAACTAACCGGACATGTTCAGGATTTGGAGACAATGGTCAAGGATATTTCAACGATGAAAAAGTTCAATATCAATACGATGCGTTGTTGCCATTACCCCCAGCCTGAGAAGTGGTATGAGCTCTGCAACAAGTACGGACTCTACCTGATCGATGAGGCAAATATTGAATCTCACGGGATGGGTTATGGCAAAGAATCGCTTGCCAAAGACTCCACATGGTTTGGCGCCCACCTCTTCAGAACCCGTAATATGTTTGAACGTGACAAAAATAATCCGGCAGTAATTATCTGGTCTTTGGGGAATGAGGCTGGTGATGGAACCAATTTTATCAAGACCTACAGATGGGTAAAATCACACGATCAATCCCGGCCGGTCCAATATGAACAAGCCCGCACCTCTTCGCACACCGACATTTATGTTCCCATGTATGCAACAATTAGTGAGATTGTTAAATATGCCTCAAAACATAGGGATAAACCGTTGATTCAATGTGAATATGCCCATGCGATGGGGAACAGCACAGGGAATCTGCAGGATTACTGGAATGCTATTGAATCTCACAATCAACTTCAGGGTGGCTGTATCTGGGACTGGGTTGACCAGGGATTGCTTACCACCAATGAAAAAGGGGAAAAGTTCTGGGCGTATGGAGGCGACTTTGGTCCCAAAGATGTATGGACCGATGGAAACTTTAACATTAATGGGCTGGTAGATCCTAACCGTGCTCCGCATCCGGGTTTATATGAAGTAAAGAAAGTCTATCAGTATATTGGTTTTAAGGCTGTTGATATTAAAAATGGAAATTTTCAGCTGAAAAATAAGTATGATTTTCTGAACCTGAATAATTTTAGTTTTGACTGGCGGATTGAGGGTGATGGAATAAAAGTAGCCGAAGGAAAACTTCCTGCATTCAACGTGCCTGCACACCAAACTGCAAATTTTTCAATCCCATTAAATCTAAAGCCGGAATCGGGGAAAGAGTACTTTCTCATAATCAGTGCCAAAACGATTGGGGCGACCGATTTAATTCCCTCAGGACATGAAGTAGCCTATGAACAATTCAAACTCCCGGTTCAGAAGGCAGCGAAATCAGAAGTTCTTTCGGGTAAGCTAACTTTGACCAAAGAGAATGGCAAGGCGCTCATTAAGGGGGCCGATTTTGCAGTGGGTTTTGATTTAGTGAAAGGGAATATCACTAGTTTGGTACTGGCAGGGAAAGAGATGCTCAAGGAAGGGAAGGGGCCGGAACCCGATTTCTGGAGAGCACCGACAGATAACGATTTTGGAAATGGCCTCGACAAAAGGTGCCATGTGTGGCGCAAGGCTGGAGAGAACCGTAGATTAACCTCCTCGAAGGTGAATCAGATCACAGAAAATAAGATCGACATAACGCTTGTTTTTGATATTCCCGGACTGCAGGATGAACCTATTGCCAAATATGAATCAGTATACCATGTTTATGGCAACGGTGAAATCGAGGTTATGAATAAATATACAGCAATTTCACCAGATTTGCCTGAAATTCCAAGGATGGGGATGAATCTGCAACTGGCACGCGAATATGAAAATATGCAGTGGTTCGGCCGCGGACCGCAGGAGAACTATTGGGACAGGAATAGCGGAGCTCTGGTTGGACTCTATTTAGGCAAGGTAAAGGATCAGTATTGGGCTTATGTGCGCCCCCAGGAGAATGGAAATAAAACAGATGTAAGGTGGGTTTCGTTCACAAATAATGACGGGAATGGCCTGCTGGCTATCGGATTACCCCTTTTGAGCGTGAGCGCACACCATAATCTGATGGAGGATTTCGAATCTCCTGTTCGTACCATTGGCCGTATTTATGAAGGAAAGGTCGTTGTTAATCGTCATGTTAACGATGTAAAAGAGCGAAACCTGGTATCGGTGAACCTTGACTACAAGCAAATGGGTGTTGGGGGAGACAATAGCTGGGGAGCACATACCCATCCGGAATATCTGCTCACAGACAGCACCTATAATTATTCATTCCTTCTGAAAATGATCCGCAAGGGTGAGGATCCCAATTCGATTGCCAGAAGCAAAAGAACAGAGCATTGAACAGTTAATAATTTCAAAAAAAGCTTCGGCGTCTGATAAGGCACCGAAACTTTTTTTGACTTAAATCCATCTTCTGAATACCAGCCGTACCTATTGTGTCTGACCTCGGTTGATCTGTGTCTGCATCATTAGCTTTTCGATCGAATAATCTTCTCGTTTGGCTGCATCATTGTCCCCGAATACTGCGGGTGTTGATTCGATGATGGTCTCTATGAAATCTTTTAACTGATGGTCAATATAAAGGTATTCGTCTGATTTAAGATCATGCCGATGGGTTAATTCGGCAAGTTCACACTCCAGATTGATTAATTTATCAATCAACAAATGGAAATTTTGAAGTAAGATAATTATAAAACCTTTATCAACGAAATCCTCAATATGAGACTCCAGCTGTCTGACTAATTTCAGACAGCTTCTCTGAATCTCGCCGACAGATCTCAGGTTAAGTGCATCTTTTACTTCAGTGAAGCAGAAGCCTGAAACATAGAGATTGGTTACCTTGGAGCCACTTCGCAAAAAGGTTTCGGTGATGTTTAATAACGGACTGAAATTGGGAATGAATTCTTCAATTTTCTTGTTTAATTGAATGACCTTATCATTAAATATTTTCGATGACTTCCTGTCAAGCAATGAGTTGACCTTCTCCTCAAAACGGAGTAGAAATTCCTGATTGAATTTTGGGGAATACTGTTCAAAATAGGACTTATCCCGTTTATAATTAGAAAGTATCCGATCTGCTAGAATCGGCATTTCTGATGAATTGAAACGGTAGGCGGCTTTATTCATGATTAAAAATTTTAAATAAAGTTTAAAGAAAGAAATAGCCAGAGTATCGTTTTTACCCGAAAATAAATTAGTTAATAAATTCTGAACTTGGTCGTTTCACCAGGAATAGGGTAACTGAATGATCTCGGTATCTTGGTATGGGTAAATGTACATTAATAACGAATGGAATGCAAATTTTCAAGCTGTTTTTTCACTGACCGTATTGATTAATTTCCGGAAATCAGCTGATTTCCGGAACAAAGTTATGCCGTGAATCGTTAATTAAAATAGCTATAAAACAGATATGATGAGAAAAACATTAATTTTCCTGATCGGGTTGTTTACAGTAATTTCTTCCGGATTAAAGGGTTCCATCAAATACAATACCAACATGGAGATGAAAGGTGAAACGTTAAAGAGTGCCGTTTTTGCAGGTGGATGTTTCTGGTGTACAGAGGCAATTTTCAGTCAGTTAAAAGGGGTTGAAAAGGTTGTATCCGGTTATTCGGGTGGGAAAACGGTCAATCCTACCTATAGGGAGGTATGCACAGGATTGACAGGTCATGCTGAATGCACCCAGATAACTTATGATCCTGATCAGATCACTTTTGCGGAACTGCTCGAAGTTTTCTGGACCACCCATGATCCTACAACACTCAACCGACAGGGTGCTGACAGTGGTACCCAGTATCGTTCGGCCATATTTTATACCGATGAAGATCAACAGCAGGAGGCAATTGCCTATAAGGCTAAACTTGAAAAGGAAAAGATATGGGATCACCCGATTGTTACGGAAATCACCCGGTTTGAGAAGTTCTATCCGGCAGAGGATTACCACCAGGAATATTATGCGAATAATACCAACCAGGGGTATTGTCGGATTGTAATCACGCCGAAATTGGAAAAATTTAAAAAGATTTTCGCCGGTAGGCTCAAGAAGAATTAGTGAATAACGCATTTATGCCAGCGGCCAACCTAAGGTTAAAAGCTGCTTTTTGCCAGTAGCCAGAAGCCAGCCGCCAATCGCAGTTAACCATTTTCCAGTCCCTGTATACTAGTTTACGATAAGCTCATCCAGCGATCTCTTAGGAACGTAATGAATGCCATTTGCGTCGTTGTAATACCGGATGTTGCCATCCGGGCCAACCTCAGTGATCATCACCATTTCAATCGGTTTGCCCAATGCGATTACATCGATTATTCCAAGATTTGTCGGAAGTTGGAGAATGGCTGAAAGCCTGTTCTTATTGATTGATTGAATGATACATCCTCCCAATCCCTTTTCAACTGCACCAAGCAGTATATTTTGCATCGCAATTCCGTCGTCACAAAAATAGTTGTCCGCAATTTCGTGGTCGAGCAGCACAATAATATATGCAGAAGGACGTTCCCCTTTCTCCGGTCCGGGCCAATCCTTAAGGTAAGCGGCCCATGCAAGTGTAGGGAAAATCTGCTCGTTCAGGTTCTTTTCATGGCTTAAAAAATACTTTAATGGTTGCCCGTTTCTGCCTGATGCTGCAAACCGGGCAAGGTCTATTAACTCAACAAGCGTGGCCCGGTCAATCTCATATTGCTCGTCGAACCTTCTGTAACTGCGATTGTTGAGGGCTAAATCCTTAAAGTTCATATTCTTTGGTTTTTATGTTAGGTACTCTTTACCTGAAACAAGGTAAGAATTTTTAAAGTGATTTTTATAACCGGTCACAATTTGGTAAGTTTGCGACAGATATTAAAATTAGTCAACTATCAATCTAACTGAATGGCGGTCTTTCTGATTCTTCTTGTCGGATGTTTCTCGGGAATGGTGACTGGTTTAACAGGCGCCTCCGGTGTGATGGTTGTTGTGCCGCTGATCTTAATCTTATTCAAGTTCCCTATCCACGAAGCAATTGGTACGAGTCTGGTTGTAGATGTGCTAACCTCACTTGTTATTTCAGTTACCTATTTTAAAAATAACAATATAGCCCTTAAATCTGCCGGATTAGTGGCCCTCTCTTCAATTGGGATGGCGCAAATAGGAGCCCGTTTTTCGGATAAGATACCCGAACGCGGGCTTGATTCCGGATTCTCTTTTGTTTTGATTGTGTTGGCATTGATCATTTGGCAAACCGGGATTCAGAGGGATAAGACACCGGTTGCCCCATTCAACCTGTCCGATCACAGATCGCCATTATGGCGAATTCTTCTGTCCATTCTACTGGCTGGAGGAAGCGGCTTTATGACCGGTTTTATCGGTGCAGGAGGGGGGACGAATATTTTATTGATCCTTTTGTTTGTCAACCGGTTTCCGATGCACAATGCCCTGGGAACCTCCATTCTGATCATGTCGTTTACGGCATTATCGGGTGTAATCGGTCATGCCTCATTAGGGAACGTGAATCTGATGACAGGCATAGTTCTGGCAGTCAGTGCAATTCCCACCGGTATCTATTGTGCCCGGTTTGCCAGCAAGATTAGTGAGCGGTCACTTTCACGACTCATGGGTGGGGTTTACCTGATTCTGGGAGTTGTAATGATCATTGTTAACCTGCGGAATTCATAACAAGGCTCATCTATTCCCCTTTTGTGACAATTCGTTCCTTAATCAATGCCACGTCCAGTTTGAGTTGATTCAGTGTATAAGCCAGATCAGCTGACGAAATTTCGCCGGAAGGCAACTCCTCACTGATGTAATGGACAAACCTCCAGATTTCGCGGATCTCAACCACTGCAAGTTCGTACGGTTTGTATATGGGATTCAAAGAGATCAGATTGATTTTTCCATCTTTTCCGATTCTGTTTTCAATAATCTTAAAGACAATTCCCTCGTCAAGGGTGAGTACAATGCATGCTTCCCCATTTTTCAATACATTCCAGTCCTGGACAAATTCACCGGTTATCCATGCTCCGTCGGGGATAGGTGACATTGAATCACCACTGATCTGGAAGGTACGGTACTTCCGTTCGGTAGAGAGGAACGGGAGTTGAAATACGGGAAGATTTCGCACAAATTCAGGATCGGCAAACCCCCGCATGTAGCCTGCTTTCGCCTTCTCTGGCACCAGTTCGATATTTTCGTTATTGGCACTGTCAACGGTCGTAGTAAGGACCCGTAATTTAGACCCTTTAACAAACACATCGAACCCGTTCTCCAGCTGGCGCAGCTCACTCTCCCTAAGCTTTGACAGATCAACCTTGATCAGCGTATCGACAGAGATTCCGAAATAGTCAGAATAGGCAACCAGTTGCTGGATGCCCGGTTGTGCCACTCCATTTTCGTAGCCGCTCAGCGTTGAGCGCTTCATGTTCAGGGTAAAGGCCACTTCGTCCTGGGTCCGTCCGCGCCGTTTGCGCATCAGTTTGATGTTTGAGTTAAAGTACATGGTAGGAGTTATGAGTTATGAGATGTAAGTTATAAGTTATGAGATGTGGATGGCGGATGAATGTTGTTCAATTACCGGATGGAACCCGAATGTGAGATATTTGCTTCACCGATTCCAGCTTCGTTCCAATTCATCCGTATTTACCGGACCTGCCGTTCCATTGTCAAATTATCCCATTGTCAAATCGCCAAATCGCCGAATTGTCAAATTTTTTCACCCCCCGGATAACAATTCTTTTAAATAATGATTATATTATAACCGGAATAATGATTAAATACTAATCAAAGTTAATTCATTTTCCAGAGAAACAAAAAATTTTCGACAAAAAATAAAATATTAGTTATGGAAGAGATCAGTCAGTTATCGAATAAGACAGTCGTTCACTATGATCTCGATACTTTTTTTGTCTCGGTTGAACGGCTGCAAAACAGCAAGCTAATCGGGAAGCCGGTGATTATCGGGGGGACCTCTGACCGGGGTGTGGTGGCGAGCTGCAGCTACGAATCCCGGTTGTTTGGTGTCCGTTCGGGTATGCCCATGAAGCTGGCCCGACGGCTCTGTCCCGAGTCTTTCCTGGTTCGTGGCGATATGGAGAGTTACAGCCGTTATTCGGATATGGTGACACAGATTATCGCCGAGCGGGCTCCCGTCTACGAAAAGGCCTCGATTGATGAGCATTACCTCGATATTACGGGAATGGACCGTTTTTTCGGGTGTATGAAATGGGCTCATGAGCTGCGCCATACCATTATCAAAGAGAGCGGTCTGCCTATTTCATTCGGGCTGTCGGTGAATAAAACAGTCTCTAAGATTGCCACGGGTGAAGCCAAGCCGAACGGAGAGAAAGAGGTCTTGCCACGCGCTGTTCAACTGTTTCTTGATCCCCTTTCAATCCGGAAGATTCCCATGATTGGTGCCAAGACTTATTACCTGCTCCGTTCAATGGGGATCGAAACGATTCATACCCTTGCCGAGATTCCCATGGAGATGATGCTGCAGGTACTGGGTGAAAACGGGATTGCCATGTGGAAGAAGGCACATGGGATTGACAATACACCGGTCAAACCCTATTCCGAGCAAAAATCGATCAGTACCGAGCGGACCTTTGAGCAGGATACCACCGATGTTAATTTCCTGGAGCAGCTCATCGTGGGGATGACCGAGAAACTTGCCTTTCAGCTCCGGAAACAGCAGAAGATGACCTCCTGTGTCACAGTGAAGATCAAATATTCAAACTTCGACACCTATAGTCAGCAACTGCGGATTCCATACACCCAGTTCGATCATACACTGCTTGCAACGGCCAAAGATCTTTTTAGGAAGCTTTATCAGCGGCGTATGCTGATCCGGCTCATTGGCGTCCGGTTCAGTCACCTGGTCAGCGGTACCCAGCAACTCGATCTTTTTGAAGATACCTCTGAACGGGTGAATCTCTACCGGAGTATGGATCAGATCCGAAACCGGTTTGGTCCTGCTGCGATCCGGCGCGCATCTGGACTGGCTGCCCGCAAAACTATCGATGCCATGAAAACGATTCCTTCTCCCGTTCCTCCGGGGCAATTAATTATTAAACGGGGGTATCATTGATTTAAAATCGTTGAGACGCGTTTCAAACGCGTCTTTACCTCCCTTCATTTTCCATTCATTCTTTCATTCTTTCATTTTTCCTATGTTATTTTCATGTCACACCTGGTATAGCCTGCGTTACGGAACCATGAAACCTGAAACGTTGTTGCAGGAGGCGGCCAAAAACCACCTTCCCGTAGTTATTATGGCCGATATCAATAACACCACCGGTGTGATCGATTTTGTGAAAGAGGCCCAAAAACAGGGGGTTAAGCCTATTGCCGGAATCGATTTCCGCAATGGCGACCGTCATCTTTACACGGGAATTGCCCGAAATAACGAAGGCTTCCGCGAGCTGAATGAATTTCTGAGTCTTCACCTGATGGAAAAAAAAACGTTTCCGGCAGTGCCCGACCGTTTTAACCAGGCCTATGTGATCTATCCTTTCGGGGAGAAAGAGATAGCCGAACTGCGCGACCATGAATTTATCGGGGTTCAGCCGCAGGATATCAACCGGCTCCGCTACATCACCGCCAAAAAATATTTTCATAAACTGGTGGTTTACCAGCAGGTTACTTTCTCGGGGAAATATGACTTTTTACTCCATAAACACCTGCGCGCCATTGATCACAACACCTTGCTGAGTAAGATTGCCCCGGAGCAGACCGGCCGGGAGAGCGATATCTTCCGCCCTTTCGATGATCTGCTTGTTGCCTTTGCCGATTTCCCGGAGATTCTTCAGACCACCAAAAAGCTGCTCGATGATTGTTCCATCACCTTTGATTTCAAGGTGGCCAGAAACAAGCAGCTCTTCACCGGAAGTCGGTACGATGATAAGCTGTTGCTTGAGAAGCTCGCGCTTGACGGATGGAAATACCGCTATAGCAATGATCCTGAGGCGCTTAAACGGGTGAATCACGAACTGGCCATCATCGACAAACTCGGATTTTCGGCCTATTTCCTGATCACCTGGGATATTATCCGCTATTCGATGAGCCGCGGCTTTTATCATGTGGGACGTGGTTCAGGCGCCAATTCGATTGTGGCCTATTGTCTGAAGATCACCGATGTCGATCCGATTGAGCTGAATCTCTATTTTGAGCGTTTCCTCAATCCCAAACGATCTTCACCCCCCGACTTTGATATCGACTTTTCGTGGCGTAACCGCGACGATATCCATGAATATATTTTTAAACGTTATGGACACAGGCATACGGCACTCCTTGGGGCGATGAACACCTTTCAGGGAAAGTCGATCCTGCGTGAGCTGGGGAAGGTGTACGGGCTGCCGAAAGATGAGATTGATGTGCTGGCCGATGATCCGGCTGCCGCGACAACGGGTGGAGAATTGTACCGGCAGCTGTTTGCGGTGGGAGCGCTGATGCAGGATTTTCCCAATCTGAGAACCATTCACGCAGGTGGCGTGCTGATTTCGGAGGAGCAGATAACCTGTTACACCGCTCTCGATCTTCCGCCGAAGGGGTTTCAGACAACCCAGTGGGATATGTATGTGGCCGAAGATATCGGCTTTGAGAAACTCGATATTCTGAGCCAGCGCGGCATCGGCCACATCAACGACAGTATTGAGATCATTCAGCGGAACCGGAAGATGAAGATTGATATTCACCGGGTGCAGGAGCTCAAGGATGATCTGCAGGTGAAGCATCAGCTCAGGATTGGCGAGACGATCGGCTGCTTTTATATTGAGAGCCCGGCGATGCGTGGCCTGCTGAAAAAACTCCATTGCGACAACTATATTTCGTTGGTGGCAGCCAGTTCGATTATCCGTCCGGGTGTTGCCAAGAGCGGGATGATGCGGGAGTATATCAACCGTTTTCACCATCCGAAAAGCTTTACCTATCTCCATCCGGTGATGAAGGAGCAGCTCGAAGAGACTTACGGGGTGATGGTTTTTCAGGAGGATGTGCTCAAGGTGTGTCACCACTTTGCAGGGCTCGATCTGGCAGATGCCGATGTGCTGCGCCGGGCCATGAGCGGAAAGTTCCGTTCAAAGAGCGAGTTTCAGCGGATCATTGACCGT
>Ga0364886_10551_pt1 | contig 13098 bp, 12 predicted proteins | sample ExccelJu500001D3_4_FD_206926 | JGI IMG/M metagenome (GOLD analysis project Ga0364886, IMG submission 206926) | Enriched cells from Trout Bog Lake Hypolimnion, Wisconsin, USA - BchlTB.July23.5000.01.D3 | ecosystem: Environmental > Aquatic > Freshwater > Lake > Hypolimnion/Profundal zone | place... | reverse complement strand
GGAAATGTTGTGCAAGCGCATAACCAACCGACATAATCACGTCTTCGATTCCTTTGGTATAGTTATCGGCAGAGAAATGAGAGATCATATTTCTGACAGCATCGTTCCAGAAGATATCGCCCAGCTTTTCGTGAATGCCTTTGTCGCCATAAACAGCCAGCTTTCTATCTTTAATGGCCACATATACCAGCACGCCATTGCGTTGTTCTGTAGCTTCCATTTTCAGCTGACTGAACAATCCTTTGGCATGATCGAGCGCATCGGGCGACTTGCAATGGGTTTCGATAAACACCCGCACCTCGCCACTTGTTTGCTTTTCAGCCGCCTTGATAGCTTCCGTAATACGATCCTTTTCCTTTTGGGAAAAGTAGTTCTGCGGTTTCTTCTTAAAGATAGAAAACATAATGACTGATATTAAATGTGATAAGTTGTAAGTTATATGTTGTAAGTTGTAAGTAGAGCCACATCGTTTAAATGGATAGTAGTTTACTTATAACTTACAACATAAAACCTATTACTATAATTAGAACTTAACTTCAGGTGCTTTTTCGCTTCCTGCTTCGGCTTTGAATGGTTCCTTAGCTTTGAATCCAAACATATTGGCGAAGATGTTGTTAGGGAAAGACCTTGCTGTGATATTGTAGTCCTTTACAGCATTATTGAAGTCGTTGCGCGACACCTTAATTCTGTTTTCGGTACCTTCCAGTTGTGCCTGTAAACCTCTGAATGCGTCGTTTGCACGAAGTTCAGGATACTTTTCACTCACCATCATTAATCTGCCTAAAGCCTGCGATACCTGACCCTGTGCCTGTTGGAACTGTTGTAGTTTTTCAGGAGTAAGATCTTTAGGATCTATTTTGATTTGCGTAGCAGAAGCCCTTGCAGCAATTACATCGGTTAAAGTTGATTTCTCGAAATTAGCTTCACCCTTTACGGTGTTCACCAGATTAGGAATCAGATCGGCACGACGCTGATAGTCGCTTTGTACATTAGCCCATGCATTACCTACCCCTTCATCCAGTTTTACCAGACTATTGTAACCATTACAACCACAACCTCCTAAAAGTAGAATAAAGACTAAGATTCCAATCAAGGTTAAATTTTTAGTACTCATACTGTCTTGTTTTATTATTATTTATTAATGTAAATATAGGGTACAAAGTAAATGCAACAAATTAGATTATGGCAATTTGTCAGAGAGCATTTATTGTACAATAGGATAACCGGCAAATAAGCAGGGTTGATTCATCCCTGTAATGTTTGTATGGCAAAATGGATAGGAACTATATTATTCTGTCAAAATGTCAGAAACAAACAGGGGAATCGTATTAAGGAACGATGAAGTTTATCTGTGTTGTAGTGCTTGTTGTACCCAATGGAAACAGGGTAAAAGAAGTATTTGCAGTACTGATCCAGTCGCCACTACTAACTGTATTGTTGCCATCTTTATCGTAGAAAGCATAATAATAGTAAGTGCCGGGATGCATATAATTGAAAACAAAACCTTTACTGTTTGGGGCTAAAAGCACATAACGGGATATGAACTTAGTATTGGCAGCATTAAACACAGCGCCATTGAAGAGCGGCTGCGTAGTAATGATTAATAAAACCTTTTTAGTAGTGTCGGGGGTAAAGCCGGCAGCATAACTAAAAGAAGCAGTAGTCTTACCTAAATAAGGCTGTGCATTCTCAGGATAAGGATCGCCCGCAGGTATGCCGGAAGTACCATAAAATATAGTTTCCGAAAGACCTGTAAATGAATTGGAGAAGTCTTTGGTTAATGTCTTCTGCGGAAAGGAAAAATCAGCTGTGGCAGCCTGACAGGAAATAGTATCCTGCAGCTTTGCAGACCATGACATGTGCAGGGTAGCTGCGCCGAGGGTATTGTATTTATTGGTATAAGACCGGATGTAAAGACTATCGGCCCTGAAAATGACTTCGCTGCAGGCACGGTTCTTTCCTTTGATGATTTCAGAAAAACGGTAATAAGAACCAGAGGTAGTTTCGGAAACACTGTCGGCCAACAGATAAGATACCCGTTTAAGTGCAGTAAAGGAGCCACCGTTGCGGAATGCAACTCGATATTGATTGTTGTATTTTGCAATGAAGAAGGACATGAATATGTCGTTGAGAGAATCCAGTTCATTCTTTGCCGATACCTGATTTGCAGAGATGGCCCTGAAGTCGACAATCCAGTTGGAGAAACTGCCGATGGCGGTAGTAGAAGTAACCGGACCTGCCCATATTCCTTTTAGTTTATTCAATACATTGTAACCATAAGTATTGTTTATATCGGAAGTGTCGGGAGCATTATTCTGATTGTTATTGTCCTTATGACAACCAAAGAAACTAAAGGCCATCAATACTATTGCCAGTTGAAGAAAACGATTCATTGAACAGCTGTTTTGGAAAAACGAATGTATATATTAATTATTGAATACCCAACACAGTCAATCAGGTTGAGAATATCAGGCTACTTCCTTACCGGTTGCCATCTCGAGTAATAAGTACCAGTCTTCTCTTTCTAAAGCAATCTTCAAGGCGTCTTTAGCCTGTACAATTCTATCAATTTGAGTGCTGCCGAGGACAGGTAAAGGCTTGCAGGGTAACTGATTCAGCCAGGCAACAGGTATCTGCGAAGGATGACAGGAATATTTAGTGGCCAGTTGATGGAAAGCTTTCAGTAAGACTTCCTTCTTTGGATGATCGCCGGTAAATAAACCTTGTCCCAATGGAGACCATATCATGATGCCTGTATGGTGGATGTCGGCATATTCCAGCGTTCCATCGAAGAGGGGAGTAGTATGTGTAAGAGAAAGTTCGATCTGATTGAAAGACAGATTAATATGTTTTTGTAATAAAGCAGACTGATGTGGTAAGAAGTTGGAAACACCGAAGTCCAGCACTTTGCCTGATTCCATTAAACTTCTGATTGCTTCGCTGACTTCTGAAGGATTCATCAAAGGATCGGGACGATGGATCAGGAGACAATCGATAAAGTCTGTACCGAAGTTCTTCAGGGATTGTTCTACAGAACTGATGATATGTTTTGAAGAAGTATTGTATGATTTAATTGTATGCAGAGGTTTGTTCTCTGTCACCAGGTTAATACCACATTTGGTAATCAGTTGAATGTTCTTACGGATACCAGGATTCAATGCTAATGCTTTACCGAAGGCTTCTTCGGTTGTATAGTGCCCATAGATGTCGGCATGGTCGAAAGTAGTAATGCCATTATCAATACATTGCTGTATAAGGGTTGCATAACCCTGCGAAGTAAACTGAGCACCCCAGGAGCCCCATCGCATACAACCTGCAATAACATTTGATGATTTCATAATAAAGTAAAAAGTAAAAAGTAAAAAGTAAAAAATCAAAAGAATACAATATATAGTTGTCGATAACTTGTATTATACCAAAGGCTCCTGCTGACTAAGACAATGCCAGCTACCGAGGCCCCAGATAACATCGGTAGAATCGATGCCCACTACCTTTCTGTCTTTAAATAAGGAGGACAATATATTTAATGCTATATCGTCATTCTTATCCCGATATGTGGGCACAATTACGGCTGCATTGGATATGTAGAAGTTGGCATAAGAAGCCGGTAAACGTTGCTCTTCCCAGATAACAGGAGAAGGCATTGGCAGCTCTACAATATTCAATTGTTTACCATTCAATAATCTCATTTCTTTCAACTGTTTCAGGTTATGTTGCAACAGTTCATAGTTCTCGTCCTGTGTATTTGATTCTACCACGGTCACTACTGTATCTTCATTTACAAAACGAACCGTATCATCTATATGGCCGTCGGTATCATCACCCACAATGCCTTCATCTACCCATAGTATTTGTTTAGCTCCGTAGTAGTCGTAAAGGTATTGTTCAATCTGCCCCTGATTTAAATGAGGATTGCGGTTAGGATTCAGCAGGCAGGCGGTAGAAGTAAGTATAGTTCCCTGACCATTAAATTCCACGGAGCCACCTTCCATTACTATGCCGGGATGAACCACGGGTATATTTAATTTCTTTGCAATCCTTGTAGGTATTACATCGTCCAGGTTGTATGGAGGATATTTATTGCCCCAGGCATTGTAGCCCCAGTCTACAATCATTTTAGGAACATTGCTTGCAGGGTTAATGAGGAATGCCGGTCCATGATCGCGACACCATGCATCGTTGGTTGGGTGAAGATAAAAATGGATACGATCCATATTGGCACCCACCATCAGTAAGTGATGTGCCGCTACGTTTTGATGTGCCGTACTTGCTACATTTATACATACATCTTCACCTTCAGCAATAGTCTTAATGAAAGTACAATATGGAATATAAATACTTTCTATTTTGCCAGGCCAGCTTTCCTCTTTATGAGGCCAGCTAAGCCAGGTAGCTTTATGTGGATGCCATTCGGCAGGAAAGAAATAACCGTTTTGTAATGGTGTCATATTCAGATGATTCAGGGTGCAAATATATGTGGTAAGGTTTAAGTCGTTTAAATCGTTTAACGTTTAAATCGTTTAATACGTTTAATGTTTAATACAGAATGTCTTTTAGATAATATGAGGTGTGCCGGAATTGTTGATATAATTAAACTTGGTTTTCCAGATTACCTGAATGTTCATAGCTTTCTGCTTCAGCTCAGTTGCTTTAGGTCCCTGATATAATGCATTTACAGTATTGATAAATACCTGCATCCATCGGTTGAATTCTGCATCACCCAGCTTTTGTTTTTCATTCACCTGAAGATGTACGGGAAAAGGACGACCGCTATAGTTACCTGTCTGAAATAATATGTTCTCCCAGAAATCATACATCTTAGGAAGATGTTTGTCCCAGTTTATATGCATTACATCATCGAATATATATCCTAAAGTATCATCTGTTTTAACGGTGTTGTAGAATGTGTCAACAATCTTTATCAGGTCTTCTCTGTCTTTAATATCCTCCATCATGATCAATTTATGCAAATGAAAAGAATAGCAACCTGTTGGATTATGATTTATATCATACTTAGTGCAAAAACCGTCATGAGAGCGTCAATTATGCAATACCATGCAGTTTACTTCTTCTGCGGCCGTAGATGAAGTAGATCAGTAGACCCAGTGCCATCCATAGAAAGAATACCATCCAGCTTTTGGAAGGGATTTCAATCATTAGATATAAACAACACAATACTCCCAAGATAGGTATTACCGACAACTGACGAATAAATGTATATATAGAAATAACGAAAGAAGTTCCAATAAATATTAAGAATAATATTTCCTGATAACCAACTGTTGTTGTGTTTTGTATTCCATTCAATATTCTGTCTTTAAACAGGTATAACATAGTAATCTCCAGTACAGCAATTATCCATCTACCATTGATGTAAGGAATTGAAAACTTGCCTTCCTGTTTAGCTATTTTAGGAAGATATAATACCCCTCCGCAAACCAGTACAAAGGCAAATAATGTACCAATACTTGTAAGGTCGGTCATTAGTTTGTCATCTACTACCAATACAGGGATGCCTACCAGTAAACCAGTCATAACCGTAGCAAATGCAGGCGTTTTATATTTAGGATGTACCTTTGCGAAACGCTTTGGCAGCAAGCCGTCGCGGCCCATACTCATCCAAATTCTTGGTTGACCTATCTGAAATACCAGTAACACACTTGTAGAAGCTATAACAGCACTTACCGAGATTATCAGCCCTATTTTAGGCATGTGTATTTTATCGAAAACATAAGCCAGCGGGTCAGCGATACCTTCGAATTCCAGGTAGTTGACCATACCTGTAATAACCAGGGTGGTTACTACGTAAATTACTGTACAGATGAGTAAAGAATAGATCATACCTCTTGGTAAATCGCGCTGTGGATCGGAGCATTCTTCTGCAGTTGTAGAGATTGCATCGAACCCAATATAGGCAAAGAATACAGCCGATACACCTTTGAGTACACCAGTCATTCCTTTCGGTAAGAAAGGTGTCCAGTTGGAAGTGGTATGATTGGAAAAAATATACCAGAATCCAATGATAGCAATGAAGATTAATACTACTATTTTGAGCCCAACCATGAAGTTGGCACTTTTTTTACTCTCACTGATACCAACATAAGCCAGCATAGTGATTAATCCTATAATGATGAAGGCAGGAAGATTGATGATGAATTTGATGCCCATCACAGTTGGAGCAGTAGTATAAATAAGTTTAGAAGTGTCAAGATGTTTTTCAATGGCTTCTACGTACGACATCTTAGCTGTCTGATATCCAATTGTCAACCATTCAGGAAGATTGATGTGCATGTTCTGCAATATATTGTTGCAGTATGCACTCCAGGATATACCCACAACTACATTACCAATGGAATATTCCAGTATCAAAGCCCAGCCAATAATCCAGGCTATTACTTCACCAAAAGTTACATACGAATAAGTATAAGCACTGCCTGATACGGGTACCCTGCTTGCAAACTCGGCATAACAAAGGGCTGTAAAGCCACAGGTAACAGCTGTTATCAGGAATAAGAAAATAACCCCGGGCCCACCGTTGAATGCAGCCATCCCAATTGTAGAGAATATACCGGCACCTATCACAGCGGCAATACCCATGAAGGTAAGATCCTTTACACCTAATACTTTTTTAAGATTGTGGGTGTGCGCATCGCTCAATCCCGCTTCTGCCTCGGCAATAATATTATCAATAGATTTCTTTCGAAATAAAGACATAATAGTTGATTAATTAGGATTCAATAATAAGGGAATATTTGGATTGAACAATAATTATTTATACTCAATAGATTGATAGACTAAACAAAAGGAGTCAGGAGAAAGGAGATAGAAGTCAGGAGAATACAATTCAATATCAACATGATATTCTATAAAAATGTCATACAATATGTAGTTAACCATTACATAACTTAAAAAATTGTACGTTGTCCATCCTCAATTGTCAATTGTATCTATCTTTCGTATATTCTCTGATAATCTTCTACAGTAGTTTCCCAGCTATGGTCTATCGTCATCATATGATGGCGCATCCAGTTCAGATGTGTTTTATCGTTGTACACACTAACTGCACGACCTATACTATAATGTATATCGCTGACTGTAGGATTGTTGAAACGGATTCCAAAACCTTCCCAGTCGCCCATATCCACAACAGTATCCTGTAAGCCACCGGTACTACGTACCACAGGAACGGTGCCATAGCGCATAGCATACATCTGATTTAAACCACAAGGTTCCACACGGCTTGGCATCAGGAGAAAGTCGGCACCAGCATACATCTGATGTGCCAGGGTTTCGTTGTAACCTAATTCGCAGTGATAGTATCCTTTAAACTGATGATTGATTTCGGTAAGTCTCCATTCTACATCCGGATCGCCACTGCCCAGTATGAGGAAGTTCTGTTTGCCAAACTGATTATATAAAGTGGTAAGTATAGCATCGGGTAATATATCAGCAGCCTTTTCGCCCACAAGCCTTCCAATGAAGATGATTAATGGAAGATGTTCGGCCAGTCCAAACTTCTTACAAAGTTCTTTCTTATTCAGGGCTTTACCTGCCATGTCTTTAGCTGAAAAATGATGATTGATAAGAGGGTCGGTAGCAGGATCCCAAACTTCATTATCTATGCCATTTAAAATGCCGAAGCACTTGCCTTTCTCATATTCAAACAAAGGTTCCAGACCATTGCAGCTATGTTTTAATTCAGAAAGATAGCTATTGCTGACAGTAGTTACGCTTGTGCAGCATTTTATAGCACTAGCCATTGGGTTTATTTTGCCTGCCCATTCCATTTTTCCTTTTTTCCAGTCATCCCAGTGTGGAATGAAGATGCTTTTGCTAAAGTCCATCCAACCCTGATATTCTCCGTTATGAATAGTGAATATTGTCTTAATGAAAGCAAGTTCAGGGAAAGCATAACAATGCTGCATCATGAAGGGGAGGAGTCCTGTATGGTGATCGTGGCAATGTACAATATCGGGTTTGTGTTCCCAACTGTTCAGCCAGGTAGCTACAGCAATCTGAAAGGCTATGAACCTTTCGCTGTCATCTGTATAGCCATATACTTTAGTTCTGTCAGTTAATCCGTGAATATCTACAAGGTATAAATCGAAACCCAGTTTATTGGAGCTTTCTTTTATAATAGTGAAGTCTAACTGAGAGGGACCAAACTGTAGTTTAGCCTTATAATCTATAATGAATTCATTGTTGTATAAGAATGGAGTGCGGTGCATGGGCATTACCACTTTGGCAATATTACCTGCCTTGTTCTGGTACTTTGGTAAGGCACCTACCACATCGCCTAATCCGCCTGCTTTGGCTACCGGATAACATTCTGCACTTACATGAAGTATCTCCATAATCTATGTTTCTTATTTTGGCTGACAAATATAGGTTGTATAATATTAAGTCGTTTAAGGGTTTAATACGTTTAAGCTTGGTGTTCAAAACTTAACCTTTTATATCTGACAGTTTTTAGGTTAACAATCGATATATAAAAAAATACACAATCATAATCGTATGTTATTCTCTCTATTCTATGTATTTATATTAAAAATACTGTGTATAACTCCGTGTCTCAGTGCCTGTATGGTTCAATGTATTCTATTTTTTATTAAACATTCATTCTAACCAAATTATAAGATATTCCAACAAGCTCAACATTCATTTCGACAGTATAAACATGCTTTCCAAACACTTCATCATTTTCAGAATCTAAAGAACGATAGCAATCAGGATATCTATAATAAAATTGTTTTTAAAGCAATCAATAGCAGTCCTGGATGGAAACCAATGTTTATTAGTAACAGAGCATAAAAATGTCACCGACAACAATCATTTACTTTCAAATACGATACTCTGTAGGTGAAGAACAACTACTGAGGCATTTTTTCTTCCATCAGCTTGCCATTCATACAAACTGTTTTTTTTAGTCTGTTTTTCATCCTTTAAAATATAGCTTTTAAGATTCCTTTATCAAACCGGTTGAAATGCTTGTGGTTGCTGCATTACAGACCTGAAATGTAATTAGAATGGAAAAGAATGCCTACCATTCATCAAGCCACAAAAAATGATGATGAAAGTCATCATAATTCACTTGACTGCCCCTGTTATGGTTGATATGTTTGCATTGTCAATTAAAGAAAAGACACTTATTACAAATTTTAAAAATTACAAACATGAAACAAGTAACAAAAACAATTTCAATGCTTTCAGTAGCATTCCTGTTAGTGATTACTACCGCATTTGCAGGCAGTAGTACCGTAAAGCCTGAATCGAAAACCGAGTTCTTCAATCGCTTTGGCAACATTAATAATGTAAGCTGGATGCAGGCCGATCTTTATTCAAAAGCCAGCTTTGTATCGAATGGCGAAAAAGTGAATGCTTTCTTCAAAAACGATGGAAGCTTTATTGGAACCAGTAAAGAATATTCAGTGGATAAACTGGAAGCTTATGTACGGGAAACAATGAATAAAAGGTATCTGCAACATGGCTATACAGTTACAAGTTCGATTGCTTTTACGAATGATGAAGATGTAACAACCTATTATTTTTACCTGGAATCGGCAAAAGATAAAATTGTATTGCAGGTAACCGAGGATGAAAACTTAAATGTGCTGAAAGGATAGTGTAGTGTGATAAACAATTCAATGGGGATTAAAGGAAGGGATATTCAGATCAGGCATATAGTATGCTTGCCGGCATAGGATATCCCTTCTGCCATTGCTGATTTTCTTCTATAGCAATCAGATTCATTTAGTCTGAAAATGAAAATAGTTGTATTATTGTACTATCATATAAACTTGTAATTTTTATACCATAAAATAAATATAAAGTGAGTAAAGTATTCTTCGATATTGGCATTTCGCTGGATGGTTATATGGCAGGTAATAATGGCGGGCCTCAAAACCCTCTGGGGGATGGTGGTGCCAACATTCATCAATGGATGTTTGTACAAAAAGCTTTCTGGGAACATCTTGGTATAGTTGATGGTAAAGAAGATAACGAAGATGGTACTATTTTCAGGGAAACATTTGTACGAGCAGGAGCCTATATAATGGGGAAGAGAATGTTTGAAGAAGGCAAACCCAACTGGCCCCAAGATTTATTTAAAGCAGATGTATATGTGTTGACTCATGAAAAAAGAGCCCCTTGGATTCAGAAAGGAACCACTACTTTTTATTTTATTAATGATGGAATAGAAAGTGCATTAGAGAAAGCAAAACAATCAGCTAAAGGAAAAGATATCAGAATTCAGGGAGGTGTGGCTACTATTCAACAGTTTATTAATGCAGGTTTGGTGGATGATTTCTGTATACATCTTACTCCGATATTATTGGGATGTGGTAAAAGATTGTTCGAGAATATTGATAAAGTTAAATCTGATATAGAAATAGCAGAAGTGATTTCATCGAATCTGACTACACATATTAAATATACACTGACTAATAAATAGTGCGTAATATAAAGTGAGGTGTAACTACCCTTTAAATGTTAATTTTTCTTATTTTATTGAAATTGGCATATCTATTGTGAAAATTATTTTCTGATTCAACTTAAATATTGTTGTATGAATATCAGATTTATAAATTGCGCATGCATAGTTGTTCTAACTACAACAGCTATTATTGGCTGTAGAACAATCAACCCGGGTGAGGTTGGTTTTAAAGTAAATAAAGGTGTAATAAAGTCTGGTATTTTAACCCAGGGGCGATATCATTTTAATCCACTGGTATCTAAGATTCGCAAGTTTAATACCCGTATTACTGAATTTTCCACCGTTATGAAACCACCTACTAAAGAAGGTATGGAAGTAGCGGTAGACCTGACCGTACTATATCATATAAAACCTGAATCAGCTCCTCAGATTTATTCAACCGTAGGAATGGATTATGGCAAAAAGATTGTAGTAAATAATTTTATGGCCATAGTGAGGGAATATACCATGAAATATACTGCCATTGAATTGCTTGGCGAAAGGGAAACTATAGAGCAGAATATAGAAGATAAGCTCAGAGCGGCAATATCGAGCTATGGTATTATTTTGGATGATGTGCTGGTAAAAGATATAGATATGCCTAAAGAAGTATTGCAAGCAATAGAAAACAAAGCGAAGGCCGAGCAAATAGCTAAACAAACCACTCTGGAATTGCAGACTAAGAGGGAACTGGAAAACTTTGATATAGAGACCAAAGAAAAAGAATTGACGTTTGCTATTGAAAAGCAAAGAAACGATTCTTTGTTGCTGCAGATAGAAGCCAATGCAACTAAGAATTATAATAACACCATTAATCTGTCGATCACCGATAAATTGTTGAAACTTAAAAACATTGAAGCCATTAAAGAAGTATCGAAGTCAAATAATGCAAAGATTGTGATTACCGATGGTAAAATCATGACTTTGAATAATGTTGGAGATAAGTAATAAACAATGTATTTTCTAAGACTAAAAGATTATATAAAAAAGCCCATCTATATATAGATGGGCTTTTTTATATTTAACTACAATATAATTACAATCCTTTCAATGCTTCTTCTTTTTCTATTACTTCCTCAAACAGTTTCTCGTATTGTTTATCCAGACGGGAAATATGATAGAGCATATTCTGATAAGCCTTTTCGGCTTCTGCAAACTTTTCTTTATTGGTAAATATCTCGTGATTAGCCAGTTCGCTTTCCAGCAATTGTTTCTTTTGATTGCTGTCGGCCAGTTCATCTTCTATTTTCTTTACTTTCTTCTGCAGGTTCAGAAATTCACGCTTCATTTCCCTTATTTCATTGACAGAAAATGCAGGATCAACTTTTTTCTTTTCTACTACTACCGCCTTGGCTATTTCGTTCTTTTTATTGCTGTTATCCTTCGATGGCTTCTGACTTTCCATTCTCTTCTTCCATTCCACATATTCGGTATAGCCACCCTTAAATTCTTTTATTTCTTCATCTACTATCTCCCAAATTTTATTGGCAGTCATAGATATAAAGTAACGATCGTGGCTTACCAGCAGGTAGCTTCCTTCATATTTATTCAAGGCTTCGGCCAATAGTTGTACCGAATGCATATCCAGGTGATTGGTAGGTTCATCCAACAGCATGAAATTGCTTTTGGATGCAATTACCTTAGCCAGTGCAACCCTTGCTTTTTCTCCTCCGCTCAATACCTTTATTTTCTTTTCTACATCATCACCACCAAACAAAAATCCTCCAAGCAATGATCTTAATTCCTGATCGGTTTTACCACTGCCGCTCATCTTTAGTTCTTCCAGAATATCATGTTGCAGGTTCAATGCTTCCAGCTGATGCTGTGCATAGAACTTTTCCACCACATTATGACCCCAGATGCGTTCTCCTTCAAAAGATTCTACATTGGCTACTATTCGGAGTAAAGTAGATTTACCCTTACCGTTGGCTCCAATCAAAGCAATCTTATCGCCACGATTGATTTCGGCACTCGTATGTTTTACAATACAATTGCTGCCAAAGCTTTTGCTGATATTAGTCAGGGTACAGATAATCTTACCCGGTTGAGTATCTACTTTAAAGTTGATTCTGATATCGGGTCTTTCCAGTTCGGTTTGTTCTATCTTGTCTATCTTGTCCAGCCTTTTCATTACGCTCTGCGCCTGTGCAGCCTTCGAAGCTTTTGCCTTAAACCTTTCTATGAATCTTTCCTGCTGACGTATATAATCCTGTTGATTCTCGTAAGCCCTTTGTTGTATGGTTATACGTTGTTCTTTCTCAGTCTCGTAGTACTCATAATTGCCGGTGTAGAAATGAAGTTGCTGCTGATAAACTTCCACTACCTTATTCACCATACGGTTCAGGAAGAACTTATCGTGACTTACAATAATCACACTACCCTTATACCCTAAAAGATATTTCTCCAGCCATTCGATAGACGGTAAATCAAGATGATTGGTAGGCTCATCCAGCAACAGCACATCGGGTTGTTGCAGTATCATCTTTGCCAGCAATACCCTCATTCTCCATCCACCACTAAATTCTTTATAAGGGCGTTCGAAATCGGTGGTTTTAAATCCCAGTCCATGAAGAACTTCTTCGGTCTTGTATTGAATATTATAACCATCCAGTACATCCATTTCGTGC
>Ga0364886_10559_pt1 | contig 13107 bp, 11 predicted proteins | sample ExccelJu500001D3_4_FD_206926 | JGI IMG/M metagenome (GOLD analysis project Ga0364886, IMG submission 206926) | Enriched cells from Trout Bog Lake Hypolimnion, Wisconsin, USA - BchlTB.July23.5000.01.D3 | ecosystem: Environmental > Aquatic > Freshwater > Lake > Hypolimnion/Profundal zone | place... | reverse complement strand
ATAATAACATAGAGCTTTGAAGATTGAGGCTAATGCGGCGTAATTCGAATTGTTAACTAAAACAAGAGAGGAATGAGTTGAAAATGGCGACGGCAAATGTAAATCAACAGATTACTAAGGCTGACCAGGTATTTAAGAACGGATTTGTATACACGGTGGATGAGGCCAATTCTATAGCGGAAGCGGTGGCTATTAAAGGCGGTATAATTGTGTTTGTAGGCAACAATGAAGACGTATCGGCCTTTATTGGTGCTGACACTAAAGTAACAGATCTTGACGGCAAAATGCTTATGCCTTCGCTATTCGAAGCGCACGGACATGCTCAGGGCATGGCAAAAAATATGTTCTCTGTCAACTTGAAAGGGAAAGAAACCCTGGAAGAATATGTCGAGGCCGTTAAAGGCTTTTTGGCCGAAGACCCCGGCGCTAAATTCATCGCCGGCCTGGGCTGGTCCAATAAAGTCTTTCCGCCATCCGGACCGCGAAAAGAGGATTTGGATGCCATCAGCAAGGACATTCCCATTGCAATATGGTCAGAAGACATTCATTCCTTGTGGGTAAACTCCAAAGCATTGGCAATAGCGCAAATCACCGAAGATACCGTAAACCCCGCTGCCGGGATAATTGAACGCAGCGAGGCGGGCGAACCGTCCGGCACCCTGAGGGAAGGCGCAGCCGGCAGGGTTATGGATGCCCTGCCTGACTTTACGGTAGAACAATACAAAATTGCCATAAAAGCATATCAGGAAATGGCGAACTTCCTGGGCTTCACCGGCTGCTTTGATCCACTGTTGTTTGAAGGCGGCAATCCTATCAAGGCATACAAAGAATTGGCGCAAGAAGGTGAACTGACTATGGTGTTTCGGGGGGCTTACGGCGCATCTCCGGAACTGGGCACCGAACAGATAGACCGATTTGCCGCAGCCAGAACCAAAGACAGTGTAGGCGACCTGTTCCAGATGACTACAGTGAAATTCTTTGCCGATGGCGTAATCGAAGGGGCAACTGCCTACTTAAGCGAGCCTTATGCCGCTGGTGCTGAAAGGCCGGAAGGATTTACCGGTGAACCCATCTGGGCGCCGGAACAGCTAAATGAAACAATTGCCAAAGCGGAAAAAGCCGGATTTCAAATCCATTGTCACTGTATCGGTGATGCGGCTACCCATGAAATTCTTGACGCCATTGAATTTGCAAATAAACAAAACGGCAAACAGAATTGCCGCCATGCAATTACCCACCTGCAACTGGTTGATCCAGCCGACATACAAAGATTTGCGAAACTGGGCGTGGTTGGAGTAGCCAATCCCTACTGGTTCGGCAAGGAAGACTATTTTTACGACCTGCAAATTCCTTATCTAGGAGAGGAAAGGGCTAACCGCGAGTACCCGTTTGGCAGCTTCCTCAAAGCAGGAGTGGTTATGGCCACAGCCAGCGACTACCCGGTAACCGATCCGCTTAATTCATTTTTTGGAATCCAGTGCGGAATCACAAGAACTGTACCCGAAGAAGTAATCCCCTTCACTTGTGAAGACTCGGAAAATCCGAAATACCGTGAACCGTTGTGGCCGGAAGAAAGGGCGACTGTTGAGGAGATGTTAAAAAGCTTTACAGTTAGCGGGGCCTACGCGAACTTCCTGGAAAATGAAACCGGTTCGATAAAGGAAGGGAAATATGCCGATTTGATAGTGGTTGACCAGAATATCTTGAAGATACCAAAAGATAAAATCGGCAATACAAAAGTGTTGCTTACCTTATTACGTGGCAAAGAAGTCTTCAGGGCGAGTGGTAAACCGTCGGGAATACTGAACAGGTAACTGAGTGACAACTTCCGGCGGTAATGTTTTTGCGTCGGTTCTTTTTACCGCTTATGCCAAATTGCAAAATATCCGCACTTATTTTTTTTGAGCAGGTCATTGGTCATGGTACATTAGCAGACATTAATGATTTGAACAAAACCATGGCTGCCAGTATCAAACCATATCTGTAGACAATTATGTTCTAAATCTACCAGGGCAATAAAGCTTTTTTGCCTATTCATATTGAGGCTATGGCATATTAATATAAAGGTAAAAAAACGTTGGAGTTTCTCAAATATCTGGATATTTCAATAACAGGTGGTGATAATTATTAGATAAAAAACCAAGACGGCAGCCATAAAAAATATTACAACAATTAGTTGCGCAGCCATTGCAATCCTGACGCACTCCTGGTTTTCTAACGCAGGTTACATTGTCCGGTTTAGTATGAAAGCATTTCGACTTCTCATATTCGTCAAATTGAGGGAGGGTTAGCGAATGGAGATAGAAAGTGTTCAGGCAAAAGTATCCGAGGTTCCCAAACTAGGTGAAAGTGAATTAGGGAGCAAGAGTATTACCTATTTATTTTGGAAGTACAGCTTATTCGCGGTATTTGGTTTATCGATGCAGGTTGTGCAGAGCTTCTTCGATGCCACTTTCGTTGGCAACGGCATTGGACCTTACGGTTTTGCGGTTACCACTATTGCGAGTTCATTCTGGATGTTGGCAGTAGGCCTTTGCGGCCTGTTTGGCATTGGCGGATCGACCTTGGCGGCGATAAAACTGGGAGCTGGTGATCTGGAAGGTGCCAGGGAAGTATACGGAGTAATAACGGTTTTTTCTTTCGTGGTTTCAGCAATTATAAGTTTAATCATGTACATATTCCTTAAACCGCTGCTGGTTTTCATGGGCGCAACGCCGGACATCATTGACGGCTGTATAAGTTACTCGATTTATTATCTTATAGGTTTGCCGTTTGCCATAACGGCCGCAGCCGCCTATTACTTCACCCGTGTCGCCGAAAAACCCCAAATAGCTTCGGTTGCTTATATTGCACCGGCACTTATCGCGATTGGTGTCGAGTATTACGGAATTTTCAAGGCCCACATCGGTATTCCCGCTTCGTCGATAGCGGCAATGCTGTCCATGGGGTTGCCGATTTTGCTGCTACCCTATATCCAGGCTGCCAATGTGCCGTTTAAGCTGAGGATGTCAGATTTAAAGATCAATTTTAAAGTTCTTTCTGAAGCCTGTAAAATCGGTTTTGCCATGTTCATCATACCCTTCTCTGTTACTGGGGCGCTGATGGCAACCAACAACATGATCATCGCCAGCGGGGGTGGGCAGATAAATTTGGCGGCTTATGGCGTTCTCCAGTTTATTGCTTATTTCTTCTTCATCCTTACCACCGCGTTTATCACCGGTATTCAGCCGATTGTCAGCTATAATCTCGGTGCAGGCTTCATTGGCAGAATCCAGAAGCTGATCATGGTGGGCGTGGTGCAAAGCAGTATTGCGATTATCATTATACTATCGCTCGTATACTATTTTGCCGCGCCGATCATCCTGTTCCTTTCGCCGGACCCGTCACTATTGGCGGCCGCTCGCGGGGCAATGATAATTTTCATGGCCTTGTATGCTTTCGGCAATATTTCCCAGGTGGCGTCCGGATACTTTATGGCGGTGGAAAGGAATTGGCTGGCAATTTTGAATGGGGTTGCCAGAATGACGATATTTGCTCTGCCGCTAATCTTTATCTTGCCAAAAATTTATGGCTTGAAAGGTGTCTGGATGGCTCAGCCTGGCGCTGATGCGCTATCTTTCATTTTGGCGGTAATCTGTCTCGTGCGTGAATATAGACGGTTGGGAAAAATGAAAACGAACGCAGGTTAATAATCAACTCCCCCTTATGCAAAAATGCTAAGGGGGAAATTGTTTTTATGTCAGAATAGCAAGATGATAAGAATTGCAAAATTGGCAAGTGGGGTAGTGGTACCATAATGCTGGATGAAGAAATCATTTATCAGGATGGACTGCCGGTAATGTATGAGGTTTTCGGCATCGAAAGATATCCCCGGCACCGACACTTTGACACGCTGGAAATTTTGTTTGCTTCCCGGGGAACTGTGGACGTCTTGGTGAGTTGTGATCGTTTTACCATTACCGAGGGAAACTTTCTTATTATTAATCCGCGCGACTTTCACAGCATAAAGAGCAATGACGCAGAGAATATCATTGTCTTATTCTATATAAACATAAATCATTTTGAGAAATATTTTCCTTTTATCAAAGCCACCATCTTTGCCTGTCAATCTGCTGCGGCAAAAGATAATAAAGGATATGAGGTTCAGTTAATTAATAAACTGCTGGCAAAAATAGTCTTTGAAATAGCCAATAAACAGGAGGAATATCCCCAAAAAGTCGATGAACTGGTCCATAAGCTGGTAACAATACTATTTAATCACTTCAATGTAATAAACTACTATAATCGCAATATCAAAATCAGCCCCGTGAAATTGGCCCATTATTATATAATCCAAAAATATTTATATGAAGGATTTATGACAAGAACGGTACTAGATGATATTTCGAAGAATGAGTTTTTTTGCAAATCTTATTTATCCCATTTATTTAAGGAAATTACAACCTTCAGTGTAAATGAAATCATAAGTTGGCTGCGGGTTTGGAGCTCGGAAGAACTATTAATAAACTCTGATATGGATGTTAGGGCAATATCGGAAGCGTGTGGGTTTTCTGATCCCAAATACTACTATAAACATTTCAAAAAATGGTTTGGGTGCACTCCCAAGGAATTCAGACTGGAGTGCAATAGAATAAAAGACGCAGGCAGTTCGTACTGTAAACTGGATAGCAAGCTGGGTCTGGACAGTTTTGCGGACTGCTTCGTTTCTCCAGATGGCGACCAGCTGTTTGCCGAAGAAAACCCGCCTGTAATAAACAGAACAAAACTGCAACCTAAAGGAAACCGGGCACTGGCAAAAAGCGGACTGGCGCAAGAAAGTTCCAAGGAAAGAAAACTGTACAATAGTAATCTTCCGGTTGCCGACGCGACATTAGTCGGGAAGGTTTTGTTACTGCTCGATATATCACCGCAGGATGGATTTGAGCGCTCTGTCGAGATGATAGACACGCTCAGAAAACAAGGAGTTGTCCCGCGTATCGCCTTCCAGGGCGATGGTTGTCAAACAACGGAAAGAGAGCGATTTATAAACAGGCTAACAGGGATTTACGGGCAAGAAGAAGTTGCAAAATGGGAATTTTGGGCAAAGGTAACGGTCTAGGCAGAAAGATTGTGATAACAGCCGAACAAGTGCATTATTCGACTTGTAGGGCCGCTATTTTTGTTCAAAAGAATGGCGGCGGCATATGGGTTGCGGAACATATTCAGCCCGGGGATCAGGCAATTTAAGATATGTCCATGATGAGTTGAGCCAGATGCCGAATAAATATGCCGAAAGACAAGCAGAAAAAATAGCTCCACAAAGATTAGATGAAGGACTGACAGCCTGTTGTCAGTCCTTGTTGATATTTTAGATTTAACAGACTTTCATTGTTAGGAGGTTAACGGCCTTGGCGGGAGAGGAACCTCAGGTAAACGACTTGGCTATTTGCTGCAGACTTATAGCCATATATGCCGTGGCCTCTGTGGGGCTTTGGGCTATAGGATATGCCACAGACAATGGCTTTATTATTGCTGTTGCAGTTATTGCGGCATTACCGGTACTGATGATCTTCGCCGGAATAGTTGGAATTTTGGGGCTATGGGCTTTAATGGTTTTCTTTATCGCTGAAGTCTTATGCTGCTTCGGACTTAACCACGCTTTTGCCTATTCTGCAGGACTGATCATTGCCTCTGGTTTTATGGTCAGCGCTTATGACGACAACAAAGAAAGTCAAAAGGGTATAGGCGGAGAACGGGGTTTTAGTCCAGTCCAGTTGTTGATTGCGCTACTGACTTATCGACATTGGGCATCGTCAAATGGACATCAAGGCAACGCGAATAGCTTATGGTGAAACTTACGATGCCGTTACCCGCAAGAAAATGGCTTATGAAAGTTATCAGCGACGGATAAACCCAAAATATAAGAGGCCAAGCGCAGAAAAAAAATTGGGATTACTGGAGGAATTTAACATTGGAGAGTTGAAGCTTGTTTATTGAGCTGATGGCTAATTCGAAAAAAGTACTCAGACTGCTGAAAATCATTGAAGGCAGGTACAACCAGGCGGTTGTTTTTACTGACAAGGTTGAAGGCAAGGCGGCCGAGCAGATTCTGGAGCTGTGCAACCAGGAGTTCGTCAGCGGCAGCCGCATCAGGATTATGTCGGACAGTTTGCATCTTTTGGAAGTAGTCCAAACCAACCCTGTGAGACATTCGCGTTATTGCCCCAACAAAGGGGCGGAATGGAGGTTAAAATGGGTGAAAGCTTTTCGTCATCAGATGTTAAAGCGATTTTGCATTCGAAAAGAGCCAACATATATTATCTCGAGAAATGCCGCGTTATGCAGAAAGACGGCAGGGTTTTATATTTGACTGAAGGCAAAAATGAAAATCAGTATTGGAATATTCCAATCGCCAACACTACTGTAATCTTGCTTGGCACCGGGACTTCAGTGACTCAGGCGGCGATGCGCATGCTTGCAAGTGCAGGTGTTCTGGTAGGATTTTGCGGTGGCGGGGCTACACCCTTATTTTCCGGCAGTGAGGTGGAATGGCTTACTTCGCAAAGTGAATACAGGCCAACTGAGTATGCACAAGGTTGGTTATCGTTATGGTTTCAGGAAGAAAAGAGGCTTGATGTTGCCAAGGCGTTTCAGGAAGCCAGAATCGGCTATCTGAAAAGAGTTTGGAATAGGGATAAAGAGTTGAAAAATGAAAACTTTTACTGTGATGACCAGGTAGTTGAAAAAGCATTAACTGTCTTTGCTAATAAAATAGTTATAGCACAAAAGGTTGGAGACTTGCTTAGTTGTGAAGCTCAGTTGGTAAAACAGCTATACAAGTATTCCGTGAACATAGTTAAGATCGCGAATTTTTCGCGTGAGTGCGATTCCGGCGATTTAGCTAATAACTTTCTCAACCATGGAAATTATTTAGCATATGGTTTAGCGGCCACTGCGCTGTGGGTTTTAGGTATACCACATGGTTTTGCTGTCATGCATGGTAAAACTCGCAGAGGGGCGCTGGTTTTCGATGTTGCTGATTTAATAAAAGATGCCATTGTATTGCCATGGGCTTTTATCTGCGCAAAAGATAAGACATCTGAGCAGGAATTTAGGCAAGTGTGTTTACAGAAGTTCACTGAACATAAAGCTTTAGACTTTATGTTTGAAGAGTTAAAGAAACACAGCCTTGGTAAAGTGGCTGCGGGTGAAGAACTATGATGGTGACACTTGTAAGTAGATGCGAAAAAAAGGCCCTTAAAGCCACCAGACGAGTGCTGGATGCTTTTGCAGACAGAATAGGTGACAGCACTTGGCAAACGGTGATAACAGAAGATGGCTTGGATGTTGTACGGAAGCTATTGCGTAAAAGCGCGACAAAAAATACTGCTGTCGCCTGTCATTGGATTCGTTCCCGGAGCAGAAGCGAGCTAGTTTGGATTGTTGGAAATAGAAATATGTTCAACAAAGATGGCCTTGTTCCGGTGAATGTTACCCAAAGCAACATCCAGCATAATGAGTGGGAAAACGATTGGAATCACCTTCCTCAAATCAAGGCGTTGACTGCAATTGCAGCGCTGTTTCATGACTGGGGAAAATCATCGGTATTATTTCAGGAAAAACTGGTGTTCAGCAGTAAGCTTGGGGACCCTCTTCGGCATGAATGGGTTTCGTGCGCCATATTGCATGCGTTGGTCGCTCATTCGGGTAACGTAGCGGATGATGGTGCCTGGTTAAAGTTGCTGCATGACTGGTCATTCGATGAATCCTCCATAGTGAATTATGTTCGAAAAAACCACGAGGACTTTTTGATCCAGTTGCCGCCAATAGCGCAATTAATTTCATGGATAATCCTGTCCCATCACCGACTGCCGGCTTTATATGATCAAAACGAAAGGAACGGATACGCCAAGGCAGAACGAAATGACTTTCGTTCGGCGATTAAATCGATTAGTGAAAATTGGGGTTACAAGAATGGTAATGGCGACGATTTTTGTAAACGAGTGGACAAGTGTTTTGAATTTAAATTTGGCTTATTAAAGAATTCGACAGTTCTGGCCAAACAAGCAAAAAAGTGGGCCGGCAGGCTTATTGTTGAAAAAGAAAATATTAATAACCTATTTGATAGCGGCTCATTGCGCTTGGTATTAAATTATGTTCGCTTATGTTTGATGTTGAGTGATCATTACATCTCATCACTTGCCGCTGATAAAAGCTGGAATGGTGAGCAAAAATTATTCGCGAATACTGATAATAATGCTTTGAAACAGAAGCTGGATGAACACTTGGTCAAGGTTTCTGAGCAAGCGTTGAATGTAGCCCAAAGCTTGGCCCGTTTTTCTGAGCAGATGGAAAAAGCTTATGATATAAAAGCGCTTAAGCAAAAAAGTCCGCCAGATTTCGCATGGCAAGACAGAGCGGTAGAAAGAATAAAGAAATTCCGCAATGAAAGTCAAGTTGCTGATAAGCGAGAGCATGGCTGGTTTGTAGTAAATATGGCAAGTACAGGGTGCGGTAAAACAATAGCAAATGCCAAAATCATGCAAGCCATATCTGAAGATGCGGACGGACTGCGATATATTTTGGCATTGGGCCTAAGGACTTTGACTTTGCAAACTGGTGATGAGTATCGTGAGCGGATCGGGCTCAGTAATGACCAATTAGCGGTTCTTATCGGTTCATCAGCGGTGAAGGAGCTGCATGACCAAAAGGCAGACATTGTAAATCATGCTGACTACGAAAGTTATGGAAGCAGCTCCGAATCTGAGGAATCATTACTGGATGAGTATCTGGATTTTGCAGAGGGCCCTACTGCAGAGTTCTTGGACAAGTTTTTCCCCAAAGAAAATAATATGATTGCAGAGAAAAATAAAGCTTTTTTATATAAGCCGGTATTGGCCTGTACAATTGACCATATTATCGCCGCAACGGAAACGACAAAGGGGGGGAAGTATATCTTGCCGTTTCTGCGGTTGATGTCATCAGACCTGGTTATCGACGAGATTGATGACTTTGATAAGCGAGATTTGATAGCGATTGGCCGGTTAGTCCACCTTGCCGGAATGTTAGGCCGAAGTGTAGCCATATCTTCGGCGACGATCCCGCCTGGTCTTGCCGAAGGTTTATTCAAAGCTTATCAGGAAGGGTGGGAGTGTTTCCGCAGTTTTCATCATAAAGACAAGCAAACTATATGTGTCTGGTGCGACGAATTCGGTGCAAAAGTTGAAATTCCTCAAGGTGCCACGACGCCTGACCGGTGCAAAAGTTACACTGATATTCATGAGAATTTTGTGACGAAACGAATTGACAAGCTTAACAAGCAAATTGTTAAGAGAAGAGCCTATATAGTGAGTTGCGACCAGTTGCTACCATCACAGGATACCCCTAAGCACGATTCAGATATGGAATCAACCACAAAGAGATATTTTGAAATAATAAAAGAGCAGGCGAAAGCATTGCATTCTGTTCACAATTTTGTTGACCGAAAAACTGGTAAGAAAGTTTCGTTTGGAGTTGTGAGGGTAGCTAATATCCCTCCCTGTGTAGAACTTAGCAGTTATTTAATTGGTGCTGATTGGGGTTGTGACTTTACGCCTAAAGTTATGGCTTATCACAGCAGGCAAATATTGTTGTTGAGACACGAACAGGAACGACATCTGGATGCCGTTTTAAAGCGCAAGGAAAAATCCGGCGAAGAACCTCTGGCTTTTAATAACCCTATTATCAGAAACCATATTGATGCCGCCAAAGAGAAAAATGTCCTGTTTATTCTGGTGACAACTTCGATTGAAGAGGTTGGGCGCGACCATGATTTTGACTGGGCAATAATCGAGCCATCATCATTTCGCTCCATAATTCAGCTTGCCGGACGGGTTTTGCGGCATCGGAAAGCTGATAAGGATATAGCTGAGCCGAACATTGCAATCATGCAATACAATTTAAGAGGACTAAGAAAAGACGGCAAACCTGCATTTTGTCGCCCAGGCTATGAAACAAGCGGCGATTATAGATTGCATACCCATGATATGACGCAATTGGTTGATGAGGCAAAACTGAGAGAAAGTGTAAACGCGATACCTCGAATTGCAAAACAAAGTAATATTGACCCGCGCGAAAAACTCGCTGACTTAGAGCATGCCGTCATGAACGATTTCAAGGACGAATCTTCGCAGGGGCCTGTAGGTTTGCAGGGATGGCTGACAGGTTATTGGTGGACGACGGCCTTGCCACAGCAATTTAACCGCTTCCGCGATAGTAATCCGGAAAGTAAGCTGTATTTGCTTTGGAAAGAGGGTAAAGCGGTTTTTCATGAAAAAACAGACAAGGGCAAGTTTGTTGAACGTGAAGATGTTTATGACATAAAACATATTGCAGAAGGCATGGGAGAAGCAAGCCGTATCTGGTTATTGCGGGACTATAAAGCTTCATTGTTAAGTCAGACTGCTGACAGCGTCGACCCTGACTTCCAATTGGAAAATAACTACATGTTTGAAGTGTCTAAAAAATACGGGGAGGTGAATATTCCGCCGGAGGGCAAGAAAAAAGGGTTCATTTACTCAGATCAGTTCGGGTTGGTGCAAAAAAAATAAGAGGTAGGAGGATGTATGTGGGCGCCATCTTAGAGTATTTAAATAAACGCAAAGAAAAATGGCTTAAGATCAACATTAAAATCCAGATGTCCGATATAGAAGCTGCCGAATTAAGGAATAATGCGGAAGATAAATTTTCAATAGCAAGGTGGGTGCCAGACGCAGCAAAAAAGGCAGGACAATTGTCTTTAGCCAGTCATGTCTGTAAATTTTCCCACCCAGAAGCTAAGGCATCTCCGGTTATTTCGACTTGCGGCTTCAAAAATGATGGATATCTGCGCAGCGGAAATGTTAAATATGAGTTGGACGCGTTTGGAAATGCGGCGGCGGTGGATGTCTTTGACTTTCTGACTGCTATACTGGATGACGGGCGACCGGTTATAGAACATCTGGAAAGTGACACTGAAGAGATTCGACGCGAACTTGGATTTCCAAAAGAAGAATATGAAAAGCTGCGGACGGACTTTCTGGCAATTAAGAAAGACAATCAAGAGATAAAATCGGATCAAAGGATCAAACAAGTTTACTTCCCGGTAGGCGATAACTATCATTTATTATCGGTAATGACTCCGCCCGGAATTTTGAGGGTATTACAAGCAAGAGTTAATGAAATAAGGGAAGAAGCCATACTTGCCAGGGATAAAAACAATGAACAGTATGGTAAAGAATTTGCTGAAATTTATGATTTTACTGTTATCGCTTTTGGAGGAACTAAACCTCAAAATATAAGTGTATTAAATTTACGCAATAATGGAAAAGCATATTTATTGTCTTCCTGTCCGCCAACTGTTTCCAAAAGAGATTTGATAAGACCCAAACAGGACTTTTTTAGTAATACGTTGTCGATAAAAAATTTCAGGGATGACTTTACTCATCTACATGCATTGTTTGAATGTGACCGGAACAATCTTGAAATACGCAATAAGATCAAAAAAACTCTACAGGTTATTGTCGATAAGGTCATGGTTAACGTTAATAAGTTGCGGGGAATAGAGGCGGGATGGACTGCCGCAGATATTCACGCCAAACTGCCAGTGGCCCAGAAAGTATGGCTGGATGATATCAACGTCGATCGGCGTGAAAAAAGCAGGGAGTGGCTTGACGAAGTATCTGTTTCCTTTGCCCGGTGGATAATTAACACATATGAACTAATTTTAAGGAACCACAGCATTAAACTGGGCGACGGTGAAATGGCGTTTATGCGAACTCAGGTCGAATCGTCATTACTGCAAGATGAGGGGTTTTGGGGATGAAAAACTATTTATTTATCAACCGTGTACAAGTTCATAATGCCAACGCCATGAGCAGCCCTTACACAATTGGCTTTCCGGCCATGACAGCCTGGCTGGGCGCTGTTCATGCATTGCAAAGAGCAGTCCGGCAGCAGGGATTTGCTGAAGTTCTCTTGCTGAAGACGGCGGTTTCCTGCCATGAATTCAATCTGCAGGCGTATAGGGGAAAAGGTGACTATGTTACTTCAATAATCGGTACAGCCAACCCGTTAGACAAAGATGGCGATCGACCGTCTTTCATCGAGGAAGCTCGGTGTCATCTGGAAATTTCATTGCTTGTTGAAGTAACCGGCGTTGACGGTGATAATAAACCGGAATTTTTGGCTATTGCTCGCGAACAGCTAAATAAAATGAAAATGGCGGGGGGAGATATACTGTCATTTAAAGGCGTGGACCTATTGTTTGTCGATGTCAACGATGATAAACAAGTAAAAACTCTTATGCGGAAGCTTATGCCGGGGTATGTTCTGGTGGAGCGGCGTGACCTAATGACAGTGTCCATGGCAGAAGGGAAAGACGCAGTGCAAGCTTTGCTTGATCATGTAAAAGTTATTCATAAATCCAATATCGGTGATGATGGGTCTATTAGATGGAGTTCACGGAAAAATGAACCGGGGTGGATCGTGCCGATAGCGGTAGGTTTCCAAGGGATATCTGAAATCTGTAAAGCCAGGAATCAACGTGATCAAAATACTGAACATCGATTCGCGGAAAGTGTCGTCACATTGGGGGAATTCAAGATGCCCTATCGCGTACAAAGCATTGACGATATGATGTGGAGTTATAGCGCTGAGCCCGCGCAAGACCTGTATGTATGTAAAAACCAATAATAAATATTTCGGAGGGGATGTTATTATGGCGAAAAATGATTCGAATGTTGCTTCCGTATTGGCGTTTGAGAAAAAACTGGTAGTGTCTGATGGTTATCTGCATGGAACCACTTGGGAAAAGCGGTTTACTGAAACGCAGCCGTTAGCACTGACCGAAAAATCGGTCCGGGGGACAATTTCAAACCGGCAGAATCCAGCAGTATTAAATGATCCGGTAAAACTGAATGCTAAATTAGAAAACCCCAATTTGCAAAAAGTTGACGCATGCGCTCTTACACCTGAGCAGGATACATTAAAGCTTAATTTCACGATCAAGGTTTTAGGTGGGGTGGAAAAACCAGCTGCCTGCAATAGTGAGGATTTCAATAAGAAATATAATGAAACCGCAAAAAAATATATTGAAACTGAAGGTTTTAA
>Ga0364886_10628_pt2 | contig 13140 bp, 5 predicted proteins | sample ExccelJu500001D3_4_FD_206926 | JGI IMG/M metagenome (GOLD analysis project Ga0364886, IMG submission 206926) | Enriched cells from Trout Bog Lake Hypolimnion, Wisconsin, USA - BchlTB.July23.5000.01.D3 | ecosystem: Environmental > Aquatic > Freshwater > Lake > Hypolimnion/Profundal zone | place... | reverse complement strand
CTTATAATGTAACGGTGTTAGATCATAATGGATGTAATGCATCTTCGGGAGCTACGCTTACGCAGCCGTTACCTTTGTTCCTCAATATTGCAACAGTCCACAACCTGTCATGCTATAATGATTCTTCGGGCTTTATTTATGTAGGCGCTAATGGTGGAGTACCGCCTTATAACTATACATGGAGTAACGGGGCAACAACACAGGATATATCAGGTTTAAGTATTGGAACATACGTGCTTACTGTGGTAGATGCTAATAGTTGCCAGGCTACAATTTCTCAGGCCGTTAATCAGCCTACTCAACTCACATCCGGAATTGTTCCTGCAAATGTAACCTGCAATGGTGCGGCCAATGGAAGCGTAGCATTAACTGTAACAGGCGGTACCCAGCCTTATGCGTTCTTGTGGAGCAATGGAGCTACTACTCAAAACTTGTCAAATGTTTCGGGTGGAACATATTCCGTTCAGATAACTGATGCAAATGGTTGTTCGATATCAAACGTTACTACCGTTGTTGAGCCGGCGGCGATAGTATTGACAATAAGCAGCACGGACGTAAGTTGTAACGGAGGTTCGAACGGCACTGTAAATACTACGGTAACCGGCGGAACGGGCACAATTACATACGCATGGAGCAATGGGGCAACTACGGCTAACTTAACGGGTGTAGGCGCTGGTCCTTATTCGGTAATTATAACTGACGCAAACAGTTGCACGGCCAGTGCAAGCGTAACTATTACTCAACCAACAGCTCTTGTTCTTAACGGCACAGTGGCCAATGTTTCATGTTCTGGCGGAAGTAACGGTTCGGTAAGTATTACAGTGAATGGTGGGGTATTCCCATACAGTTATGCATGGAGCAATGGTGCTACTACGCAAGACATAAACGGTGTAGCCGCAAATAGTTACACAGTTACGGCAACAGATGCCAACCTATGCACTGTAACTGCAATATTTAACGTTACCTCGCCCACGCCAATAACCAGCTCAATAGTAGGAACTAATGTGACTTGCCATGGAGAAGGAAATGGAACGGCTACTTTAACTGTAAATGGAGGGACAAGCCCATATACGTTCTCATGGAGTAATTTCGAGGCAACACAAAACCTGACAGGATTGAGCGGAGGCACATATTATGTAATCATAACTGATGCCAATGGATGCACCCACCGCGATTCCGTAATAATTACGGAACCTGCTGCGATAGTATTGGGAATCAGTAGTACGAATGTAAGCTGCAACGGCGGAACGAATGGCACAGTAACAACGACAGTAACTGGCGGCACAGGTACTATTACCTACGCCTGGAGCAATGGAGCTACAACCGCAAATCTGACGGGAGTGGGAGCAGGCACATATACCGTTGTAATAACGGATGCTAATAGTTGTACAGCAACCGATAGCACAACTATAACTCAACCAACGGCCATGGTGTTAAATGGTACGGTGGCCAATGTTTTGTGTGCAGGTGGTAATAACGGATCGGTTGATATTACAGTTAATGGCGGAGTATTCCCATATAGTTACTCATGGAGCAATGGCGCTACTACTCAGAATATAAACGCACTTAACGGAGGCAATTATACAGTAACAGTTACTGATGCAAATTTATGCACCATCACAGCTCAGTTTAACGTTACCTCGCCAACGCCAATTACGAGCTCCATTGTTGGAACCAACGTAACTTGTCACGGAGAAGCGAACGGAACTGCAACTTTAACAGTAAGTGGAGGAACATCTCCTTACTCATTCCTTTGGAATACCTTCCAGGCAACTCAAAACCTGACCGGTTTGAGTGGCGGTACTTATTATGTAATTATTACTGATGCCAATGGCTGTGAGCACCGCGATTCAGTAATTATTGCAGAACCGGCGGCGATAGTATTGACAATAAGCAGCACGGATGTAAGTTGTAACGGAGGTTCGAACGGCAGTGTAAACACTACGGTAACCGGCGGAACGGGCACAATTACATACGCATGGAGCAATGGGGCAACTACGGCTAACTTAACGGGTGTAGGCGCTGGTCCTTATTCGGTAATTATAACTGACGCAAACAGTTGCACGGCCAGTGCAAGCGTAACTATTACTCAACCAACAGCTCTTGTTCTTAACGGCACAGTGGCCAATGTTTCATGTTCTGGCGGAAGTAACGGTTCGGTAAGTATTACAGTGAATGGTGGGGTATTCCCATACAGTTATGCATGGAGCAATGGTGCTACTACGCAAGACATAAACGGTGTAGCCGCAAATAGTTACACAGTTACGGCAACAGATGCCAACCTATGCACTGTAACTGCAATATTTAACGTTACCTCGCCCACGCCAATAACCAGCTCAATAGTAGGAACTAATGTGACTTGCCATGGAGAAGGAAATGGAACGGCTACTTTAACTGTAAATGGAGGGACAAGCCCATATACGTTCTCATGGAGTAATTTCGAGGCAACACAAAACCTGACAGGATTGAGCGGAGGCACATATTATGTAATCATAACTGATGCCAATGGATGCACCCACCGCGATTCCGTAATAATTACGGAACCTGCTGCGATAGTATTGGGAATCAGTAGTACGAATGTAAGCTGCAACGGCGGAACGAATGGCACAGTAACAACGACAGTAACTGGTGGCACAGGTACTATTACCTACGCCTGGAGCAATGGTGCTACAACCGCAAACCTGACGGGAGTGGGAGCAGGCACATATACCGTTGTAATAACGGATGCTAATAGTTGTACCGCAACCGATAGCACAACTATAACTCAACCTACTGCTCTTTTACTAAATGGAACGGTTGCTAATGTTTCATGCGCAGGAGGTGATAATGGTTCAATTGCAATCACTATTTATGGTGGAGTGGTACCATATACTTTTGCATGGAGCAATGGGGCTACAACTCAAAATGTAAATGCATTGACCGGCGGTCAGTATTCGGTTGTAGTAACTGACGCAAATTCATGCACCATATCGGCATCATTTAACGTTAACAATCCGACCCCAATTTCAAGCTCAGTGGTTGGCACCAATGTTACGTGCCATGGAGAAGGTAACGGAACGGCTACTTTAACTGTTACTGGTGGGACTTCACCATATACATTCTTCTGGAGCAATTTTTCAGCGACGCAAAACATAACTGGTCTAAGCGGTGGTACTTATTATGTCATTATAACGGATGCTAATGGCTGTACCGGACGAGATTCGGTTACAATTACGGAACCTGCCGCTATATTATTAAGCCTTACAAGCACTGATGTAAGTTGTAATAGTGGAAATAACGGAACTGTTACATCCACAGTAACAGGTGGAACAGGTACTATCACTTATACATGGAGCAATGGAGCAACCACAGCCAACTTAACAGGGGTAACTGCAGGAACTTATTCATTGGTAGTTACTGATGCAAATTCTTGCACTGCCAGCGCAAGTGTAACTATCTCGCAACCTACCGCTTTAGTTTTGAATGGAACGGCAGCCAATGTTGGTTGTTTCGGAGGCAATGATGGTTCAATTCAGATAACCGTAAATGGTGGCGTTCCTCCTTATAGCTATTCCTGGAGCAATGGAGCAACCACTCAAAATGTGAACGGTCTAACCGGTGGAGTAACTTATATAGTTACAGCAACTGATGCTAACTCATGTACTGTTACAGCATCATTTACTATAACATCACCTGCAGCTCTGGTAACAAGTGTTACCGGTATTGATGTAACCTGTCATGGCGCAGCTAATGGCTCGGCCACAGTAACGGTAAGCGGAGGCACCTCGCCTTATTCATATCTCTGGTCAAATTTCCAGGGTTCTGCTACAATAAATAACCTGAGCGGGGGCTTATACTATGTAATTGTTACCGACGGGAATGGCTGTACCAAGAAAGACTCTATTGTTATTAACGAGCCTACGCAGATCATAATTACTTCAACCGTTACTCAGATTACCTGTTCAAATGCTAACAATGGCACTATCAATTTAACTGTAACCGGTGGCGTTCCGGGTTATACCTATGTATGGAGTCCGACCCTTCCCGGCAATCCTTCACAAACCGGACTGGGAGGTGGTAACTATTCTGTAACCGTAACTGATACACATAGTTGTTCTGTAGCAACTGAAATTGATATGATCAATCCTCCTGCAATTGCAGTTAATTCGGTCGTTTCGAACCCAAGATGTTTTGGCGATTCGAATGGGGTTATTAACCTGATTGTTTCAGGAGGCGAGCCGGCCTATACTTACCAATGGAATATTGCCGGTGATACAATGCCTCAGATTAACAATGCCAGTGTTGGTGTTTATTACGTTACAGTAACAGACTCACGTGGCTGTTCTAAAACAGATTCTGCTATTGTTCTTACTCCTTCCCAATTGTATACTTCAGGGGTAATTAAAAATGTGAGTTGTGCTGGTAACAGGGATGGAGATATACTTGTAACGGTTTATGGCGGAACACTGCCTTATAGTTTTGAGTGGTCTAACCTTTCTTCTGCGCAAAACCAATACCAGCTATCAGGCGGAAACTATTATGTAACTGTTACCGATGCCAATGGATGCCAGGTTGCCTCACTTTACATTGTTCATGAACCGATAGCATTAACCCTGAATATTGCCGGAACTAATGTTTCATGTTTCGGAGGTCATAACGGAACCTTAACTGCATTACCTGGCGGCGGAACAACACCTTACCGTTACGTATGGAGTGATGTTTCTTCCGACTCGCTTCAAACCGGAGTCCCTGCCGGTCTTTATGGATTGCAGTTGATAGATTCAAACGGATGTTATGCTTTCGATAGTATCATTTTAACCCAACCGACTCCGATTAATATCACAGGATTTAGCAACAATGCTATTTGTTTCAATACGGCTACCGGCTCAGTGGTTACAGTCGTTACAGGCGGAACCCCGGGATATCAGTACATCTGGTCTAACGGTGGTATTGATTCAGCCATTAATACGGTTAGCGCCGGGCTTTATGTGGTGACTGTCACTGATGCAGCAAGTTGTTCCGCAACAGCTGACTTTACGGTCAACCAGGGAAGCAAGATTACCATCGACCTGGCTACCTACGACCCGATATGTTATGCCGGTAATACTGGTGGAATAACAGCTTTAGTTACCGGTGGGGTGCAGCCATACCATTATGTTTGGAGCAATGGCGTAAATGATACTGCTGTGGCCATTGATCATTTGGTAGCAGGTACTTACGCAGTGACGGTAACCGATAATGTGGGCTGTAGTATTACCTCAAACGGAACTCTTAATCAGCCTGCAATTATCGCTGTAAGTCCCGGTATTACAGGCGCGAGATGTTCTAACTCGGCTACGGGAACTGTAATCATCAATACTACAGGAGGAACAGCTCCGTTTAATTACAGCCTCAATGGCGTTGGTCAGTCGAGCGATACATTTACGCATGTGTTGCCGGGTAGTTATGATGTTATTGCTACTGACGTAAACGGTTGCCAGGGCACGGATACCTTTAGTATTTCTACTCCGAATAACATATCTGTTTCCCTCACTGTAACCGATCCGATTATCGTTACCGGTATGTCAACGCAATTGTCCGCAACAGCTACTTCTAACACACCAATAATACATTATATCTGGAGCCCGATAGCTGTTGATTCGATGGATGTGTTTGACTATAGTTGTCCGGATACAACCAATTGTCCAGCTCCGTATGTTAAACCTCCGTTTACCACCGTATTCATGGTTACCGCTGTAAATGCTGACTCCTGCGAGGCTTCGGATACTGTGACGGTGTATGTGCATGGTGAAACGGGTCTTGAGTTTTTACCAACGGCATTTACACCTAACGGCGACGGACTGAATGACCGCTTTACTTTTGCTATCCTCGGTGCCAATACTATTGAAGTATCGATTTACGACCGTTGGGGCGAGAGGGTTTATTACGACGCTGCCCAGCCTAACGGAATCAGTAACTCTTACGGATGGGATGGAACCAAAAACGGTAAGAACGCGCCTACTGATACCTACGTTTACCAGTTGGTGGTAACTTACTTCGACAACACTACTAAAACGAAATCAGGAACTGTTACGCTGATTCGTTAATTGCTTTGAACTTTTAAAACAAAATCCCGGAAGGTCACTTTTCCGGGATTTTGTTTTTGTAAGGAATGATAACAAAATTATGATATGAAATACGACGCCCAATATTTCGTAAAATGCCTTGATATGAGTCCCCATCCGGAAGGAGGCTGGTATAAAGAAACTTACCGGAGTGCAGAAAACGCTCAAGGTTTGCCGCAACGTTTTTCAGGGGAAAGAAGCTTCAGCACCGGCATCTATTTTCTGCTACGATACCCGCAGTTTTCAGCTTTCCACCGCATTAAAAGCGATGAGATGTGGCACTTTTATTCGGGCTCACCACTCAATGTGTATGTAATCGATTCCGAAGGGCATTTTGAAGTGATTAATCTGGGGCCCGATATAGAACAAGGCGAGCGCTTTCAGGCGGTTGTTAAGGCCGGTAATTGGTTTGCCAGCCAGCCTGTTGGGGGCGATGATGCGGAAGAAATTTATTCCCTCGTTGGTTGCACGGTTTCACCGGGCTTCGACTTTAACGACTTTGAAATGGCCCGGGCCGATGATTTGCTGAAAGAGTTTCCGCAGCATGCCGAATGGATTAAAAAATATTGCCGGTAACAGGCATTAAGCCATTAAATAAACCAACGAGTTTCAAAAATTGAACGGATTAATTATTTTCGTGCCCCAATCTAATCTCGGTCCTATAGCTCAGCCGGTTAGAGCATCTGACTCATAATCAGAGGGTCCCTGGTTCGAGCCCAGGTGGGACCACTTGAAAATCAAACGGTTACAGCGCTTAAGGCTTTGTAGCCGTTTTTTATTTGCACGCAATTTGCACACAGATTTTAAGATAATTCTTGCACCAGCACAAAATTGGAATTAGTTGGTCTGATACTTATGATGGGGCTGCTATCCTATGCGATTAGGACTGCTAGAGGTGACTTAGTGAAGAAAACATCAATGAACCGTATCTGAAGGCATCTCATAAAATTAATTGTATTTTGCATAATAATGCACTCGATTTAAAGTTACTATTATGAAATATATTTTTGCCAGATTACTCGCACCTTTTATTCTTATCATGACAATGCATATAAGTCATATGGGGCAAGCGCAAATTATCAATACGATTGCAGGGAATGGCACCTACGGGTATTGGGGAGATGGAGGAACAGCGGATAGCGCGCAATTAGCATATCCCGGGAATGTGACAGTTGATAAGTCAGGTAATATATACATCTCAGATGGTCGTAATGACCGCATTAGAAAAATAAATATTTCCACAGGCATAATTAATACTATCGCCGGCAATGGAATTACAGGATTTTCCGGTGATGGTAATTTAGCTACCTCTGCTGAGTTAAATGGCCCTAGCGGGATTGCACTTGATGATTCTAACAATATCTATTTTGCGGATTGCCTAAACCAACGTATTCGAAAGATCAGCGCAACAACAGGAATCATTAGTACCATTGCGGGTAATGGTTTTGACACTATTATCTCAGGCGCTAGCTATGGTGGATACTCAGGTGATGGAGGCTTGGCTATTTCTGCGAAACTCAATCGCCCACAGGATGTTTATGTGGATCATGCTGGGAACGTGTATATTCAAGATGCATTTAATTGGCGCATTCGAAAAGTAAATTCTTCTACGGGTATTATCACTACAATTGTAGGAAACGGCATAGAGGGATATTCCGGTGACGGAGGCTTAGCCACATCAGCTGAAATTATGGCAGGAGGCATGGCTATAGATGCATCACTTAATATTTATATCGCAGATCAATACAACCAGCGCATTCGAAAAGTGACCGCAATTAGTGGCATCATTACAACTGTCGCCGGTAATGGATTTGGGGCACCTAGTACAGGTGGGTTTTCGGGAGATGGCGGGCCAGCGACCTCTGCTGAATTGAATACTCCACTCAAAGTTGCAGTAGATACTTTCGGTAACATTTTTTTTACTGACGGGTTCAGTTCCCGAATTCGTGAAGTATCTGGCAGCAACAACATCATCAGAACAATAGCAGGGACCGGTACATTTGGATATTCGGGGGATGGAGGAGCAGCGACTTTAGCTGAATTGAACTCTGTTGGTGGAATTAGTTGTGACATGGCTGGAAACGTTTATGTTGCCGATGTTTTAAATAATCGCATTCGCGAGATAACAGGGATTCCCATAATTATAAATAATGTAAGTCCATTTATTAATATTTCTTCTGGCTCCCTAATCGCTGGTCAATCCTTAGTTATAAACGGTCATAATTTCACACCTAGCCGTGATATTAAGATAGTCATATTTAGTAATAATAGCTACCAAGATACCTTCTCCGTTTATTCAACAGCAACTGGAACCTTTACTTATGGATTTCTTACAGATACTTCCATGCACCCAGGAATTTATACCATTAATGCCGTTGATTCTGTAACTGGTATTTATGCACCTGTTAAATCATTTGTTTTAAACTCAAATCAAATTAGTAATACACATCTAACGGTATTGAGCCCTTCAGCTAATGATACGCTTTATGTGAATGATACTTCACAAATTACATGGCAGGATAAAATGGTATTAGGACAGAACTATCCCGTAAATGGAGCGCATAGGGGGTATTCCTACATTGTTGAATACTCGGATAATAACGGTAGCACATGGCAACCTTATACCACTTTGCAAGGGTCTGCGTATATTAACTCGATAAATACATTCCATGTTCCTATGGCCTTTAGTAATGTAGGAAATGGCTATTACGTTCGGGTAATTGATTATTATAACACTTCAAATCGTGATAGTGGAGGGATATTTATAGTCGTAAATCATAATTCATCTTCGAACAATATAAAGGTTCAGCTGTATTGGGACTTTAGCTATAATAATCAGAATAATGGATTGTATGGGGTAGCCGCTGATGGCGATGCACGGTTATTTCTTGTGGTATCTAAAATTGATAGCAGTTTGGGGGCTACTATTTCCAGCGTTTCAGTTCAATTAAACGACAATTGGAATAGTAGTACGGCCACGCTTGGTAAGGTAATGGCAGCAACGCAAGTTAGCAGTTACGGTGAGGAAGCAAATGCCGCTAATAGTTTAACCGCAACACAAAATACAGAGGCCTTTTCACGTTATTGGTTTTGGTTTGTAGCGCCTGATGATTTTGTCGGGAATAATTCACATGACCTAGTTGCTAGTGAGCGGAACGTCAATGCACGTTTTGTAATTAACTACAGTGATGGCTCTATGGAGACTGTTAGCAAGAATATAAAAATTGTTCGACCACCATTGTGTTTTGTTCACGGTCTGGCGAGTGACCCTTCAACCTGGTTTACATTTAGTAGTACCGGCACTGGTTCTCTGTTAGACTTTCTGAATGATCCACGGTTTTATACAAGCTCGGCCATCCAAATTGATGCAAGCCAAAGCTTTAATGTAAACGCACAATATTTAACAATAGGGTTTAGTAATACAAACTCACTAATGTTTCAGAACTCGTTGCAAGGGGTGATAAAAAGCTTAAGAGACCAGGGGTATGCATCTAATAGATGCGATTATATCTGTCATAGCATGGGTGGCAACATTTTACGTTATGCACTTGACAATTATAGTGATTATTTTAATCGTACAGGAGTAGCGGCAAATAGAGATTATAAGAATTATCAGCGAGGTTATGTGAACAAGGTTATTACCTTGGCTACTCCGCACAATGGCTCTCCTTGGGCAGATATTCTCAATAGATACGTTGGACAATTGGGGTATTTTCAACGGCTTGCGATTGAAGGAGTATACGACCTCTATCCAAACTCTTTACCCTTCTCGTTCATAACGCAAGACCAATTTGGACTATTCAACGTGCCAACTTTTAAAGTGGTCGATGCAGTTACAGATTTGCAAATTGACTCAACGCAAGGAGGTGTCAAATTCAACGAGGAAAATATCAGCGCACATTTGATAACGGCCGGTATTTTCCCCGGGGTAAATTATAACAGCTCAAATTTTATGGTACCCCAACCGGTCATTAATTTGGTCGATGGGGCCGCTCAGCATGTCGATTTTTTAAACGACTTTGCTCATGCTACCATTGCAAATGAACAAGATCAGCAAGTGGTTTCCGATCTAATTGAAATAGGTAATAATTCAACTAATCCTGTTCAAACCGCTTTGCAATATATGGAGAGAATGGCTGATTTTTATAATATCGCTGTTTTTATCCCATCAAGCGATCTAGTTGTTAGCAAATCAAGTGCGTTGGCCGATAATTCGGTAACAGCACCCAACGTTTCGATTTTTGATAATTACATAGGGCATGCGTTTATAAACCCAATTTTAAATGATGTCGGTGCTGGCAATGAAGTAAACACACTATTAAATACCTCTATCGGCAGCAATGATTTTGGTTCTATTGCTGCTTCATCTTATATATTACCGCCACATTTAGGAGGGAATCAACGCTCTGCAAATGTTGTTTTATCAATTCGTGATACTTCTTTCTTAAAAATCATTAGCCCAGCTAATGGGGCGAATCTATTCACCGATAGTATTGTTGATATTAGGCTCAATTTGCGGGACACCTCCCATATAATCTCTTTAAATGTACGGTTTCAAAATAAAACCTATAAGATGAATCCTATTCCGGGAATGATAGATTTAAATACTCAAATAAATTCTAACATCTTGGATAGCTGTATAATGCTTGTAGAAGCATTTTATAAAAACGGCGATAGCTCTATCTTTTATTACGATTCTCTCGGTGTAAATGTCAATACGACCTCAAGTTTAACGGGATTTGCATCTCAACAGAAAATAATCTATCTAAATATTAATCAAGAAAAGTTTCCTGATTATGTAAGTTATTACCAAGATTTTACGACTTCTGTGGGTAATTTTAGCAGACATATAGCCGCTATCGTGGCAAACACCGCAGTTGCATCTTTTGATCCAATCCACAAGGGCTTTAGGGGCGTTTCAACAGGTGAGACCTACGCAATAATTTCGTATAAAGGTTTAAAGGATACACTATATTTAGTAATTGGACAGAACCCAATCGATTCCGTGACAACAGGAATTAAATCTATACCCACAGGGGTAATTTCAGATGGGCCGAAACTCTTTTGTTATCCAAACCCGTTTTCCCAAGCCTTGAATATAGACTTTGAAGTAACTGTTTCTGGTGCAGTATCTCTAAAGATATATGATTTATTTGGCAGAGTAATGGTTAATTTACTACAGGGGCAAAAGGAACAGGGTCAGTATCAAGCATTCTTTGATGGTTCGCTGTTGCCAGAGGGAATGTATTTGTGTGAACTTAGAAACGAGAACTTGCGCACTATCAAAAAACTAGTGGTTGTCCATTCTAAATAGTAATAGTCATTATCCGGTGTAATCCAACGATTCTGTTTTTCCTTCTTCTTAAATTAAGTAAAACCTAGGGAAAAAATTTTGCTTCTCTTCTGTCATGCAATTTATAGCAAGGGTTGGTATGCTTTTGGTATGACATCGCCTGAACTCATTTCTTTCATTAATCAACAAAGAAAACTTGGTGTGCCTGATGCTAATTACAGGACGGCTCTTTTGTCACAAGGTTGGGAGACTAAAGACATAGATGAAGCCGGAATGACAGTTATCCCGAAAGAAAGTTAATTTTTGGAGGATCATTGCAAAACGGTGATTAAGAACGGATCAGATGTTATGTTTTCAACCGATGGATGGGTTGGGGGAGGTAACTACGGGATGGTAGTTTAGCAAAGCAAGTGTATGGAGAAGAAAAGCTTGAGAACATAAAGTAATGGATGGAAGGCGTGTCTTTAATTTTGGTCGTTTTAATGCGATTTACCTTGTGATCGGATGCCCTATTAATTGAGAGGAATTCAAATATGTTAATTATCTCTTGAATGAGTGCCGTATTCCTTTGGTTATGTGACTGGTACTTGACCGTTAGGTCAAGCGCCGCATCGTGGAAGAACTAACGCATTCCATTGTAATTGCTAAACATATTTTAAATAGATGGGTGACCTGTTCAGTTAATATTAATCGTCCCGAATTAATTTAGTTTTATTAATTCAAAAGTCCATAATCCATGTTGACAGAATTAATATGGATAGCAGATGGGAGCAGGAGTGGAATTGTCCCAGTAATAATTAGTCTCATCATTTTCGGCCTTTTTTACAGCACTTGCCTCCGACGTTGCCTCGACATGAGCTACAACAGTATTTTGATAAAGGTCAGTGTATTTACATGAATACGATTTGAGGCAAGATGAAAGCGACACAATCGCAATGGAAAATATAAATATTTTTATTAAATTATTCATATTAATGCTGTTTTATTTGCACTGAAAATACACTAAAATTTTACACTTATATTCATTGCATACGTACATCGGTTATTTGCAAAATTTGGACCTATTACCGGATCGAATATCGCCGATGCCAAATTTTTACCTTTCCTGTCCTTAAAATCTATAGATGCTCTTCGTATTGAAGTTGCATCCGACGCCTTTACAGCAAGATCAATTGCGCCACCCAGCGTGCAAGCAAAGGTAACGCCAGCAAATAAAGAACCCATAAGATAGTTTTTAAATATTCTTGACTTTTCTGTTGGGTTCTCTGAGAGCGCATTTGCATTATTTGAGTTATAGGAACTTGAATCCAAAGGTGCATTTGCAGCCTTCAATGCGGCCCAACTCGTAATACCTAAAGATGCTCCGGATACTAAAAATAAAAAGAAAGAGCCTGCTACGTCTGCTCCATACTCAGGTTCATGGACAGGTTTGTTTCGCACTCTCTGAAGCTTTCTTTCTTCGCGCTCTCTTTCGGCGCGTTGTTGGCGGAGTATCTCAAGTGGCGTTAGATCCACAACTACTTTAAACTCGTATCCTGCTCCTGATAATTGCTTGCCCTCCATTATGGGGTCCCAGGTTATTCTTTTAAAATTTCCCACATTCACATTCTTTCCTACATCACCGGTTAAACCACTCTTAGCTTCATTCCAAGGCCCAAGATTTTTCCTGTAAAATAATTGTATGTTCACGGTACCGGACTCAGAACTTGAAATGTCGTAAGTAACTACTATTTTTTTCCCTTCCTGCGCGGCATGTACGTTAGC
>Ga0364886_10481_pt1 | contig 13220 bp, 11 predicted proteins | sample ExccelJu500001D3_4_FD_206926 | JGI IMG/M metagenome (GOLD analysis project Ga0364886, IMG submission 206926) | Enriched cells from Trout Bog Lake Hypolimnion, Wisconsin, USA - BchlTB.July23.5000.01.D3 | ecosystem: Environmental > Aquatic > Freshwater > Lake > Hypolimnion/Profundal zone | place... | reverse complement strand
AGTTAAAGCCTCATATATAATTGAAACTCCGGAGTCATAGGCAATTGCCTCCACATCAAGATCGCTGGGACATGAAATTCCAAGATCTGTAATCAGTAATTCAGCAAGCTTTCCTACCCTTGTCATTCAGCATCCCCAGAGACCCCTCCATCAGACTCGACTGCTTTAAGCTGTCTATATATTCGCAATGCCTCTTCGTCGCTAATTTGACTTAAACTTCGTGCGGCCAATGTGTACCTGCTGTCGTTACTTGCTTGAGTAATGTATCGACGAACCTCATCCATCGAAACCTCTGGCTGATCGGCTGCATCATATTGCTTTTTAAATGAAGCTGCCCCGACTTTTGCGGCCGCTAATCGCCTTTGGCCGGCCCTCATCTTTGCAGCCGCTAAAAGCTCAAGGCCCGCTGCTTTCTCAGCTTCCGAATCGGCACCATCTAGGACCTCCTCATCAGTCATGGCAATTAACTCATCGACCACCGCATCCATGAAATTATCGAAAGGGGGTTTTAATTTATCTATCATTTGGCTCTCCGTTCCGGATCCCAGGCTTTTAACCTTCTGTTTAATCGATTGCGCGCTGCATCGTATTTCTGCTTATTCCAACCAAGCTCCCGCTCAGCCTCATTTCCCCGTAAATCATCTGCCCAAGCCATAGCCAGAAGCTCAAGATCCTCATCACTAGCAATTGCTTCATACACAGCTGCTAACTGCTGCCTACCCGAAACTTGATCTTCAGGCGTAATTGTGGTCCTACTATCCACTACCGCAGCCATGCCTCCATCCGACTCTGCTGAGGGATCCAGTACAACAGATCCATCAATGGGGCTGATCCGATTGCGTTTACGCGCATTACTCGCAATGCTATGCATTGCGGTTTTTAGCACTACTAGTGGATGTTCACCCAATGGCCATCGGCGGTCTCCTGCCAAAAACTTGGTAAGAGCTTCCTGAAGCAAATCGTCGGGCATCCAACCATCCAAGCCCTGGCAATAAAGGGTAGCAATGCGCTTGGCACGAGCCCAATCTGCCCCCGAAAACGTGCCCAATAATGCTGCAATTTCTTGAACAGTAAGGTCTGCTTTAGATCCGGTAGTAACTGACATATCTGCATCATCGCCTATTAAGACTCTTTAATTGCGCCCCATGGACGTCCAAGTTAAAGAAATTTTTTAAGTAGCAACGTCCACAACATCATTCTGGGGAGTCCTATTTGGTAGGAGGTGACTTAATTCACCCTATTTTAACAACCCAAAAACTGAGACTGATCATGCACATTAACCGAAAAACCCGCGATATATCTAAATTCCTGAAACATCTACAACCTTACGACCAATTCATGCTGGGTGTAGCTGTAGATGCGCATATTGAATCCTGCCTTATAGGGCTTGGTTTTGAGTCACCCATTTCTCCAGGGCAAAGCCTACTTCCCCCAAAATCCAAGGGTCCTGCTACCCGACGCAATTCTGAGGGTTTTGAAATTATTCATCGAGATCAACCCATGGAGATTGCCTATCGGCAAGCCGAGTGGCATTGGAAACAATTTAGTGGCCGCAATAGTTTTGAGAAACAATCCAAAATTGTTGACATCCCTTATAAGAGATATCCTCGCACGCCGGTGCTGCCATATAGCGTCGAACTAGCAATAAAAAAGCGCGAAGATGGAGCAGTCTTTGTTGTTGCCGGACCCTTTTTAAATAATGAGGGAGATTTATCTGCAGCAACAAATACCGCAAACATGCTGCATGAATTATTTAATGTTTTTGAGATATTAAGCAAAGATCTAGCTAGCTGGATTAGCACTCCAGTGCGTCGATTAAATTGGAGACTTTTACCGCTAGGTAAAAATCCGTGGGTATCCGCGGGGCCAGCATTAGAGGAAATGATTAGGCGCGAGCCAGCTGGCAATCAAAGTGTTCTGCGAGCACGTTTAACCGCTGTAGGTGAAAAACAACCTGATTTTGTTGCCATTGGTCTTGGTGGATTTAATGGCTACACCGTCTTTGGGTTTAGTAACGCAGGGGTATGCGTACTTGAGAGCCCGAAAGTCAACAATGCCACTTACCTTTTGCCAATGGAATCTTGGGAAGCAATCTCTCAAATGACTAAAGCAGAAATTTTGGATACAAAGGCTCACAAAGCACGGCTTATTCACACTCGAACTTGGTTTGCAGATCTCGATAGAGTGCTAAACCTCTACCGCAAGGCGGCTTAGGCGGAGGAAGGTGCTCAAACCATCGGAATGCATTCATGACTACAACAACTCCACTCGATACCAAACATTCTTCAGCAGGGAGAATGACTTTTATCGAGTTGCCTGCCAACCAAATTGTGCTTGACCCCTTAATCATTCGAAAAACGATGCAGGCCCTTAAAGAAGGTAAATCTTCCATTGGCCTCATTCGGGATGACCGAAAGCAAATCGAACTTCGCATCAATCCTGATATTGCCTTTAGCCAATTGCAGGTTGATCCACCGATAGTTACGCCCGTCAATAAAGATCGTACGCACTACTCATTGATCGCCAAGTACTGGCAGATCGATCTGATTGGGCTTCTCATCAAAATCAATCCCCATGAAAAACTCAACTGCTTGATGCAAGCTAAAAATAGCTCCGAAGCACTTGCCAACACCTATGCGGATGCCCAGCTCTCGGGGCGCCTCGCTTTGTCCAATATGCTATCCCAGCAATGGAATGCCGCCCTGTTGCATGACTGCTTTGAACAACGTCCCAGAGATGCCCAATTTGCGCAGTTTTTAGGCGTCCCCACCAAGGCCTTCCAAGACATGCGCGCTACGCAAAACCGAAGCAAAGCGAAAACCCATGAGTGAAACCTACTGCCCTAACTATTACATCAGCCCTGAGCTCAAAGTCATTTATGGCCTGTTCTATCCCCAACTAAATTTTGAGGACTTTCTCGCCAGATCGCATTCAGAAATTACCGAGCCTTTTCATGTGGGTTTTTATGACTTATCGCCAGAACTTCAAAATTTAGAGCCTGATTTAGAGCTGCGGCAATTGTTGTACTACTTAAAACCCGCCGCCGATTTTCGGGCCTACCCCGAGTTTGTCAAAGTTCTTCGCCGCATAGTCGCGGCATTGACTGATATGGGCATTAACCTTAGATCACTCGCCATCCCCTTTGAAAGTCTATTAAAGACGGCTCTAAAGATTCAGCAAGCAGTGCAGCGCAATTACGAGACAACCTCATTAGGCACTCTTTTCCCGCAATTTCGCCCTCAAGCATTGAGCCATCTCAAGGCAAGAGCTGCTGGTCGCTATTACACCTCCAACCCCATGTTCAGAAAGGGATGCTCAACTTTTCCGCTGTACTCGATTGCTCTAAACAATATGCGTTGGCCCGAAACCGAATCGGATTCTGAAATGAAGGAGTATCGCGGTACTGACAATTGCAATGCCCTACTCATCGCCGCGATTTACCTCTGCGCAAATGAACGCCGCTTAACGCCTATCAGTGAGGATCGCGATCTCAATACTCTTACGAAAGAGAGCTTGCACCGCAATCCCTATACCTTTTTATTGCAAGAACCCGACCACGCTCCCGATCGCTCCAAGCTCTGTGATATTGACCGTAAGATTCGTCTTCAGAGTCAGTCTTGGCTCGATCTCTCGCAAAACACGCGTCGTCTCTTAGAACGCATCATCAGCCGCCCATATCCCGACTTGGGACGCACTAGTGCCTTTTTACTATTCAACCCCATTTTTGATGAACCCCTCATAAATACTGGAGTTGCCAGCCTCAAACTCTTATTGCATTTTTTTTCGGAGACTCGAAAGGTTTATGGTAGTTCCGGTAAAGGAGGAGGATCCGGCGGATCCTCCGTCTCTTCAGCAGGAAACCATACTTGGGAAATTCCTCCCCAGTTCATTACTGAGGAAGAGGATCTCTATGGCGATATCGTTGAAGTTTATCGCTTGCCCCAAGCGCCCATTAGCAAAGACCGTCTCAAAGAGCTTGAGGAACTGGGTGAAGATCCCTATGAAGATGAGTATGGCGAACCCCCGATTGAAGTGCTTTTTATGGCAGACGGGAAATCGTCCCAACTCAAGCTCGATAAGCACACCAGCCACACCCAGCTTTTGCTAGCTTCCAAGAATCAAAATCTCTGGTGGAATCACATCACCCCCACCCATGAAGAAATGCAGACTTTCCTCACCTTTATTCGTAGTCAACCGGGCATAGCGCCACAGATACTGTTGATGGTAGCCATTTTGGCCGTTAACTTAGATATGGCGCTCTCTCTAGAGGTATGCCCAGAGCAAGAGTGGGATTGGCTCAGAGGCCAATCTCGATTTAAAATTGGCGGGACGAATGACACATTACGTGCCTGCTCAATTACTGGACATACCAACCCATTTGAAGTTTGGGTCTACCCCATTCCCGTCCATGCCCTACATCACCACGCCAATATTGACGCGTCAACTCGTTATCAAAGTCATACCAGTGCTATTCCGTTTACTGATTTTTCGGGGGTTGCTAAAAAGCTGATCGACAAACAGCTTTCCAGCGGACAACTTTTAGGTCCAGTAGCTGCCTTTAGCAATCAAGAGAAAATGGATATTGCCCAGCAATGCAAAGAGCTGATTAAAGAATTTAATCGCCAGCAAAATGGGGGCGTTAAGCTCACTGCAGGCAAACGAAACATCAGCATCGAAAAAATTCGGCAATACAGTAAAAGTTGCCTCATCAATCTCGGGTTTGATTCCTTGTTGGTCGACGCCCTTGATTGGAAAGTGCCAGACTCTAAAAAGCCAGCACTGCATTACTACACGAGTGATTTATGGCAAAAACCCAAGCACGGTAAATGGGGGCTTCAATATTACTTAGCCAATCGCACTGCACTATTGGAACATTGCGCTGGCCAACCATTACCTGGAATTAAAAACCATACGATTTTTGCCACTGGCTTAGTCAAACCGGAGATCGTAAAATCCTATGTTCTAGCCTTACATCAAAAGATAGCCACTTGCCCCGAAGCGATCTATTCCAAAGGTGAGTTAGTGCAGTTTGTACAGGCAATGAATGCCTATAGCCAATATGTGGCATTTTGGTTTTGCCTTGAAACATCCCATCGCCCGCACCATGTCCCTTTTGGCGATGTCTTTCAAATCGATCCTTTACATGGCTTTATTAAACTCAAGGACAAATCCGATTCCGAGGGCGGTAAATTTCGATTGGCCTGGCTCTCTGAGGCTTTGCGATTTCAGATGTTTGACTATGCCTATACGATCGACACCCTCATCTCTTGGGCAAGACAGCAAGATATTGAAGTGCAAGCTGATCTACTAATATTTTTAGAGTTTGATCAAAGCAGCTCAAAGCACCTTCGCATCAAACCACTAGATTCGAGCTATTTTGCAAAGCAGATTGGCGATGAACTCCAAGTAGAGGCCAATTTTTATCGCAAACTGCTATCTGACTTACTGCGAGAAGGTCCCAACCCCGTTAGTCTAGAAGATGTCGATCGCTGGCTGGGTCACTGGATGACCGGCACCGCTCCATTTCATCTATTTACGAGCGCCTCTCCGTTATCGCTGGTAGCGCGCATGCAAAAGAAGATTAAAACTGTGAGCTCTAGCTTAGGCTTTCATGCCTTTGAATTTCGATTACCCAATTTGGCCTACGATCTAGATGCTTCTGAGAAAGGGGATATCTAGTATGAATACCCCACTAGAAAAGCCGATCCATTCGCCAGCTCGCAAGATCCAATCAAAGATCGAAGTGCCGACCAAGCTAGTAATGATTACTATCGCCGATCCCATAGCTGACCTTAAGGCTCAACTTATATCCCACCTAGCCAAGAGCGTTGATCAGGACTTGATTAATCGCATTCAGATGTTACCTGCGTCAAAATTCTTACTAGAGAGCAAAGAGTTTGACAGTGTTGAAGATATTGCCCGGCACATCCGAAAAATTCTCTCCTTAGCGGTCATAGACGAGTTTAAAAAAAATGGGCCCAGCCTCATTACCGATTGGGCTTTAGGCTTACTTGCGTTTCCAGCCCTATTGCTCCCATTGCAAAACAAGCAATCGAAAAAGCAAATTGATCGACTCAAGCAATTCTATTGCGCCTTTCTGTCGCGCCTACTGAGGGTTTTAAAAACACAAGCCTCAAATAAGGGTGATGGAATACGCGCGCTCTTTGAGCTCACGGATCATTGGCGCTTAGATTACGAGCAAATTACCCATACTGGGTTTAATGAAACCTCAAATATTCGCATTAGCCTTCTCGAGCCCAATGCCTACGCCCAAGAGGATGAGGCAGGCTACCTTTGCTTAATGCATATTTTGTCTGCCTTTGAAACAGGGCAGCTGTCAGCAATCCCCTGGCGGGAACTGAACCCCAAAGCCCAATTTGGCGGATACCTCTTCTTTGCCATTTGCTTATCTGGCGTGACCCACGCTCAGCTTAAAGTGATTGCCGATATGAGCTTGATGAAGCAATTCTTAGATGCCCCCTTGAGTAGTCTTTTGCTTCCCATCGATTCAAGCCTGCGATTAGCCGAAGTCTACGATCTTGAGAAACTAGCGTCAGGAGAAAATCAAACGGACCGCTGGATTCCAGATCCAGTGAGTGTTGGCCTATATCAGCGCCTACGCAAGAACTGGAAATTTGCATCACCAGATTCGGCTTTTAACAGTCAATGTATCCAGGAATTTTTGGGCACTCTCAAAACCATGTTGCACCAGCAAAGTAGCTCTAGTAAATCATCTCTAACGGGCGGTCAGATCTATTTACTTAAACATGCCCTGCAGCACTTCACCACCACCTCTTTACTCATTAGCGCTAGCAAAGCCTACCAACGACGCACCCTACCCGGCTTTGTTTGGCATCGCTTAGCGCGTGATTTTGATACTAAGGGCTTGGGCTATCCCAGCTTAGACCGCTTAGGGGTGATTGAGCTTGCACCTCAAAAGACTGTGGGCAAGCAAGTCAAAGTCAAAGTGACGAGCCTCCCAGTAGAAGAACCCATTAGCGAGGAAGAGATTGAGCTATACCCAATGGTTGATTTGGATTTGCAAAATTATTGGGCCCAGTCAATATTAGATATTGTCGATGCGTTTACTAAGGCTAAGTGTGATGCACCAACAGCCATCACGCAACTCGAACAAAACAAAGCGCCATTGGAATTGCCTCCAGAGACCGTATTCTCCCTGCTTTCTGATTGGGCAGGATGGCTCATTGCCAATGCCAATACCAGCGCCAATGAGAAAAATCATGGCGAACTAGAGCTCGTCAAAATATTCATACCGCCCATGGTGCAAACCTATGAGATGTATGTTGATTTTCAAGACATCGATGCCGAAAGTGGCATTGATGAATACGATGTGTTAGAAACTGAGTCACGCTACAACAAAAAGAATCAAGAAAAACTGCGCCAAGCATGGAACTCGTTTTTCCAATATCTCATTGAGGTTGGGCAGATTGAAAAGGATCAATTTACCCCGATTAAAAAGGATTCCAAGTTATCAAGGGTCGGTAGCGCCTATATTAGCGAGCCTGAGTTTGAACTCGCGCGAGAAACGCTGTACACAAAAAATGCGGATTCACCGCAATTGCGTAATATTTGCCTGGTGGTCCTCACCCTAGCGTATCGATTGGGATTGCGCCGCTCTGAGGTAATCAAATTATCTACAGCCCACATCTCCTTTCTAAATGGCGAAATGTGTGGCCTATCGGTTCAGTGGTGGATTGAGCGTGGTCTTAAAACAGCATCGTCTAGCAGAATCATTCCGATCAAAGCCTTACTTAGCGAGAGAGAAATGCTCTGGCTTGAACTCATCACTGCGGCCAGAGCACGAGGTTTATGGAGTAGAGCCGATCTGTTGCATGTGCCAATTGAGATACTCAAGCAATACATTAAGAAATGCAAAACGCATCTGCCTACCTCTTCCAATAATTTTCTCTTTATTGAAGATAGCTATTTGGGTCAAAAAAATAAATCGACTGCGCAAGTCGATAAAATCATCACGCTTATTCACGAAGCATTAAGGGCACCAGGCGGGTCAGCGGGGCAGTTGCGATTTCATCATGCAAGACACTCGTGTGCTTGCAATACCTCCCTGCTCCTACTGGGAGCGCATTTACCCAATTCAAAAAAATATCTTTTTAATTTGATGTATGGCAATCCCGATGCCATTAAGGAATTAAATGCGCTGTGTAGAGGAGGCGGTTTCAAGTTCCAAGTGCAACAGAGTTAGTGATACCGAGTTTATCAGCCCAGTAGGTTTTGGTATTAAAAGTTCCCTCTGGTAAGAAGAGTTCAGCAGGCGCTCTCCAGTCTAAGGATTTTCTAGGTCTGGTATTGAGTTTCCAGGCAATCGCATCCAAATCTTCTTGGCAGTTAATTTTTCTAATATTCAAGTACGCATCGATGACTTTCAATTGCGCTCCAACCAAGCAAGAGAAGTGCTGCTTGCAGGAGATGATTCTTCAGGGTCCGATTTGTATGCAGTTTCGCGCTTACTGGGGCACTCCTCCCCCATGACTACATTGACTGGCTACATTCATGTGACTGATGTCTTGGTGGGGGCCTTTTTAAATGAACGCTTTTGCGCATCTCCAGAGCGACTCCAGCTGGCTATTCACCCGGACTTCAAATCGCAATTGGAAGATCGTAAGAAATCCCAAGAGGATATGCAGGCAGAGGCAACCCTTCTGAGTGCCAAGGTGCGGGGTAGACCCAAAAAGATAAGGGTAATTAAGCTCAAACTGCCCAAGCAAGCTAAGCCCTCTAAGACAGACTTTTAGTCGTCTACGTACTCCATGACATCTTGAACTTTGCAATCAAAGAACTTGCAGAGCTTTTCGATGTTGTGGGTAACGGTACCGTAATTGCGCGTATTAATCATTTTCGATAGGGTCACTCTATTGATGCCAGTAGCACTGGCCAGCTCCAGCAAGGTCACCCTTTGACCGTCTTTGAATTGCTTTTCAGCAATCAACTCTTGTATACGAAATCGAATCATTATTTAAATATCTTAACCGATGTTCATATTTCCTTTCTTTTTTGAAACACCTATGTTAATATATATTTACATTAGAAATAATAGATAAATATTTGCATAGATAAAGGTATTTTAAGCATGATGAATGGTCCAAATAAACACACCAATTCCCCTACAACCCTAGAGGGTTGGCACAACTTTCTGCAAATTCCACCCGTATCCAGACTGGTGAGCAATTCCATCTCCATGAGCCCGGAACCATCGGGAACGCAAGCGCATTACGCCACACTCTATGCAGATGGCAAAGAGTTTGCGGTCCAATGGAGCGAATCGATTGGCAGCCCACTGATTCATGGTCATCCGCTGGTGAAAATTATCCCCAGAAACCTCAGCGTTCCGTTTGATGGTGGAGCAGTACTGATAGAGCGACTGGAGATCCTAAAAAGCCCACTTGTATCCATCAATATATTCAGCACTGCCCTACCCTCCTGGTTTGACAATTTAGAGTTACGCGATAAAGCTATCGCATGCTGGAATTGGCTTGATGAAAAGAATCGGCTTCTATTAAATTCTCTATTGCATGATGATGCGTTCTTCAAACGCTTTTGCGAAGGACCCAGCTCAACGAGCAATCACCATGCCTACCGCAATGGCAACCTAGAGCACACGATTGAAGTCATTCACATTGCCACGCTCAATTGCCTGCATGTCCATAATGCCAATTATCAGCTGGCCCTCATCTTTGCGTGGTTGCATGACATTGGCAAAGCAGATGAATACCAATGTAGTAATTCACCGGATAAGCAATACAAACTCACTTCCACCGGCTATCTGCATGGCCATCAAATGACGGGCTTTTATAAGTTACTGGAAGCGCGCACGAAATATGTCCCCGAATATCCAGAATCAAGCTTTAGTCATTTACGCCATTTGATGACAGCACGCATGAGTAGCGATCCACTGAACTATCGGAATGCCCAAATGATTGAGTATGACTTAGTCCATTTAGCAGACATTCTCTCGGCTAAGGGTAACTTACACAGCGATGCCTTTTGTGGGCTGCCCTTTGGCAGACATCCATTCCTAGGAAACAGCAAGACCCCGAATTTTAGATATGAACTCTAAGGAGAGTGCCATGGGCAACTCAGAACTAAACCTAAAAGCAAGGGTGGCACTTGCTGAAACCCTCAAGAGAATTGATGGAGCCTATGCTCCAGCAAGTATTCGCGCATACAAAGCCGACTTTAATGAGCTGATTAACTTTTGCGATGAAGAAGAGGAAGATGCGCTACCCACTCATCCCCAGACGATTGCAAACTTCATTGTGAAAATGAGTAACGGCAAGAGATCATCAGCCAGTGTTCGAAGAGCAGTAGCCGGTATTGCAACCATTCACAAACTCAATCGCTATCCAGACCCAACTAAAGATCCCGATGTGGTTCTGGAGATGCGAAGAATGCATCGCAAGTTAGGACGCTCTTGTAGTCAGGCTGGCAGTATCAATGCAGATACCTTGGACAAGTTACTATCGGCTACCGATGATTTTATTAGAGGGATTCGGGATCGCGCACTATTGCTAGTGGCTTATGATACTTTATGTAGACGTAGTGAATTAGTCTCACTGCAAGTTAAGGATGTCAAAATTAATATTAAAAATGGTGTTGAGACTTCATCCATTCTCCTGAGAAAAAGTAAGACCGATCAAGACTCCACTGGGAAATGGCTGCACCTAAGCCAAAGAGCTCATCAAGCATTGTTGGAGTGGATGAAAAAACTTCCTGAAGGCCAGGAATACCTCATGGTCGGCATTGATCGCGGAGGAAGAATTTCACCAAACTGCCTTGGGTTCTGGGCAGGTCAATCGGATCTACAAGCGAATTGCCAGAAATGCTGGACTAGATAAACTGGTTGTCGAAGGGATCAGCGGCCACTCAATGAGAGTGGGTGCCGCGCAGGATTTGCTCAATTCGGGAGCAAGTATGCCAATTATTATGCAGCGCGGAAGATGGTCAAAGACTGATACGGTTATGAGATATCTAGAGCACAGCGGTTGCGCTAGCTAGGATTTAACAATCTACAGTTGCAACCTAAACCCCACGGTGCGTTTACCCATAAATTGCAAGTTGGCCCTCATAAACTGCAATTCGGTCCACCATAAAGCGCAAGTAGTGCGAATTTAAATCGAAGCGCTTAAAAAATCATAGGAAGACTGAATTCCGCAGATAACCATTGGTTTATTTTTATGCAGATAAATCAACTAATAGTTGATTTATCTGCATAAAAATAAACCCAGAGGGAAATTTAGGCGTGAAAAGTGAAAGAAAATCTTCTTGGAGATATAAACCCAGAAGAAAAAGTTGCCGAAAAAATAGGCGCGGGACAAGATCTTGAAAGTTATGAGTAAACCTACAAAGCTGGATTAGATGAATCTGAGATTGGGAGCATTAGCGGACACTCAATGCGAGTGGGAGCCGCTCAGGATTTACTTAACTCCGGAGCAAGTATGTCAATTATTATGCAAAGAGGAAGATGGTCAAAGACCGATACAGTTATGAGGTATATAGAACACACTATTTGCAATAATTAGATTCATAAGACTGGCGAACATAATAAATCTTACATATTTTTCGATGGATAAATATTCATATTAAAGTTAGGAAATTTTAGGAAGCCTAAAAATATATTTATAAAAATAACGTATAAGCCCATTAAGGTGCCAACACATAAAACGAAAATTTTTACGGCTCTCTCTTTGAGCATTATGTATTACAGCTACCGAAGGGTCTAAGGCAATACGATAACCATTAATCCAAATACGCGTGCAAATATCAACGTCCTCAACATACAAAAAATAGCCCTCATCAAAGCCTTTAATTTCAAAGAAAATTGAAGATTTAATTATCATAAACATACCTCCAACCCACTCTGGATAAAAAAGAGGGGAAAATCGATTATATGAATAACAATCTTTAATACGCAAAAAAATTCGTTTAAAAAGAGTCGATAGCGTTAAAAAATATCGAGCACTATCTTCAATTTTTCCGTCAGAATTACAAATAGAAGGCGCTACTAAAGCAATTGAATTATCTAAGAATACTTTTAATAGTTTTGGAAATGGATTATTATCAAATAAAATATCAGGGTTTAGAATGCAAAAATATTTTCCTTTTGAAAATTTAAAAGCATTATTATGATTAGATCCGAATCCTAAAGGAATTGTATTTTTAATAATTTTTAGTTTATCTGAAGGACTAAAAATTATATTTTCAGGTATGTTCAATGTAACGATTACCAGAGAAATTTCAGGAAATTGAAGTAGGCTATTAATAAGCTCCTCAACCATGTTACCGTGTCCATGACTAACAATTGAAATCGTAACCAATCTATATCCCAAATATTATTAATAGTATGTTTATAAATTATCCAAAAAGATAACTTTTTATCTCAGTAGAAAATCTCTTAAAACTAAAAGAGGAGGATATTAAAAATTCATTAAATTTAGGATTACCGTCTAATGAAAATTCATTAAATAAAGATTTAAGATGGCCTTGTTTATCTAAGAAATTAAACTATTCTCTAATTCTCTAAAAACTGGAATATCACTTGCTAGAATCCTCTTTCCAATTAATGAAGCCTCAATAAGAGGCAAGCCAAAACCCTCATATTTTGATGTGAATACAAAACAGGCCATATATTTATACATGTAGTAAAGCATTTCATCCGATACTGGGCCTATTGCTTTTACTCTTGAATCAGGACACTGGGGGCTATCATGTCCAACTAGAATTAGATCATAATTTGAATTAGAGTTTACAAATTCATTTACTAGAAATTCTAAATTTTTGTGAGGGCGGTTATTTCCAACATATAAAAAATAACCATATCTTTTAATTGAATGTTTATTAAAAAAATCCTCAATAGCAAATAAAGGCAAATTTTTTGATAAATCATTGACTTCTACTACTGGATAAATAACTTTTGATTTAATTTTTAACCAATTAAATAAATCAATTGAAGTAGTATTAGATATAGAAATGATCTTATTAGCCGATTTTAGGGTTAAACTTACAATTATGTCAAAATAAAATTTGGCGAAAAAATTCTTTATGGTTGATTTCCCAAAAAAACCAGGGATAAATCTATACATTAAATCAGGTAAGGTTACTATGGATAAAAGTCCAGGTAATGGTCGATATAAGGAAGAATAAAATGGTGAATGCAATAAATCAACTGAGAGATCTTTTACAAA
>Ga0364886_10669_pt1 | contig 13489 bp, 13 predicted proteins | sample ExccelJu500001D3_4_FD_206926 | JGI IMG/M metagenome (GOLD analysis project Ga0364886, IMG submission 206926) | Enriched cells from Trout Bog Lake Hypolimnion, Wisconsin, USA - BchlTB.July23.5000.01.D3 | ecosystem: Environmental > Aquatic > Freshwater > Lake > Hypolimnion/Profundal zone | place... | reverse complement strand
GGAGATTGGGAAAACACGCATATTTTCACCTTGAGCAATGCGGGCGTTATAGAGGTTCCACAATTCAGGGCGTTGCGCTTTAGGGTCCCATTGACCGAATTCATCGCGGAAAGAGAAGATGCGTTCTTTAGCACGAGCTTTTTCTTCATCACGACGAGCGCCACCCATTAAGGCATCAAACTCATACTCTGCGATAGCTTCAAGCAAGGTCACAGCCTGAGCAGCATTGCGGGAGTCTGTTTCTTTGCGTAAGCGCACAGTACCCTTTTTAATGGAGTCTTCGACGTGACCCACAATTAATTTCACTCCAGTATTTTCTACTACTGCATCGCGATATTGAATGACTTCTGGATAGTTATGGCCAGTGTCAATATGCAAGATTGGGAAAGGTAGTTTCACTGGACGATCGCCAAACTGAAATGCTTTGCGAGCAAGGTGGAACATGACAATGGAGTCTTTTCCGCCTGAGAAGAGCATTGCGGGGTTAGAGCATTGCGCTACTACCTCGCGAATAATGTAGATAGATTCGGCTTCAAGCCAATCCAAGTGATCATCTAGTAATTTTTGTTCTTGCATTCTGAAAAATCGTTCTTTGCTTAAGTTAATTCGAAAATACGGTAATTTTTTATTAGACTTGCTTATTGACGTGCAAGCCACATTCTTTGCTATCACTTTGTAACCACCACCAACGTCCAGCACGAATATCCTCGCCCTTTTTAACTTGGCGTGTACAAGGCTCACACCCAATACTTGGGTAGCCTTTTAAATGAAGCGGGTGAATAGGGACATTTTCTTGTTTGATGTAAGCCCAGATATCGGATTCAGTCCAATCAAACAGTGGATTGAATTTCGCAATACCTCTTGACTCATCATGCTCTTCAAAATGAAGATCTATACGCGTAGTAGATTGCTCGCGTCGTTGACCGGTGAGCCAAGCATCAGCACCAAGTAAGGCGGCATTCAAAGGTTTAATCTTGCGAGCACCGCAGCAGGCTTTTTTAGGCTCTTCGCCTTCATAGAAGCCATTCATACCATATTTATCAATAAAAGCCTGGATATCACTTTCATCTGGATAAACCTTGGCAATAGTGATGCCGTAATGATCTTCTGTGGTTTTAACCATATCCACCGTTTCTTGATGAAGACGGCCAGTAGCTAAAGTAAATAAAGCGATTTTTGCTTTCGATTTACAAATTGCATCGGTAAGGACCATATCTTCAGCAGCCAAACTGGTGGCAAAACGCACACTCTTAAAGCGCTCAGAAATACCTTTTAAGCGATTAATGAGCGCGGCTGATTTCTCAGCTAATTCCGCTGGCGAAATAGTGCTTGGAGGAATTGTCCAAAGTTCAGGTGTCATCATGAGGAAATTAATTTAATGCCAACTAAAAGTAATGTTCCTGCAAGCGTTGTTCTTGTGGCTCGCTCAGAAAGTACGCTAGACAGTTTTGCGCCGAGCCAAATAGCTGGCACCGAGCCTAATAATAAGCCAAATAGCAAGTCAAAATGAACGTTACCTAACCACCAATGCCCTAAGCCTGCCAAAGCGGTTAAGGGAACTGCATAGGCAATATCTGTGCCAGCAACCTCAGCAGCCTTAAGATGTGGGTATAACAGTAGGATGAGGGTCGCACCAATGGCCCCAGCACCAATGGAAGAGATAGTCACAAGTACACCAATCACTGCGCCCACTAGGATGGTCCCAAATTTTAATGCGTTACCGGTTGGTGAATATTGTGGATGCGTTTTTACCCATTTAAGAATCTTGGTTCTAATCAGAAGAGATGCTGCCGTAAGTAAAACGGATACTCCTATTGAAATGCTAATGAGGTGATTCCAGTCTTTGGAAACTGGGCCAGCAAATTTCAAAATGAAAATAGAGAGTGCTGCTGTTGTTAGGCTGCCGATGCAGAGAAGTCGAACAACATCCCATTGAACATTTCCATGGAGTCTGTGTGCTGCAGTTCCAAAACCTTTGGTAATAGCAGCAAACGCAAGATCAGTGCCAACTGCAGTGGTTGGCGCTACTCCGAAAATAATGGTGAGCAGGGGGGTCATTAGGGAGCCACCGCCTACGCCAGTCATACCAACCAAAAGACCGACTAATGCCCCTGAAATAATGTATTGAGAGGAATTTAAAAGGAATTCTGTCATTTTTGTTTCTCCTTATGCAAAGGACTCTTCAAATTCTTGGAATTTGATAGCACTCATGAGAAAAAGTATGCGACGCTGAAAACCTTTCCGCTCCTCTGTTTTATCAATGGGGAGTTGATCATGTTCACGCAATAGTTTGGTGATGATTGGGTTGTAATGTTCGCGTACGGGAGACATTTTGATTCCTTGGTAAAAATCTTGTTAAAAGAGATTTTCTAAGGAATCCTATATATCCACAAGGAATATATAGCGATATCTAAATTACTTTTAGATATATAAAATAATGTGGATTACTTCTCTACAAAGGCACGTTCAAAGACGTAATCGCCCAATTGACCAAGGCTTGGAGATACCTTGAAGCCCTTAGCATCGAGCATTTCAGCTGTTTCTTTGAGCATGGATGGACTGCCGCAGATCATGGCGCGATCAACGGCAGGATCCAATGGAGGCAGGCCAATATCTTTAAAGAGTTGACCTGACTCAATGGCGGTTGTTAAGCGACCAGTTTGTTTGTAAGCTTCGCGAGTAACAGTTGGATAGTAAATTAATTTTTCACGAATAAGTTCACCTAAGAATTCATCTTGGGTTAATTCATTTTTAATGTAATCGGCATAGGCCAGTTCACTTACAAGGCGCACTCCATGAATCAGAATGACTTTCTCAAACTTGTCATATGTTTCTGGGTCGCGAATAATGCTCATAAATGGAGCTAAGCCAGTTCCGGTACTAAACAGGTAAAGATGCTTACCGGGATTTAAATCATCAATTACCAATGTGCCAACAGATTTTTCGCTAACTAAAATGGGGTCGCCCACTTGAATTTTTTGTAAGCGTGAAGTTAGGGGGCCATCTTGAACTTTAATGCTCAAGAACTCCAAGTGCTCTTCATAGTTTGGGCTGGCTACGCTATAGGCTCTTACCAATGGTTTACCTTCAACCTCCAAGCCAATCATCAAGAAATGCCCGCTACGGAAGCGAAGGCCTTTATTTCTGGTGGTGGTGAAGCTAAAGAGGGTATCGTTCCAGTGGTGAACGGTGAGAACGGTTTCGGTGTTGTATGAGGCCATAAATGAAAGCTTTGTAAATTTTGCAAAACATTGATTATCCTCATAATTAGCCTCTTTTTTGAGGGAAAGTGGGATTAACTTTTCATATGAAATGAACTTTTAGTAATAAAGGGTCTTTTCTACAAGGTTAGATGGTGTACCCGCTATCATTTGATTATGAAACGTAGCTACTACTTATATATCTCTTTATTTAGCTTCAGTGTGGTCTCTTTTGCCGTTATTCTTCAGCAAGTTGGCTACCAAGGGGTCAGTTTTCTGCCGTGCCCCTTATGTATTTTGCAAAGAGTTGGTTACTTAGGTATTGCTATCAATTGCTTTTTAGCTTTTGGCATTAGCCCCTTGAGACAGTGGTTTCATGCTTTAGCTACTGCTTGCGCTGCCTATGGCATTTCAGTGGCCGCTCATCAAGTCTGGCTTCTTTCTCATCCTGAGACATCCTGTGGAATTGACCCTTTGGAAACCTGGATTAATAAATTTCAGTTGGCAAAAGTCTTGCCTTGGATGTTTAAGGCTGATGGACTATGTTCGGCTAAATTGCCTGCTATTTTGGGTTTGCAAGTGCCCGAATGGTCTCTGCTGTGGTTTGCAGTGCTTTTCTTTGTGCTTTTGGTTACATTATTTAAAAAGTCTAATGCTGTTGTTCGGTAGATTTTTTAGTGCTTAGCTCATAAGAAGAACTTCTTTTGCGTTTTAGTGCTTTTCTCCTAAGATGGCTTCTCAATTGATATCTTTGTTTTAAGGAAATTTCATGACTTACTTTACCGATAACTCTCAAACTATTGGCCGAACACCTTTGGTACGTCTAAACCGAGTGACTGATGGCGCTGGCGCTACTGTACTTGGAAAGATTGAGGGCCGTAATCCTGCTTACTCAGTGAAGTGTCGTATCGGAGTAGCGATGATCAATGATGCGCAAGAAAAAGGGTTGCTAGGTCCTGGTAAAGAGCTTGTTGAGCCCACTAGTGGCAATACGGGTATTGCATTAGCGTTTGTTGCGGCGGCTCGAGGAATTCCGCTGACACTGACGATGCCCGAAACCATGAGTATTGAGCGTCGTAAGTTGTTGACAGCTTTAGGTGCAAAGCTTGTGTTGACTGAAGGCCCCAAGGGTATGAATGGGGCTATTGCAAAAGCTAAAGAGATTGCCGAATCAGACCCAAATAAGTACATCTTGCTTCAGCAATTTAGCAATCCTTCAAACCCTGCTATTCATGAAGCTACTACTGGTCCAGAAATTTGGGATGATACGGATGGAAAGGTCGATGTATTTGTAGCGGGTGTAGGTACCGGCGGAACCATTACGGGGGTTGGTCGTTATATTAAAAAAACCAAAGGCAAAGCTATTGAAGTAGTTGCGGTTGAACCTACCGCAAGCCCAGTCATTACCCAAAAATTAAACGGTGAAGAAATCAAGCCTGGACCACACAAGATACAAGGAATCGGCGCTGGTTTTATCCCTGCAAACTTGGATTTATCCATCGTGGATAAGGTTGAGCTCGTCAGCAATGAGGAGGCGATTGACATGGCGCGTCGCATTGCTAAGGAGGAGGGTATCTTGGTGGGAATCTCATGTGGAGCTGCGGCCGCGGTTGCAATCCGCTTGGCTAAAAGGCCAGAGTACGCTGGCAAAACAATTGTGGTGGTGTTGCCTGATACCGCCGAACGTTATTTAAGCTCAGCGTTATTTGAAGGTGTCTTTGATGAAAAGGGCTTGCCTATTTAAATCGAGCTAATACTTGGAAAATAAAAAGGCATCCGAGGATGCCTTTATATTGAGCCTAATTTAGCTACTCTTCTTCGCGGCGTAAGTGCGGGAAGAGGATGACATCCCGAATGTTCGGTGCGTCAGTTAAAAGCATGACTAAACGATCGATGCCGATACCGCAGCCGCCAGTAGGAGGCATCCCGTACTCAAGGGCGCGAATGAAGTCGTGATCAAAGTACATCGCCTCTTCATCACCAGCTTCTTTTTGTTCGACTTGTTTACGGAAGCGATTTGCTTGATCTTCCGCATCATTTAACTCGGAGAAGCCATTGGCAATCTCTCGCCCAGTAATGAATAACTCAAAGCGCTCAGTAATGCCAGGGCGAATATCGGATTTGCGCGCAAGTGGACTCACTTCGATTGGGTAATCAATGATGTAGGTTGGCTCCCATAGATGGGCTTCAGCAACCAATTCAAAAAGGGCTAATTGCAACGCGCCTAAGCCTGCATTTTTCAATGTTGGACTATCTGGGTTCTCACCACCTTTTTTCAATTCCGCACGAATAAACTGCGCATCCTCTAATTGCGCTGCGTCATATGCCTTATTGGACAGTGGGCCGTATTTTAAGATCGCTTCAGTAATGGTGAGTCTTTGGAAGGGTTTGCTGAGATCTAAATCGCGACCTTGATGGCTCAATACAGCAGTGCCTTGGGCATCAATCGCAGCCGCACGAATCAAGCCCTCGGTAAAGTCCATTAACCAGCGGTAATCCGTATAAGCCGCATAGAATTCCATCATCGTGAATTCTGGATTGTGACGGGGGCTGACACCCTCATTGCGGAAGTTGCGATTAATTTCGAAAACACGCTCAAAACCACCGACTACTAAGCGCTTGAGATAAAGCTCTGGAGCGATTCTCAAGAACATCTGCATATCTAAGGCGTTATGGTGGGTAATAAACGGTTTTGCTGTAGCGCCACCCGGGATAGGGTGAAGCATTGGCGTCTCCACTTCCATAAAGTCAGCATCAAGCATATGACGACGCAAGGAGGCAATGGCATTGCTGCGGGCTTTAAAAGTATTGCGACTCTCAGGATTGACGATCAAATCCACATAACGTTGGCGATACTTGGTTTCTAAATCAGAAAGGCCGTGGAATTTATCTGGAAGAGGGCGTAATGATTTGCTAAGGAGGCGCAAGCTGCTGCATTCAACGGATAACTCGCCCTTATTGGTTTTAAAGAGATTGCCTTCTGCGGCAATAAAATCGCCCATATCCCAATGCTTAAAGGCGCCGTGTTTTTCTGCGCCCGTGAGCTCATCGTTAATGTAAAACTGAATTTGACCCTTACGATCCTGGATGGTGGCAAAGCTAGCCTTACCCATCACGCGTTTGAGAACCATACGACCAGCTACTTTCACATGAAGCTTTTTCGCTGCTAATTCCTCTTTGCTTAAGCTGTCGTAGTGCGCATGCAAATCAGCAGATAAATGGGTTGGTACAAAATCGTTTGGAAAGGCGATACCGTCTTCACGCAATTTTGAGAGTTTTTCGCGACGCTCGGCAATGATATGGTTTTCATCAACAGGTTCAGTAGCGGGGGATTGGATAACTTTATCGTTCATATCTTTGATGATGCGTAAGGGGGTTAAACACCTTGCTTCAGGCTGGCTTCAATAAATGCATCAAGATCTCCATCCAATACTTTTTGAGTATTGGAGATTTCAACGTTGGTGCGTAAATCTTTAATGCGACTTTGATCTAGAACGTAGGAACGGATCTGGTGACCCCAGCCTACATCAGTTTTGCTAGCTTCTAATTTATCTTGTTCAACACGACGCTTTTGCATTTCATGTTCATATAGTCGAGACTTGAGCATAGTCATCGCCTCAGCACGATTGCGGTGCTGGCTTCGATCGTTCTGGCACTGAACCACGATTCCTGTCGGAAGGTGGGTCAAGCGAACAGCGGAATCTGTTTTATTAATATGTTGACCACCCGCGCCTGAGGCCCGGTAGGTATCAGTTCGAATGTCTGCTGGATTGACATCAATCTCGATAGAGTCATCAATCTCTGGGTAGACATAAATACTGGCAAATGAAGTGTGTCGACCATTTGAGGAATCAAAAGGAGATTTACGCACCAAGCGATGTACGCCTGTCTCTGATCGAAGGTGGCCGTAAGCGTATTCACCGTCAACTTTAATGGTGGCGCTCTTAATGCCGGCAACATCACCATCAGATTCTTCAAGGATTTCAGTTTTGTAGCCCTTGCGCTCGCAATACTTTAAATATTGACGATAGAGCATGCTTGCCCAGTCGCAGGCTTCGGTACCGCCGGCACCAGCTTGAATATCAATAAAGCAATTGCAAGAATCCATTTCATTATGAAACATGCGACGAAACTCTAAGTCACCAATTGCCTTGCTATAGGCTTCGGTATCTTTTTCAATGGCAGCAATCGTTTCAAAATCACTTTCTTCTTTTGCCATGTCAAATAATTCAATGGCACCAGTGATATTGGAGTTTAAGTCGGTGAGAGTTGATACGACACCGTCAAGCAGCTTTTTCTCTTTTCCGAGGGCTTGCGCTTTTTTTTGATCATCCCAAATGGTGGGATCTTCAAGAATGGAGTTAACTTCTGTAAGGCGACGTGACTTTACTTCGAAGTCAAAGATACCCCCGAAGTGCTTGCTCACGGACGAGCAGGTCGGAGAGGGTATTTGAGATGGTATTTAATTGTTCAGCTTCCATCCCATGATTATAAAGGGGTTATTGCACCTTACTCAGGGATACCGCTACTTTCATCATGGGCCTCAATCATGAGCTGCACACGAGCTTGTCCTTGATAGCGGTCGGTAACGAGTCGATAGGCTAAATTGGCTTTGGCTGGCAATGTTTGTGTATGGTTAAACCAAACGCCAGTGAAAGGTTTACTTTCCGCTTTCCCATCGCCAATTGGACGTAGTTGAAGGCGTAAATGCTTTTCCTTCATCAATGACTGCTGTATGACCTCAAACTCCCCGTAAAAAATTGGCTGAGGGAAGCCTTGACCCCAAATCTCTTCGGCCAGAAGATCGCCGGTTTGGGGGGTAAATTCTGAAAGTGGTAGTTTGCCATCGTGAATATTGAGTCGTTCGAGCAATTCAGGGCTTAACAGTTCATTGGCAACCTCTTGAAACAGCAGGTCAAACTTTTCAAAGTCTGATTTTTTAATTGTGAGACCCGCCGCCATAGCGTGCCCACCAAATTTCAGAATAAGCCCTGGTGCACGCTTGGAGACTATATCCAGAGCATCTCTCAGATGAAATCCTGTAAGTGAGCGTCCTGAACCTCTCAACTCATCGCTATCATTTTCGCCGGTGGGAGCAAAGACGATAGCAGGCCGATTAAAGCGTTCTTTGAGGCGTGATGCGACGATGCCAACTACCCCTTGATGCCACTGCGGATGCCAAAGACAAATGCTGGTTCGACCATCCATGTTGCTGGCCAACTGATCCTCAGCCAGATGGGCTAAAGCAGTTTCCTGCATTCCGGTCTCAATGACGCGACGTTCTCGGTTGATACGATCGAGCTCTTGAGCCAGTTCTAGCGCTTCATCAGGTTTATCGCTGAGCAACAACCGAATGCCAAGAGTCATATCGGCCAAGCGTCCAGCAGCATTGAGTCTGGGGCCAACGGCGAATCCCAAGTCAAAGGTGTTGGCTTTACGTGGATCTCTGATTGCCACTTGAAATAGCGCCTGAATACCCGCTTGAGAAATCCCAGACCGAATTCTCTTTAAACCATTAGATACCAAAATACGATTATTGCAATCTAGCTGTGCAACATCTGCAACAGTACCTAGCGCAACCAAATCCAATAAGCCCTCGATCTTTGGTTGATTTTCACTGGTAAATTTGCCGCGCTTGCGAAGCTCTGCTCGCAATGCTACTAACAAGTAAAACATGACTCCTACACCAGCTAGAGCCTTGCTGGGGAAGGTGCAGCCTGGTTGATTGGGGTTAACGATAGCATAAGCTTTGGGTAGATGATCGCCTGGTAGGTGATGGTCTGTCACAATGACTTCCATACCAAGTTCGCGTGCTCGATCAACCCCAGCCTCGCTAGCAATACCGTTGTCTACTGTGATTAAGTATTTTGGTTTTGGAATTTGTTGTGCTGCCAGCTCCACTACTTCTGGTGTTAGTCCATAACCCATAGTGAACCGATTGGGAACTAAAAACTGAATAGGTGTTTCTGGACCACCTAACATCTTGAGTCCACGTACGGCAACCGCACACGCAGTAGCGCCATCGCAGTCATAGTCCGCCACCACCAACATCGGTTCTTTTTTCTCAAGAATATCGGCCAGCATACCTGCTGTAGTAATGCAATTCTTGAGTTCTACAGGGGAAATCAGATTTTTAAGTTCAAGCGACAGCTCCTCGGGGGCATTAATTCCCCTTGCCGCATAAAGCCTTGCCAATAGGGGGTGTAAGCCACTTTGTTGTAACCAGGTGGCAGTCCTTTCAGAAAATGGGCGTTGTGAAAATTGACTCATGACAGATTATTGCTGAGTAATGTCTTTCCAGCTTAATTCTTCTGGTTTTTTCCAGAAAGCCCATGACCTTCTTATTAAGTCTTTTGCCTTAAGGACTCGCTCTCGGGTTTTGCCTTTAGGAAAATCAATTAAAGCTACCTCATCCAATTGTTTATCTCGGAGCGCTTGGCTTACTGTGTTCCATACGGTTTCAGACTGAGCAGTCCAGGCAAAGCCATTGTTAAGACATGACGGATCAATTTTTTCTTGATGGGGAATGTTGAGATATTTGGCTAATCCCGGAAGAAGAGGCGATTCACCAAAGATGGTGGCGATTTGATCAAATAACCTTGGGGTTTGAACGGTTTGTAATTTGCCGATGCCGCTAATCCAAATCGAATTAATGCTCGGTAAACCGCGCTGTTCACGCTCTTCATTAATGGGGTCAATATGCCAAAGCATTTGGATTTCATTTTGGAGTTTGCGCCAACGCTTGGCCAAACCTTCTTCATGGGTATCGCGGGGCATCCACCAGTCAATATTGCGTCCATGGGCTTGGTCGATGCTATGCGTATCTAAGGTGGCAAACGGTCCTGCCCCAATAAACCAATCTCGCTTTCCTTGAAATAGCAGGGGATTTTCAAAATCCTCCTCTAAATAAGGGAGAACGGTTTTGAGTAATCGGGAGGATTCTTCCTGTGTCAGATCTATCTGATTTTGATTCATCAGAATAAGGTGATCCCGTGTCGCATGAAAATGCACCGGCTGTAGGCAGGCAATGGACTCGCTTGGGCTTACAGCTTGATCTGTTTGGCCTAAAAGCAGAATAGGGGCAATTGGCACCTCTTTTCCCAGTAGGAAGCGCTCATGGGGCAGACCCATTGGTGGGTTATCTAAATGAGGCAGGTCGTCGGTTGCATCCAATGCGTCCTCCCCTGAAAGCATCAGGGTGAAGCGCTTCAAAAGGGGTGGGTTGGCATTCATCCCTCTGATTTTAGGTGGCATTTCACTATTCCATCAGTTTGATCTTCTAATTCACTAAACTGTCGTTATGTTAAGAATTCCTATTGAGCTTGAAATTGGCCTGCGCTATACCCGCTCCAAGCGTCGTAAGACGGTTGGTAGGCGTGATGGCTTCCTATCCTTTATATCCGGAATATCAACTGCTGGCATAGCACTTGGGGTTGCAGCCCTGATTGTGGTGCTTTCAGTAATGAATGGCTTTCAAAAAGACGTTCGTGATCGCATGTTGTCCGTTCTCTCCCATGTGGAAATTACGTCGCCTGACGGCCTGCCCAATTGGGAGGACTTATCACTTAATATTGCAGCTCAACCCCATGTTGTGGGGGTTGCCCCTATGGTTGCTTCCCAAGGTCTGTTGACCCGAGAAAATGTTATGCGTGGAGTGGCTATTCGAGGAATTTTGCCTAGCGAAGAGGGTAAGGTTTCTGATTTACCAAAACAGTTTGTAGCTGGCAGTATTGACGATCTCAAGCCTGGAAGTTTTGGAGTGGCTTTGGGTGCGCAATTAGCTTCAATGGTGGGTGCCCATGTTGGCGATCGAATTAACTTAATTGTTCCAGAGACTGATCTTAGTCCAGCTGGTGCGATGCCGAGAATGCGCACCCTCCAAGTAGTTGGAATTGTGGATAGTGGTCATTATGAATATGACAGCTCATTAGCCATCATGAATTGGAAAGATGCCGCAGCCTTATTGCGTTTACATGACCCATCAGGGCTGCGTATAAAAGTGGATGATATGCAGCGTGCTCCCGAGGTTGCGAATCAGCTTGCGCAAATTGTTCCTCAAGATTTATGGGTAACTGACTGGTCTCGATCCAATCGAAATTGGTTTGCAGCGGTACAAACCGAAAAGAAAATGATGTTCATTATTCTGACGCTCATTATTGGGGTGGCTGCGTTTAATTTAGTTTCCACCCTCGTTATGACTGTAAATGAAAAGCAGGCGGATATTGCGATTTTGCGAACTATGGGAGCTAGCCCAGGACTGATTCAAAGAATTTTCTTGGTACAAGGTATAGCGATTGGCTTGCTTGGTTCATTAGCAGGCGTTGGCTTTGGTTTATTAATTGCTCTCAATATTGATGTGATTGTTCCGACTATAGAAGCAATCTTCCATGTGCAGTTTTTACCGCGCGAAGTGTATTTCATTAGTGAGCTACCTTCCGATGTCAGGACCTCTGATGTATTAACCGTTGGCCTCATGGCTTTTGGTTTGTCTGTTTTAGCAACCTTGTACCCAAGTCGCAGAGCGGCAAAAGTACAGCCTGCGGAGGCTTTGCGTTATGAGTAATTCATTGATACTGGATGCTAAAGGCCTCTCTAAAACTTATGGTCAGGGAATCACTGCTGTAACGGTTTTGAAGGGAGTCGATCTGGAGGTCTCACCTTCGGAGAAGGTAGCGATTGTGGGCTCATCTGGATCAGGAAAAAGTACCTTATTACACCTTTTAGGTGGATTAGATGCCCCTAGCTCTGGGACTGTGCTGCTCACTGGTTTGAATCTTCATGGTTTGTCTGTTGCAAAATTAGATCATTTACGCAATCAAAGCCTTGGGTTTATTTATCAGTTCCACCATCTTTTGGATGAATTTAGCGCTGTAGAGAATGTGGCTTTGCCTTTGCGTATTCGTGGCCTTTCTCCAGATGAGTCTATGGCAAGAGCTAGTGAGATATTGCGTTCAGTTGGCTTAGCGTCTAGAAAATTGCATACGCCAGGAGAGTTATCAGGTGGAGAGCGCCAACGTGTTGCCGTAGCGCGCGCTTTGGTTGGTAATCCGGCTTGCGTTTTAGCTGACGAGCCTACTGGAAACCTGGATACGGAAACTGCTGATGGTGTATTTGATTTAATGTTAGATATTGCTCGTGACCAAGGTACTGCTTTTGTGATCGTAACCCATGATCCCATTCGTGCCAAACGCTGTGATCGCATTTTGCATTTAGAGCGTGGAGCATTAAAGACATTTGCTCAATGAGCGTTCATCTTTCTTGGGTTGATTCCCACTGCCATTTAGATGCACCAGAGTTTGCAAATACGCTTACTCAAATTATTGATGCTGCAGAAAAGAAAGATGTCAAAGCGATTCTGCTTCCTACCGTCAGAGCGAAAGATGCCGATGCCGCAAGAGATATCGCCTCACGATTTGCAAAGAATATTCCAGGTTTGGTTTACGCTTTAGGTATTCATCCCCTGTTTGTTCATGAGGCGCAAGAGTCCGATATCGATATCCTGAGACAACATATTCAATCCTCCTTAAGTGATTCTCGTTTTGTAGGTATTGGAGAGATTGGGCTGGATTACTTTGTTGAAGGCTTAGATCCAAAGAGGCAAGAATTTTTCCTAAATGCACAATTAGACTTAGCTCAGGAGTTTGGGTTACCAGTGGTTTTACATGTCAGACGCTCGCAGGATGCGCTTTTAAAAGCCTTGCGACATAGAAAGATTCCTGGTGGTATTGCCCATGCTTTTAATGGAAGTTTTCAGCAGGCGGAGCAGTTTATTGAGCTGGGATTTAAGCTTGGCTTTGGTGGGGCGGCTACTTATGAGCGTGCCCTGCAAATTAGGCGACTTCTAAAAGAGCTACCAATAGAAAGTATTGTTACTGAAACAGATTCACCAGACATACCACCGGCCTGGCTAAGGGATCAGGGCTTGCAATATAACGAGCCTGCATTTTTACCTAAAATTGCTAAAGAGCTGGCAGCTATTCGAGGGATGGATGAAGCTGAGTTTGCTTCCATCACATGGCGCAATGCCATGAGTGCATTTCCGCGCTGGTCTGCCTTATTGGCCACGTCAAATATCCCTATAGCTTCTTAAGCATTTGCGCATCGCTATTGCGGCTTTTATCGCCGGGGGATCACTCCTTTTATTTTTACCATCACTACCAGAAAATTGGCTGCTTCTAAGCGCCGGCTTTACTTTGCTTGGCCTAATGGGAATATATGCAAAGCCTACATTTTCTTTAATCAGAGCAATCTCAATTGTTGCCTTATTTTTTGCGCTGGGATTTGGGTGG
>Ga0364886_10667_pt1 | contig 13529 bp, 9 predicted proteins | sample ExccelJu500001D3_4_FD_206926 | JGI IMG/M metagenome (GOLD analysis project Ga0364886, IMG submission 206926) | Enriched cells from Trout Bog Lake Hypolimnion, Wisconsin, USA - BchlTB.July23.5000.01.D3 | ecosystem: Environmental > Aquatic > Freshwater > Lake > Hypolimnion/Profundal zone | place... | reverse complement strand
TTAGCGCGCCTTGCTCGATTTTCAAGTTGCCCTGCATGCTTCAGCGCGGCTTGAGAAATGGCCTGGCAATACTGAGGTAAATGCCCTGCGTGGTCAGTTTGATTAATCATCCGAGCCAAACGTCGAGCATCCGCTGCAGATATTGACTTCCCTCTTTGGGGAATTAAACGCCCACGTATTGCGGCGGCACGGTCATTAACCAATATGGAATGATTTAAATTTAACACCGCAACCGTTACGCATGCAGCAGGATTCAACCCAGTTACCGTACCCCTTTCGCTAAACTGAAACCAATCTGTTGCTGAGGGATGTAACGGTGATATAAAGGGGAGAATATCTGGGTCATAATTTTTCTTGAACACCGCACCATATTCACAATGAGTATTGTTTTCATTTCCTGGAAAACATGCCAACATATTCTGATACTCAATGCCAAGCAATGGATGAAGAGATTGTGGCCGAATATGTTCAATATGACAGTCGGAGATTGTTGGTAATTTTTTCAATGTATAGGCACACAGATATTTTTGTTCTGCTAAAAGCGACTGTCGGACTTTTCCGCGAGGAAATCCTCCACCGTCATAATTCAAATTTTGGGGCGTCGCACGGTTTGCATGTTTCCATGTAAGCAGCTCTCTTGGTTCCCGGCCTTTGGAAATAGTTATCAAGATTCCTCCTCCCCCAGCCAACGCAGACTTTCAACTGCACCTTCGAGTTCAAGTACATCGGGAATCGAATTAACACGTAATTTCAGCTCTTTGATTAGAATCTCGGCATCCGAAATTCGTTCTTCATCAAGAGCAATTCTAATTTTTTCGATTGCCGCGGAAACCTCCTCGTTTTGCGACCGACTTCCAGTCATTACTTCATCAAGAACTTGGTTGCTATTTAAACCGAACGAGCGCTCAGGGAAACCGACAAATATCGCATCTTTGAGAAGCATTATCGAACGCGGTTTTAATTCCCCTAGTATTTGTGGCGAGTGTGTAGTCACAATAAACTGACAATTGGGAAATGTTCTTTCCAAAGACGCGACTACACTACGCTGCCATTTAGGATGTAAATGCAGGTCAATTTCATCGATTAGCACAACCCCTTCTCCTTGCAAGGGGTCAACGCCACCAGTATTCAATAAACTTAACCTTCTTGCTAGGTCTCCAACCAACGCCAACATACATTTTTCCCCATCGGATAACTGGGCAACATTAAGGTCTAAATTCCCCTTTGTCACTTGCATACGCAAAGGCTTGCGACGAACACGAAGATTTTTGAATTGTGTGAAGGATTCAATTGCCATCCTAACGGCAGATAAACCACGGTCGCGAAAATCTGGATTATCTACTCGTTGTTCATTTTCAAAATCTTCGCGATTGCGAAACCAAATAAAAAAACGATAAAAATCCGCACCACCATGGTCAAGCGCGTCACTGTACGCTTCATAAGCACTGTCTTCTAACTTTTCACGAACGCGCATTGGCGTGTCTACGACAGCTCGATGAACGTCGTAGTAGACTGCCAAAGGTAAATTTACGGGCGTATTTTGAGCCTTGTTATGCTCAATTCGTGCCGCCAATAGGCTGGCCACTTCATTTAATTTCTCCAGATTACTGCTGCGTTCTTCTGGGTGCTTCCCGCCTTTTCGATTTCGAGCAACTACCCAAGTTCTCGCCTGCGGCTCATCGATTACATCGACGGCTACTTCCAATCGAGAAAAATTAGTATCAATCCTTATATCATCTGGGGAAATTTGACGTGCCTTAAGTGGTCTTTCATTGATTCGCCAGGTCAATTGGGATAATAGGATTGCCAAGGCGTCCAATATAGTAGACTTCCCAACGCCATTAATGCCAACCAAAACTGTCGTCCGTTCGAAAAAATCGAGATGCATTTTTTCAATTCCTCGAAAATCTGCGATATCCAAACTCCTAATTTTCATAATTTATTCCTCGCGACTGTAAGCTTTTCCGCCAGAGTCAAATGATAGTCGTTAATACGCTCGCCATTAAATTTACTAAACCAAGGGGCGCTTTCGACGTCTTTGCCGCGGTCTTTATCCCAGGTGATATTAAGTTTTGGTTTCTTGTTATGGCGTAGAACTTCGGCAGTCATAAAAGGGCGAATATTCATACGTACACCATCATTCAGGTCAGGATTCCAACCGACGCATTGCTGCGGCAGGGATTTCCATCGAACAAAGATGTCGTATGGAGCTTCACCCTCCCTGATGGCTTCCAATTTTATTTTGAGTTGGCGTGCTGCCAAAAGGCGAATTGAGGCACCGTCGATTCCACTTATAACTGCGGCCTCCTGACTACGAATCCAATCACCTAGATAGGTATGAATTAGTCGTTCTAGATTTTTGGCATCTAATTTGTGGTAGTTCACTAAAGCACCAAAACCATCTTTGAGTCCATCCCAAACATGCCAAATGAAGGGGCGGTGATGGAAACGCTTTGAATGTTGTTCGAAAAATTTATCACGCAACCATATATCTAACCCTTTACCTTCACAATCATTATCGAACAATAGCTTGTCTAGTATTGATGATTTCCAACTGCCGGACTCTACACTTTCCCATGAATCGATTAGCAGGGCAAGCAATCGTTCATGAGCAGATTTCTCTCCACGTACCGGTGATAGACATACGATGCCGTCGTCGTCAACGTGTAAATCAAGAGACTTACTTCTTAATATCCATTTGCGAGCGTCGTCTGAAAGCGCCATTTCATTATCGTAATCTGCAGGCCAAGTGTAACCAAGGAGACGTCCGACCAGAACCTGAAGCGTGTCATTCGAACATTGTGGATGGCCATGAAACATCCACTGTGTCGGGTCATCAGAATATGGACTAGTGACGCCGTTAAGCAAACTCTTGTCAGCGACATTTTGCCAGTGAATTAGGTCGAACGGAACCTTAACGAGCGTGGATGTTCCTGGCTGTAACGCTGGATTTAATTTTCTCACTTGAGAATTATATTCTTCGCTCGAACAGTAAGCCCATATCGGTGCAAGATACTTCTCGTGCTTTGGCACAATCGCAGCCGTTATTTTGTCGTGCTGAGCTCCAGAATAAAGCGAACAATTAAGGGTGCTCATCAAATTAACGAGCACACCTTTTTTACCCCATGCATTATGTCCTTGCACACGGGCCTGAGACGACTTTGATAGCGCGCCGTTCCCATTTTCCCATCGTAACAATGAGCGGCAGCCAGTAAACCCTGTTTTACTGTCCGGCGAACGTTGGAAATAATTCCACATTCCATCGTTACAGTTCGGAATTTCCCAGAAAAACAGGATAAATCGCTCTAAGTCTCCGGATGAAAGTCCTTCTATACTATCTGCATAGTCCGAAAGAGTCGGCAATGAAGATTTTTCATCGAATGATACCCGCAAATCGGGATTGACCAATTGCACCTTTTGACCAATTGATTTCAGGTTTTGAATTTTAAGAGCTTCAGCTTTTTCGGTTGGCGTTAAATATGCGCTAACGCTCACGCCACGAAGAAAGTCTGTGTCCAGGGGCTCAATATTGGTTTGGGTAAGTAGAATAACATTTACTACTTCTCCACTAATAGTTTCAAATGCTCCCGTCCCGAGCTGGGCGAGAAAGTTCCACCTTATCTCCTTAAGTAAACGCTCGCGTTGTTTTTTATAACCACTTTGAAATAACCAGTTTTGAGGAATAACCACTTGAATCGCTCCAGCACCATTCAACATTGATAATTCAAGACATCGTTCCAAAAAGACGTTTGCAAGGTCATTTTTTGCGTCGTTGTAGTAGGTTTCGCAGAAGTCTTTAAGAACATCCAACTGCTTCCCTCTAACAAGATAAGGCACATTCGTTACAACAAGATGGTACCGCGCCGCAAGCAAACTGGCTGCCACTAACAAACCTTGCGCACTGACTACGGCTTCCCACTTTTCCTCATTCTTATTTGATTGAGATTCAACTGCCAAGGCTTCAGTCAGCAGTTTCTGCAAACTTGTGTAGTCACTCGTTGCTAGGTCATTTTTTAGAAATCGCCATGGGTCAAGCAAACTTCCCAATAATGGTGCTTTCTGCATAGACGAGTGGAGTAGTTTTAATTCTTGTTTTAATTGCAAATTTTGAGAGTGGTCAGCTGGAATCAATGCCAACCAGTCATCAGGCTGGGAACTCACCCGTAATCCGCAGCAGGCAACGTTAAGGCGCGGCAATTGTCTAAAGTTTCCTGCATCTGGGTACGTCCATGCAGCCAATGCCAAAGCAAATGCCGCTATTTCGACGCACCTAGGGTCTAGCTCCAATCCGTGCAAGTTATTTTCCAGAACAGCATCTACAGCATCGCTGGTCGACAGACCTTCTGTTGACATTCGCATCGGAACGAGAATTAGAAATGCCGCGACCAAGAAGTGGCCAGACCCGCAACATGGGTCAAGCAACTTGAAATCAGCTAGGGTAGTAGGCCAACCTTCAAAGGTTCCTGCCGCGGGTGTACCATCATCCAAAAATCGCAAATATGTAAGTTTTACTGGACATTGTTTATCAGGATAACGTGTATGCCACCATGCTCCCAATGAATTGTGAAGTTGAAATTCAACCATATACGTTTCGGTAAAAAGTTGGGTTACTGCAGGCAACTCATCTGCACCAATTTTCACTTCAGAATTATTGACCTCGTCCTTACGCTTGTCTTGCCAGAACTGATAAACCCAACCCAAGCTGTCGCTGGCGACAAAAATTTCATTTGATAGATTCAAAAGCAATTTTTCTAATGCTTTTTGGTGTTCAGGTGCAAAAATAACCATAAGGGCGGGCGATTGCTGCTTAAAAATCTGCGGAAGCATGCGGGCAGCCAATATTCCAGCTAACTCCCAACCACTTTTTGCTCCCATAGACGTATTGGCATCTTGCGCGAGTTCATCACACTCAGCTAATGTGACTGGAGCACCAGGCTCCCACATGAGTAGTTGGTTTTCCGCAAGAAAACGTGCAAACAGCATGCGGTGCCATAGTTCGTAAGCGACCTCCCACACCAAATGACGAATTTCCTGGCTATCGTCTTTGTGCTTGACGTCCCCTAACTGGCGACCATGGGCACGCAGGCGGCGACGGAGCAACTTTTGCTCATCGGTCAGATGGCTATGCGCGTCTTTTTCATCCACTCCAAGATTAGTCAACGCCGCCTCTGCGGCGATTTCGGCGATGTTGCGGGCAGATTTGACCGTATTTTCTAGCTGAATACGTAAATTTTTAGCAAGTGGTTGGTGCAAAGTTGACATTTGTGATTTTTCTAATTGGTTAGCTCGGCATTTTCTATCTTTGTGGCAAATACTAATCATTTATAACGCTACTGGTCCGTTTCTTAATTTTTCGAGCAATATGACTTCCACTTCATTTATCCACGACTTCACCTCATCCGGAGTATTGAAAGTTCGTTTTGGTAACTGGACGTGCGTGACATTTGGCAGCAGCAATTTAGCCGCATCATGTCGAACTGAATCAAAGCGGGTTCGCATTGCTTGGGTTCGTTCAATCCAGCGTTGCAAGTGACAATTATCCAGAGCGTCTACCAAAGCTTCTGAACTAGAAAGGTCAAGGTTTTGAGGTGTGTCGATGTTGTGGTCACTAACCAATTGATTTTGTTGCTCCGTCGTTAGTTTTATCCAACTAGCATCCAACGCGAGTGAACTTGTCTGTGCGGCGTATTCATCCTTAAATGCGGTCAATTTAGCATTGAGAGCCTGGCGCAATACATCCACAGTCTTGTTCAATACTGGCCGCACGGGGTCAGGTTCAACCAATAAACTTCGCTGCGCCAAAATAGCATTCATCTCGGCTTTGATACCACCGTAAGGGCCGAGGTCCTTGGCATGTTCAACTAGTCCAGATAGCTGATTCCAGACTGGTAATTTAGTTTGAATAGCATTGGCGGCCGATTCCCACTCTTTGGCTAACTTAGTTAATTCGTCCGCACGATTAAATAATTCATTCAGTAAATCGTTTCCTGAAAAGCCTTCCAATTCGTGAACAATTTCCAAATTTGGAGCTGATGGTCGCGGTGCCAATCCTCCAGCATTTTCAGCAAGCGCTTTCAATTTAGCGATGAGGAATGGAGCCTTAACAAGTTCATCATTTGGCTGACAAGCGACGCCAAGACTCGTGAACAGCGTTCGAATTCGGATTTTCTGCACCGGAGAGATAGTGACATTTTCTTGGCGGAAGCTTGCCTGGGTTAACTTATTTCGGTCTAAGCTCTTGGCATCGACTGGCTTTGATGCTGCATCTGTTGCACGCAAATGCCCAGAAGCCAATAATACAAACAGAGCGCCGTCAATCGCATCGCGCGACCAACCAAAAGGTGGGCTCTCAAAATTATCCCTGACCTCACTTCCTTTTGCGCCCTGGCTACCACAAAATGCTTTAATTTTTTGACAGACCGGATGCTTGTCAACTTCCTGGGTGTGACCAACTGCTTTAAGCGCTTCAACATTTCCCTTGCGCGCTTCCTCGACTACTCTTCCCCATCCATCGTGGTCGGCAAAATCAAAATCTTTATATAGGCGAACTACTGATGATTTTGCCGCACGATTGAATTTATCAAGTAAGTCATTTCCTTCTGAAATCTCTTGGCCACCAGCTTGGAAGACTTTAACTGTTGCGAACAATTTATCAACCAAATCTGAAATTTCCTTCTCCGCATTACGACTTCGACTCTCCATAGAACGTTGGGCATCTCTCCCTTCTTCTGTACTTGGCGTCCCTTTTCGATTTAGCGTCCCCTTTGCAGCTTCCAGCGCAACTATTGCATTGGCTAAGTCTGTTTTGCTTTGTGCCGGCATAAAAGCAAATATTGTCGGATTATCTGCTCCCCTAGCACGAGCTTCTGCCAAAACTGATTTTTCTTCAGTTTGCCAACCATCTTGAATCCATAGGTATATCGTCTTAACGCTATCTTTTGGCAATACCTCATCAAAACATAATGTTAAGGGTCTCACTTCATTCGATTTTCCTTGAACTGCGCGAACTTTTGAATGAGTTTGTCTAAATCTTGTTTTAAAAAGTTCAGCCCGTTGCACTTCTATGCGTTGCGGTGCTGCTTTGAGTTCCGCCTCCTGTGAACGAAATTCATCGTACCAAGCGCTTGACTCTCTTGTCTGCAACCTATATTCGGCACCATGTGCGCCATCGAGGACCATAATAAGGCGGTCCTTTTTTTGAAGTTCATCTAAAAGGGGAGGTAATGCCTTGCGTAACTCAGAGGACCCAGACTTAAGGTCGGTCACCAAAAGGTCGGCAAGCACATCATCCGTAGCCTTAAGGCCTATATCCACCGCAGCCTCTGCAGGGAGCTTATTGATAAGATAAATAAGCTTAAGTAATTTCCCTTTTAACTGGCTCGGCACGTCCCCGGCTGAGAATTTTTGGACACTTTCAAACACTTCGCGAGGCAATTGCGCCGTTGAAACCAAGTTCGCAGCAATTTGGTCATAGAGAAAATCACCTGAAACGACATGACCTAAGGGAACGTCTGCAGTATCCATTACAGCCTCATGTACTACACGTAACTGACTACGCAATTGGGAAACCGTACCAGTGGTGTCAATTGTACGAAGTACTCGTTCCCAAAAGCGCCGACGAACTGGCAGGAGCGGATAGTCCGAAGTCATTATCGATTCGTCTTCGGTGACATGTTCAAGTTTGGTTCCACGCAAGTGACGAGAAATTTCCCCTAAATTGCTGCGCCAAACATCTTCAATTGCAGGCTGTGCCGAAGGCTTTTTGGCCAAAATAATTTGGCGAGTGACATTCTCAACATCCCAATCTCCAAGCATCACAGGTATCGGAAACCGCGCCATAATACGCTGAAGATTTGCCATGCCAGACAACGCTGATTGACCGGTACCAACGAACAAGAGGCGACCATTAAAATGCTTACAAAGAGTTTCTGTCACCTCTTGAACCAGATACGCTTTCTGAGTATCACTTCCTATGTACTGCTGCATTTCATCTAGCACAACTAGAGTTAAGGGGAACTTTCCATTTTCCGACAAAGCATCAGTAATGGCCGTCACAAGCTGGTCATTAGTGATATCCATCACCTGAGGAAATTGCGCTTTAATAAAATTACGAGCCGCCAATTCGGTATCTGCAAAATCAGGATGGGATTTCATCAAAGCTTTCGCCAGATGTCCTGATACATAAAGGTGTGGCAGTTCTTGAATTAGTGAGCGACCAGCTTTGACCAGTTCCTTTTCTACCGATTCCAGCAACCCTTCACGCTTAAGCCACATTACAAATTGTGCTTGCGGATACTGTTCAGGCAACCCTTTGGATTTAAAAACAATACCAAGTAGTGCTAATCGAACGTTGTCACCTGCACCAGCACCAAGTTTTCCTGCAGCCGCATGCAAACCTCCATTGCGCTTTCCTTGGGTCGATAATTCTTTAAGACCATCAATAACTGCTGTAGGTAGTTTGGACAAACTACGTGCTGTTGCTCCATCAGGAAACTCAAAATTGGTCCAAAGATTACGCAACATTTTGGCCAAATGTGATTTACCGCTCCCATAGAATCCTGAAATCCAAATACCAGGTTGTTCTGACTGATTCGTCAAATTTTGCAGAAAAATATCAAGAATAGTTTCAAGTCCTTTTTCATATTGTCCATCGCAGACAAAACTTTCAAGCTCATACCTTAGTACCGCAAGCGCTGCGTCAGATTGGTCTTCAGATACCTCAGCGACACCATTATTGGCTAACCGATTTTGCTCTGGAGCTTTGACGTAGATTTCCCTGTTCAGCATTTTTATATCCTTAAATTTTTATTCTTTAGCTATCAATGGTACGGCAAGGTAATTCCAACCATCTCGCGCATCTAATAATCGATAAGCATGGTTGTCCGGTTGATACTCACCTGGAAAGAAAACAAGCACCCTTCCAGGAACTGAATCTTTGATACCCTCGACAAGAGTGGAAACCCTTGCCAGGCCAAACAAACTTCCCACGCCCAACAATACAACGACTGTATTAGCATCCGCTTCAACTGAAATTTGCTCTTTTAATTTGAGAATTAGGTCTTTGACATACTCGATGACTTCTCCACTCTGGTAACCTGCCAGGTCTTCGGGGCACTCAAAATATGCTTCACGATATTCCTGCTCTGATATCCAGTCTGGAAATGAATTAGTGATGTCGATTAGGAGCCAACGATAATTACTCTGAAGCGTAACCAGTTCAAACTCCCCAATGTTCGCCCGCAGACGCAACTCATCTTCTTTGTCATAAACGGCAAAAATAACTCGTTGAATGGCGGCCAACCCAACTTGCCAGGGAACCGTAAGGTGGTCACGGTAGGTCGTAATAAGGCGGTCAATTTTGCTCATTGAGAATTTTTTCTTCTTCTGATGTTAGATATCCAGGGAACCTTACTTCCATTACACCGCCCGCATTCATAAACACCAACAGTCCTCTATTCGCTGCAGATGTCGTCAATTGAACTAACTCTTCGCGAGACCGCTGTAGCAGTTCAATCCAAGTACTATTAAACAATCGTTGACCTGAAAGTCCTTCCAGATATGCTAAGAAAAGGCAAAAGGCAACATTGACGGGGCTTACAACAGGAATGGAGCGATTTTTTTTATTCCGGCCATGCAAGTAACCAGCTCGGGTCCAAGTGCCATTGATATTTTGGGCAATGGATTGCAGCGATGCGGCGCTATATCGGTCAGGATTATTCTTTTCGATGAATTCCTCATGCTCAATTCGTCCAACTCCGTCTCCAACGTGTTTCGGGAGGATGAATTGTTGACTTTGACGAAGCAGTGGGTCTCGGGCTAATGAAATTGTGAGTGCCAACAATGGCCGCGCATCAAATTCGATATCCCAAAACTTTCTAAAAGCGCGGAAGACAGGCATTGAAATATCTAGGGTGTAGAGCTCCATCAAATGACGACAGGTCAACTCACGGGATTTCATTGTTTTTTTACCCAATATGTTGAATTCGATAATTTCACGCGCGTAGTCGTCTCGACTCGCGTCGGGAGACAACTTTTGAAAAAGGTCGCTCACTTCATCGAACATCATTGTTCTAGCAGAATGAACGCCATTTCTCCCAAAACGAAAACCTAATTTGGTCAACGCTTCTGATTTTGGGCTGTGGTCTACTGAGTTTGCATCTGACATCAAAATATGAAAATTCCCTAAAGAGCGATTGTTTAATGTTAATAAGATATATAAAAAACATCAATTTAATAATGAATCTACCCTGCCCTTACAAATTCTACTATGCAAGTCAACCGTAAATGATAGGAATATGGAAATATTTACTGAGGAAAAATAAATTCCAATCGGAAATATAAGACACATCCATTCACATGCCTCCAAAACGGGATAAATAGTTCCTTTCATGCAATTTTTATTAAAATACAGAACGAATAGTGATTTGTATATGCCCTATTTAAGTCATTTGCAAATAAATTGCATCTTTACTATTTTTAACCCTGAAATTACCGTGACCAACAGTTATGATGTCGTTAATTCCTTAAAAGCACATCATGAATAACTTATCGTTGGTCGAAGTAATCGATACTCCATTAGATGCAATGCATAGATTCCCACCTGTTCATTACAGAGGGCAGTTGTGGGACTTATCCCATCTAGATTCATTCGCTTTCAGTTGTGAGATTACCCCGGGACATAAGATAGAAGTGGTTGTACTGTTTTCTTGCCATTGTTTTACCCATAGTTTTAAGTGGGAACTGCGGCAACGTCACCAGGTACCAAATAATGAAATATATAACAATGGAATTGAAGAGCGGGTGCTTTCTCCAGCACGCTATGACCATTCGTTGCTTTTATTGAGAGGTATGGCGACCGAATTGCCCAAGAGACGCATTTGCATAGCAAATAGTGAACAGCTAAATTACATGACCTGGCAGTTGCATAATGCAGACGGAACTCAGTCAATTTATGCGGTTTTCTTTGATGCAGAGCGGGATACGAAACGAAAAGGGCGAGTCATCCTACGGATTCAGTCCGGATATGTTCTCGATAAAGGACTGACAAAACGTCAGAAAGAAGCCAAGAAAGTAAGCTTTAGTGTATTGGTAAAAGCAGCTTACGAAGGAAGAAAAATCAAACCCTAGAAAGACCAACGGCCACCCGAAGGTAGCCGTCGCATGCTGGATTCTCTCACACCGTTACCGATGCTTAACCACTCCAGGTGGTACTTGGTTTCCCAAGCGGCGCTATGCTTTTCACGTCACCAGCTCATGCATAGTTTTTCTGTCTTGTCAGTATATGTGCTAAGGGATAAGCAAGTCAATAATTTCCTTACAAGCGAATATAAGTAAAAGTTCTAGGAATACAACAATTCCCGATTTGGAATTTTGGAGAGATTTTCCTATCCGCCCCCCCTCCTCGCAAGAACAAAATCGTGGAACTAAATTCTTATTAATAAAATAAATGATTGTAACCAGGAAATTAAAATAGTAATCCATTACTATTTTAATATCACACACTCCTTTTAGCTCGAAAAGTTATTTAAAAACCATAAATGTGTAGTATTTAGGCATAAACAATAATGACCACTGATAACTCTGATTATCAGGTGCAGTTTTTTGCTGCTCGTTGCAATTCTTTCATTTCACGTATCTGGCGGATAATTATTATGTGCGTTATACTATACTCATAATAAATTTAAGAATTCAATGGATGCCGTCCAACAAAATGGAAAAACCATGACCTTGAAATTCGAGTTGGTTGATGCGCCCAAGAACCTCCCTGCCATATCCGGCGAAAATTTCAGGCACCAGATAGAAGAAAGTATTCTGGAATTTTTTTGTGCCACCATCAGTAATAAGAACACCCGGCGCACTTATATGTCAGGAATAAAAAGCCTTGTCGACTTTGGCGAAACCAAGATGAGTATTAAGCTAGTCGATATGCGTCCAATGCATATTGCCGCTTGGGTGGAAGATTCGACACATATTAACGCAATAACGACTGTGAGAGCTCAGCTATCCGCCGTCAAAATGCTTTTTTCCTACCTTGTGGTAAAGGGATTGATTGAGAGCTCTCCAGCCCATCACATAAAATCCCCTCGGTTCTCCAGGGAGATTGGAACCACTCCAATTATGTCAGCCGAGGAAGCTAAACGGCTTCTGGCTTCCATCGAAACCACTACAATAAAAGGACTCCGCGACAGGGCTCTGATTGCAGTTAGTCTGCTAACTTTCGCACGAGTGAATGCCCTTATTGGAATCAAAAGAAAAGACATCATCCACGAATCCGGACGCACATTTATATTGCTTTTCGAGAAGGGTTCAAAATCCCGACGTATTCCGATGTCATCGCTATTGCATGATTTCTTAGAGCCCTATTTAGCCCATGCTTGTAATGGGATAGATGCCTCAGTTGAAGACCATTTATTTCGCTCGATGGCATCAAGCGGCCGTAACGCCCCCTTAACAAGAAAGCCGCTCTCGCAACGTGACGTCTGGGACATAATTCAGAAACGTGCGAATAAAATCGGACTATATGGTTTATCTCCGCACTCGATGCGGGGCACCGGCATAACAAGTTTTCTGAATAACGGTGGTCAGTTAGAAATAGCGAGACAAATGGCTGGACACAGCGATGTAAAAACAACGATGTTATACGACCGCCGAGGCAGTCGGGATTTGCAGTCGGCGTTCGAAAAAGTGTTATAAAAATGGAGCTTAATGTTGGTGCAGAGCTGCATATATCGTTCGCTTTTATAGACATAGCGACAACAAATTCTATCGTTGAAAATCACCTTGAAAATTTTAATGAATCACCCTGAATTCACAATTATCTGACTAGGACTTAAATGAAATCAACGAACAAAACGTCTACAGCATTGGCCATTTCATTGTTAGCCGCCTCTTTAATGTTAACGGCCTGGTTGGCAATACTGCGTACGACAAAACTTGGACTTTTAGGACGGGTGCGGTTTAAATCAGAACCCTGTTTTGTAAATCCCCGTGTATGCGAGGATTTGTCAAAGAAGGGCTCTCCATAGACCGGCTAACTTTTTTAATTTTTCTTTGACTGCGTAATATTCACAGCACCAAATCAATGTTTAACTGACCTGGTTCTCACAAATTAAATTAACGTTGGAAGGCCTTTGTGCAAGAGAGGAACGGCAGTGACGAACAGATGAGGAAACCATTGTAGAACTAACTGCTCTGCCCTTTTCGCACCAAAGAGATTTACCACCGCTTTTGTTCTCCATCGCGCCTGCGATGCGCGGAAACATCTACTCACATTTGAATTTGTTTACTGAAAACCAAGCAAGGTTTTGGCCCCCCCTCAATTACGGAGTGATTAAAACGCGTAGCGTAAATCACGGAGTAATAGTTTTAAAAGACTTAGTGATTTTAGGATGGCCACAAGCCAATGAATCCGGGCCTTGTAGCGCCCAACTATGACCTCTATGTTGTTTAAACCGACAAAATCGTTCTGAACTATGGCCTTTTTGTTGCGCCAAAACTGGCTTTAGGCAGTCACTAGCCAGGCTAAATAT
>Ga0364886_10666_pt1 | contig 13535 bp, 6 predicted proteins | sample ExccelJu500001D3_4_FD_206926 | JGI IMG/M metagenome (GOLD analysis project Ga0364886, IMG submission 206926) | Enriched cells from Trout Bog Lake Hypolimnion, Wisconsin, USA - BchlTB.July23.5000.01.D3 | ecosystem: Environmental > Aquatic > Freshwater > Lake > Hypolimnion/Profundal zone | place... | reverse complement strand
TTGTATCATCTAAAAAAACGATGTAATCTTTTGAGGCAACTATCAAGTATTTTATTGGTAAACCTGGCCAATCTTTTTCATAATCTCTATTATCCATTTGTTTTTAAATTATCTGATTTTTGGTGGTTGTTGTGTCGTTCGCTACGCTTGAATCGAACTCTTATAGCCTTGTTACAAACCTTCCCTATCCCTTCGAGCATAAGCTGGCTGCACAAAACTAGGTTGCATATTATTTCTGTAAAAATACAAAGTATATTATTCTTAATTATATCAAATGTATGTTATTTAATTGAATACAATCAAATATAATTTGTCCTTTCTTTCGACTATCCCTCCCGTTAACTTAGCCAAAAACAAAGCATATGGCCGCAAGTTACGATCGCAGGATTAGTTTTTATATCAACGGTAAAGAGATCAGCAATGACATCAGGTCCATTCGGGCGGAAATGACCAAATTAATCAATGAGCAGGCGCGTATGAAGATTGGCAGTCAGGAATATATTAAAACTGCCAGTGGTATTAAATCACTCAAAGGGATTATTGCCGAACACAATGAGCAAATTTCCGGGATATCAAAATCATGGAGCCTGGCACGGATGGGAGATAGTTTTAACCGTTATTTTTCCATGATTCAGGCTGGAGCAGCTGCAGTTGTTGGATTGGTCCTTGGTTTCAAGGCTTTGGTCAAAGTTTACAATGATTTTGAGGCACGGGTCTCCAATCTTTCGGCGCTTACTGGTTTATCCGGCAGACCTTTGGAATGGTTATCGCAACAAGCAAAAGATTTAAGTACAACGACCCTGGATGGCAGTATCCGGGTCACACAAAGCGCTCAGGATATTGTTGATGCGTTCACAAAGATGGGTTCCGCCCGTCCTGAACTACTTCAGAACAAAGAGGATCTTGTCGAAGTTACCAAACAGGCCTTGATCCTGGCTGAAGCTTCAAAGATGAAGATGGAACCTGCCATTGATGCTGTCGCTGCCTGCATGAACCAGTTCAATTTAGGCGCTGCTGAGGCTGGACGTATCATCAATGTTTTAGGTGCAGGATCATTGGCTGGAAGCGCTGAAGTGGAACATCTTACTAAGTCCTTGTCAACTGTTGGAACGGTAGCCAAAGATTCCAATTTGACCTTGGAACAAACTGTCGGGGTTTTGGAAACTCTGGCAGAACGTCAATTAAAGGGAGAGGAAGCTGGAACCCAGTTAAAAACCACCTTAATCAGTTTAAAAGCTGCCGGACTTGGTTATACCAGTGGTATTTTCAATATGCGGGATGCGCTTGTTGAATTGAAATCAAAGTTGGATGCCCGCGGAGATTCCATCGATAGGGATAATAAGCTGATTGAGATTTTCGGAAAACGAAATATTACTGTTGGAACTATTTTGACCAGTAACATTGAACGGTTTGATTACTTCGCAAAAGCTGTTACCGGAACCACGGTAGCGCTGACACAGGCGGCTGTCAATTCGGATAATAACAATGCCAAACTTGCCCAGGCGGGTAATCGAATAGCCATTATTGCGATCGAATTAGGGCAAAAGTTAATGCCGGCCATGCATGCAGTTACCGGATATTTCGGAACCTTTCTGAAATGCCTGATCGTTGTGATTGAGTTTTTTGGCCATTATGCACGGGTAATTATCACTTCGGTTTTAGCTATTGCAGGTTATACGATTGCTGTAAAACTGCAAACATTATGGCAAGGCAGGGCGAACCAGGCTACCTTGATGCAGATTATTACCCAGAAGGCCCAGGCTGCGATCACCGCTACCCTATCCTTTTTGAATGGGATTTGGAGTATTTCCATGATGCTGGTAACAGGGAATATCAAAGGAGCTACTGCAGCAATGAGGGTCCTTACCAGTACCATGAAATTAAATCCTATTGGTTTGATTACTACCCTTATCATTGCCGGAGCATCAGCGCTTCAATATTACATTGAGAAAAAAAAGGAGGCAGCAGAAGCTGCGAATGAAGCAAACAACATCCTCAAAGAAGAGCGTTCGCTACTCAGTGGTTATTCAACTGATATTATCAAGGAGAAAAACAACCTGGGAGCCATGGTCGGAGCAATCCTCCGGACCAATGATGGAGAACAGATAAGAGTCGATTTAATCAAGCGGTTAAAAGAACAGTATCCTGGTTTTCTGGGGTTTCTGGATAGTGAGAAAATTTCAAATAAGGAATTGAAAATACTGTTGGCGGATGTAAATGTGCAGTACGGAGAAAAGATCAGACTGGCTGCGCTCCGGGCCAATAGTGAAGCGCTCAATAATGCCTCTGTTAAAGCGGAAGAGCGTAAACTGGCTATCGAGGATGAGCTTTTTGATATAGAGAAACAGCGTTACCTTGTGGGAGATAAGAAATCAGACGAAAAGGTTGGAGCGCTCAATAAGGAGTATGAACGGTTAAACCTAAGCCTGGCTGGATACAAGCAGAAGCAGGAAGATATTGCAGTATCGATGACCAAAATCAACGATCAATCCAATGAAAATAAAACGGTCACAGGCGTTGATAAACAGTTGACTGCTGAGCTTAATGCCCGGGCCATATACAGTGGTAAGTTAATGATTGCTCGCGAGGATGATAAAAAGAGCGAAGCGGAATTTTATCAGCAGCAAATCGATTTAACTGATGATCAAATTAATATTCTCACTAAGAAGAAAAAAGGACTAATGGCCGCACAATTAATCTCTCCGGTTTCAACCAGCGATGATGAATTAAGGGACCACAGTGATTTGGTTAAATTAAAAGAGCGGGAACTCACTGCTGCAAAAGAGTTACCAGGTAGTACCATTGCGGAAATAATATTACGGAATCAAAAGATTGAAGGGATTGAAAAAGAGATTGCGGTACTGAATAACCTGGGTAAAGCTCATAATGAATTACAGGATAAGGAGGATAAAATTGAATCAAAGCGGGATAAAAAGACCCTTGAACGTCTGCAGGCAGAGAACAGTGCACAGATTGCGCTGATCAATGAAAATCATTTAAAAGGACTATCCACTGATGAGCAGTATAAAGCGGAGCTCGTTGCACAAGAATTTGTCTTTCAGCAAAGTAAAGTCAGTAGTTTCAAGAAAGGAAGCAAGCTTTATGAAGAAGCGGTAGCTGCCTTTAATACGCTCATGGTAACGCAGAGTGAGAGTTTTAAACAAAAAATGCTCGATGCTGACAATGCCCTGGACCAGGCAAAGATCGATAATCTAAAGGATAAGATTGATAAGGAGAAAGCCATCGAAGAGCTCCGGTGGAAAAATGAACTGATCCTATTAAAAAAGCAGTTGGTGGTCAGGCTTCAGTTAAAGACTGATGAAAAACTATTGAATGACAAGATCAATGCGACCATTGCAGAAAAAACGAAAGAGCACAATCATACGGTCAATCAGCTGGATCAGGCCGGTTTAATACAGCTGCAAATGAATAAGGCTTTGATTCATGAAGCCGGGGCCTATAGTGATGAGCAGAAATGGAAGGCCGGCGCTGAAAAGAACAAAGCCCAGTTAGAACAGGATTTGCTGGATGCCGATGCCAATGAAGTCCTTAAGGCGCAGGCTGAACGGCGGTATGCAGATAGTTCTCTAAAAATCAAAGAGGAACAGATCACCAAGGAATATGGGATCAAGGAGGAAAAGTTGAAGAATATTTCTGATCTGACCGGAGCCATGATTACTGCCGTTGGCATTGAAACAGATTTAGGCAAAGCCTTGTATTTATTTCAGCAGGGGCTTGCTATTGCATCTATCTGGACTGAATACGGTAAACAGCTTATGCTGATCAATACCCAGGCGCTCATGATGGGGCCGGTAGCCGGACCAATCTGGGCTGCTACCCAGGATGCCAAAGCAACGGTTACGGCAGCGGTCGCAACGGCAGTAGTTCTGGGCCAAACTGTGGCCAATATGACCAGTGTCGGAGGTAAGAAAAAGAAGGGTGGATACAGTGAAGGTGGCTTTACCACTCCTGGCGATAAGACGGAGGTTGCAGGTGTTGTTCACCGGGGAGAATACGTCATACCGCAGGATGGTCTTAAAAACAGATCGTTACTTCCTTTTATAGGCGCGATCGAAGAGGCCCGGAAGAATCACAATTTATTAAATCTTGACTTAAATCCAATAATGCTAAATAGTAATATTTCAGGTGATTCTAATCTATCAAGATCGAGTGATCGCATTTCATCAAAACCAAACCAAAATGTATTTGAGGACAGACCAGGGCAAAATCCGGAACTGATAACAGCGGTAAAAGAATTGAACCGCCAGCTAAAGCAGGGCATAAAGGCCAATGCTTATATCAATAAGTATGGCCGCAATGGTTTGGATGAAGCGATCAGTGATATTTCAAAGTTTAAGAAGCAAGTCTATAAATCCTAATCAAAAACTCACAGTTACCTGGTATGAAACTCACAATTAATAATAAGGCTATTGCTTTACCGCTAGATGGAAAGATCAATATTGAGCGGGTATCCCCGTTCATGAATGACAATTCAGGGAGTTATTCTTTTCCCTTTCCTGTTCCCACATTGCCTAATCAGCAAAATCTGGATTGGCCGGGTAAATTGCAACGTAAAGGTGATATTGTGGATCAGACATTCATTTTGGAAGAGAATGGGATCCAGATTTTGCGTGGGGCTGTGGATTACGATTCTATCTCGAAGGATGAGATTGGGTTAATCCTTCAAAGCGGGGACACCGAGTTTAATAAAAAGATGGAAGGTCAAAATTTGTCAGACCTTGATTTTGGCAGTGAATGGTGGCCCAACTATATGGATGCAGAGAACAATGCAACTAATAACTTTCAGGCAAAATTTGCCGAATGGGATTTATCCAATAGTTTAGATAACCAGATGTTTGTCGTTGCTCCATTCCAGATTAAAGTAGTGGATACTTTAAGGGTCGCTAATTATCAGCAGTGGAATGGAGCCGGAGATACCCATTTGGCGATGTATGACTTTGCGGGTGGAAATCCGCTTTGGAACGCTTGTGCCTGGTTTTGTTTGCAATTTAAAATCTACTTTTTAATTGAAAAGATCTTTGAAGCTGCTGGATACAATATTCTTGAAGATGAACTGAAATCTTCCGAATTCAATAAGGCGGTCCTTTTCAGCAAGATACTTTTTCTGGGCCATGAAACCCGGGGAAGGCTAAATACCCGGATGACGATGCTTTATTACAATTATTTAATGCCTGATGGTGTTGATGTTGTGACCTTTCTCAAGACAGTAAAGAATATTTTCTGCCTGGTATTTTTGATTGATGAATTGAAAAAAGAGGTTAGGATCCAGTTTAAAAGGGACCTGTTCTTACCTGAAAACTTAAGTTCGTTAACTATTAAGGAGCTTGAGAACTGGAGCCATCAGGAGGTAAAAGCTTCCAAAGGTTTTTCACTAAAATATAGCAGTCAGGATAGCGAATGGGATACCAAAAGTAATTATCCGGCTTGGGTAAATGATGTTTATGATTTACCGGCGGCTTTGACCGATGGTGAGATATTAAGTGTTCCCAGACTTGACCGGGATTACATTACCATCCGAAACGATAACGGCGATCTTGTCTGGCAGGAGATTGGAAGATTGAAGGACTATCCCGAAGTTCCCGGAGAAGAGGTTGTTGAAATAAATGTCAAGGTTCCGGGGCAGTTGCAGTATGTTGAGCACTCGATTACCTTGGAATCACCATATTTGCAAAATTATTCCCAGCAGATATATAGCATAATGGCCTATGCGCACGATTTTACCACTACCCTACCCTTGAGTATTTCCCTTTATCATGGACGAAAGACCTTTGCCGGCCTGGTTAATTATCCCTTTTTGTCCGGCGCAAAAATATCATTGGATGGTTTAATTAATACAGGCATGTCCCTGAAACCAGAATACTTATATAATACGGTTTATTCTGAATTTTTAAACTGGCAAACCTACCGGGCCCGGGAGTTCACCAAATACATTCAACTTTCATTAAATGAAGTTGTTGCTTTAGAATGGAATAAGCGTTATATCCTGGGTGGTATTGTGATTATCCTGAGTAAAATTAACTATGAATTGCCCTATTATGGGATTGTGGAGATCAATGGATTCACAGGGTAAGAGTAGTTCTGAAGCGATAGGTTTAATTATCTAAAAAATAAAATAAGAATAAAGTAAAATAAAATGATTTTTGATTGGGGAAATTAAAATACTTACTAATATTTTTGACATCCGTAAAAAAGGAGTACTACTATTTATTGAATATTCGCATCATCATACAACAATTTGTACTGTTTGTTTAACCTAATATAAATTGAATTTATTAATATGAACCAATTTAATGAACGAAAAGAAATTGATTTAAAAGGAGTAGAAATTTCACCTGAGTTATTGGATTTGCTACGAATGACTCAGGACAAGGGGAATGAATATATTAATGCACACGTGGATGCCGTTAATGGTGTTATCTTCCATATTGCCTCGAAAGAAACTATTGTGGATGATGAGAAATCGAAGAGCGACAGGTTTGTTTTAATAAAAGAGCTTAACAGCGTCAGGGAGCTATTGCAAAAACTGGGAAGAACAGTACTGATTGCTATTTTTGCATTACTTGAGCCAGAATTTCTTTCTAGTTTGGTTGAATTCTGGGATATTTATATTTATTGATTTTAAAGAAGCTCCAAGGGTTTGTATACTATCGGAGCCAGGATAATATTTAAAATAATGCTTCAAGTGTCTGCTGATACCTGAAGCAGTATTTTTTTGTCCTTTAAGTTGGCTTGACAAGCTAATATCTTTCGGTATTAAATTCAGAAACATGAGTTCAATACTGGCTTGTCCTGATTATGCCGCCGGGTTGGTTAACCTGGTCGGAAGCATGAAATCATTTATCATCCAATCAGATTCAGAGGTTTCTTTTACGCTCAAACAAAGAGCAAAGGTTATCCTTGATGAGAAATACATGCCCATTCTGACCTTATATGATGGGTCAGAAGTTAATCTGGTCGAGATTGATCTTCGCAAAATCATTGAAAGACTGCTCGATCTGGTTATCCCGGAACCATCAATCAATGTTATTGAGCAGGTGACAGGTTATGCTGACTTTACAGCAGTGATTGATACACTGGTTCCCATTGTCTTTCGGGTACTGAAGGGCGGCGTTGCCGAACTAAATTTATTGGAAGCGACACCCTGGATTGAAATGCATTGGTTGACCTGGCAACCACAAAAGAAGCTGATCATTCAACATGCTCCGGAGTGGCTTGGTCTGTACCCGTTACAGGCGGGAAACGTCATGATAACTGCCTATTTTACAGATGGAACCAGTTATACCGGTGTTTATGCCAGTCTGGAAGCCGGGAAGTTATACAGTATCAATACCAGTTGGAGTGAAGTTTCAGAATGGCTGCCAGGTGATGCCGGAAGTGGAGTTGGCAGCGGTGATCCGGTTGGGTACGGACAACAGGCTGCCTGGGATGTTTGGTTTGCCGTTGGTGGAGTTCAAAAGACACCAGTTCAGCGTTACCAGTTAAGACCACAGAGTGATGAAGAGCATTTGTTTGTATGGGTAAATACGGTTGGAGGTATAGATTCTTATTCATTCACCGGATCATTGGAAGAAGATGAAAAATTGGAACAAAAGAACTCCTTATTCGATAATGAAACCATTGCTGAATATGATCTTATTAAACCCAGAGAATACCGGCAAGCCACCGGATACCTGAATAGCCAGGAAAGCTTCTGGATTAAAGATTTCTTTTATTCCCGAAAAAAGTACAAGGTTCGTCCGGACGGATCTTTTGGGAATTTGTTTAGTCTAAAGTCGGTTGCGGTTGTAAGTTCCAAAATCATCAGTAGCAGCGAGAATGATGAGTTTAATTATGAGTTTACCTACCGGTTAGGCACGGATGAGAAGTTACTCAATCTTGACCGGACCATTACCACATTGCCGGCACCAGTTGGGTTGAACACTTTTTTTTTGACTGATTTACTTAGTAGTCTGACTGAAGCCTCTTATCACGAAGCATTAATTATGGCCGTACAGTCACCTTATGCAATTGGGTGGCAGAAGCTTAGTATGGCCCAGTTGTGGGACGGGGGATTGCCTTTCCATGTTGACGGAACCACAATCCGGATCATCAATAGCCGTTTGGTTGCTGTTGGCGGCATGGGAGGCGGGGATATTACGTATATCGACCTGATAAAAAGTTACCTGGACAGTTTGAACATCTCCTATAACGATTCACAAACCATCCTGATCAGTGGGGCGATGCTGTGGCTGAGTGGCTTGACCTACCAGTCAACGGATACGGTGGTTTACAAGATCATGGGTGTCCGGTATACGGCCGTAAAGACAACTCATACCTTACCGGCTGCAGATCCTAATCTTTCAAGGATCGATATTTTCTTTGCTGATCAATACAGCAACCTTGGAATTTTAGTGGGTACCCCGGCACTAAACCCATTAAAGCCGGAACTACCGGAAACGGAAGTGGAAGTAGGGTCAGTTTTAATCGGCCCCGGCGCATTAACCCCAGGCAATGCAGACGTAGAAAAGGTTTATGACGAACATACTGAAATGGAATGGACTCCATCAGAAGTCCATGACCCAGATTTGCTGATTGATCTGGATTGTCTCTCTGAACCCTTATCCGGCAGTAAAAGGATTCAGGTTTCCATGGAGGCAATCGTTGGGCACGATGATCATAAGGTAGGTGAAGCCTATCATGGTGGGGTAATTTTTAAGATCCTGAGTCCTACAACTGGTTTAATAGCTGCTATTGAAGATACTGCCCTCAGTGTGTTTTATGAGAGTTTATCCGGTGGCGCTCCTTACAACACCGGGGCTCACGGGATTGACATTGGAACAGGCAAAGCAAATTCAGAACTTCTGAGTTTGCATCCCAGGGCAAAGGATCACGCGATTAAATATTGCAATGATTTGCTTGTTGGACCTTTTGATGACTGGTATTTACCATCCGAACAGGAGTTATACGCGATGTACGTTAACCGGTTTTTGATTGGCAATTTTGCAACAAAGACCTATTGGTCCAGTACAGAGGTGACCGGTGCGCATGATTACGATACTGCCCGGTGCGTCCGGTTTTCTGATGGCGGAATATTCAGCCGGGTAAAAAACAATGCGTACGCTGTCAGGGCAATACGAAGTTATAATGACCTTACTGATCCGCCGGACCCGAATTCAGATTCTTACATTACCTGTGAGAATACCGTATTGAGTTTTGTTGCTCCTGAGCCTGTGGCGGTAAGGGATGGGATATTATCCATCAACCTAAAAAGTCCGTTACCTTGGCGTGATGATTCGATGATCCGGATTGAATCTTTTTTAGGAACACTCCGAACCGGGAGTGTATCCATGTCGAAGTTTACCAATATGTTCTCCTACCGACCGGGTGATGATACCTGGCGAATGATTGCCATTCAGATGTACCAGTTAGCGCCGACTCAAAATACGCTGGATTGCTTCCGATTAACCCTTTTAGGTAACTGGCCAAATCACCTGGACCTTGGATTTGATGATATCAGATATCAACACGGAACGGTTGATCCGGAGCAGGCCAAACAGGAAGCCCGTTGGGAAACAGATTATGGTTTCGTGGAGCCTGCTGATGGGACCCGGATGCTGTTTACAACGCTGAATCCTTATCTTTTAAATACGACGAAGATTTCACTTAACGGGGTGAGGCAAATCAGGGGAGAATACAAGCACTATATTGAATATCAGGATAAAATATATTTCTATTATCCACCGGAAGCCAGTAGCGGTTGGGTTATTGATTATGATACGCTGGTTGCCGGAAATAATCAGGCTGCAGGTTAAAAAATTGGATCATAGTGCTATTATGAACGTTAAATAATTAAAAGATGGAACCGGATTATATTCCATTCATACCCGCTGACGGGCTGATTAAACTGAGGCAGATTGAACCTTTTAGTCTTGGCAACATCAATATTCAGTTATTTGTAAACCAATTAATCGAATTACTGGGTGATGGATATGAGTACTGGCGTATAAAAGGAACAACCGGGGTAAAAACACCTGGTTATGGAGTGCTCTATAACTGGTTTTCGGCTACCAGTGAAAAAGGGATTGCCCCTATTGGGTACCGGCTGCCTACACGAGCTGAAATGTTGTCGCTCATCAATGACAATGGATTTGGCGCGATGTGTGATGAGTTAAAAGATACTGGAGTTATCTTCTGGGATGATCCGAATCCCGGGACTAATACAACTTTGTTTACTGCGCGTGGAACAGGATACCGGGATTTAATCAATGACGGCTTTTTTGGTATCCGGGATGAGTTTATCATCTGGACTGGATCAGATGACGGAGGGGTGGAACACCCCGACGAAGCCACGATTTTTTACCTTCCCAAAGCAAGTCAACCGTATGTCTACCTCTGTCCTAAAGTTGATGGCGGTTCTATACGTTTGATTAGGGACACGAATGTAGGATGGAAGATTGGGGAAACGATTATCGATTTTGACGGAAATAGTTACCAGACTGTTAAAATTGGTGATCAGATTTGGACTACTTCTAACCTGATCACAGAACACTTTAACGATGGTACACGGATACCTCTTGTTGAAGATGAAGCTAGTTGGTTTGCCCTTGAAACGGCAGGGATGTGTTTTTACGACAATGACACAGCCAACGGTTACACGGAAGCTCCAGCCCAGGAGATCCGGATTCACAAACATGATTTACTCAATTTCAAGGATACCGATACGTTAAAATGGCGAATCGTTGAAATATCGGATACAGAGGTGCAAATTGTGGTGGATGGACTGGTTAAAAAGTGTGATATACCGGATTTACAGGTTCAAAGTGACTGGGATCAATCGGAGATTGGAAAACCGGATTTTATTAAGAATAAACCAGAAATTCCAGAGGCCCAGATACAATCTGATTGGAATGAACTGGATACAGAGGCGATGGATTTCATCAAAAATAAGCCGGAGATTCCAGATTCTCAGGTACAAAGCAATTGGAATGAGGAAGATCCTGAAGCTTTAGATTTTATTCAAAATAAGCCCGACATTCCAGAGGCTCAGATTCAATCTGATTGGGAGCAAGCAGATCGGGAAGCGGTTGACTATATTAAAAACAAACCTGATTCGCCAGGAGGTGGAGAAGATGGCGTATCCTCATATACCTATATTGGGTACGGCTCAGATGATTCAGGAACAGATTTTTCGAATATGTTTGATCCTGCCTTTGACTTTATAGCGATTAAAACTACAAACTCACCAATCGTTTCTCCGGTTGCCGGCGACTTTGCCGGGTTATGGAAAAATTATAAAGGACCGATCGGCGAACCTGGTGGAGATGGCTTACCCGGTGGGCCCGGATCTGACGGTTTGCCGGGTGCAGACGGGGCAGATGATCATTCAATGGATGTTTACATTGATTTTTTGAGTGTTACCCCTTTTATTTACAACTGTCCTTATGCCATGAAATTCACCTCGCAAATCAGCGAAGCAGCTGGCGCAACCTTATCTGTTGCCCTAAATACCAACATGATCCAATTTCAGAAAGTGATTGTTACCCCAACCCAAATAGGATTAATCATTTTAAAAGGAGAATTATTATGAGCATCAGACAGTATATTCCTGTAAAGGCAATAACAGACCCTGACCCTGCTGTATTTTGTCCACCACGCGGATATGAGATTCCAGCGGACCCAAACATTTTTGAACCAGACCCAACATGGTATCCTGTTGGTGTACCTGGAACGGATGAGATACTATTAACATGCTCTGATGGTGGTGACAGGAGACTTGCATTTTATACAATAATTTCAAGTGGTGGGACCTATACTGTTTATGTGTATGGAGCAAGTAATGAACTCTTAAATACTCAGGTTAAGGCCAGTAATGCAACTTGGAGTTATCAATTTACGGATGGAGCTGGTTTTCCCGGAACTGGACAAACTACATTCAAAGTGAGAATAATTCCAACTTTAGGGACTAATCATATAACTGGATTTTGTTGTAGTACAATTTCTGGCAATGGTGTATCTAACTGGCAGATTTTACAAGCTAAATTTAATACTCCCAGTATTACTTCCTTAGCAAGTGCATTTGCAAATATTGATGCACTGAAAGTTGTGGAGTTTTTTAGTTCTTTAAACTATTTAACTTCGTTAGCCAGTACATTCAATGGTTGTGCATCATTGAAATCCATTGAGTTCCCTGCCATGCCAGTGCTGACTACCTTGTCCCAAACATTCAATAACTGCACGATGCTTACATCATGCCTGTTTCCAACAAATCTTCCTTTATGTAACACATTGGCCAGTACATTCTATTCATGCATATCATTGCCAAAGATTTTGTATCCGGCAAGTATGCCAGAGTTAACCACCATGGCCAGTACTAATTATGGAAATACATTACTTACAGATGTTACTATGCCTACATCAGTCAATAAGTTGTCGATTATGGCGAATACATTTTATGGTTGTAATTCAATCAAGGTTATAACTATCACGAGTTCATTACCTTCATTAACCAGTTGTGCGAGTTGTTTTTCATCCTGTAAAGTTCTAACAACAATAAATTTTGCAACCTATTGCCCAGTTTTAAGTATTTGTTCATCAATGTGTTATGGTTCACCTATGTTAAAGAGTTTTACTTTTCCTGATACTTTAAACTCACTTACAAATTTAGCAAGTGCTTTTGGTTGGTGCTATTCCATATTAAACATTACACTACCAACATACGCACCAAATTTGAATACACTGTATATGACATTTGCGAATTGTTATGTACTAAAATCACTCGTGTTTCCAGTATCCCTGACATTAGTGACTACCATGTATGAAATGTGCATGAATTGTTATGAGCTAACATCCATAACCTATCCATATATTATGGATGCCTGTTTAACATGGTATGGCGCACATATTTCAAATAAGTTGTTGACTTCATTTACTGGCCCTACAAGTATGAATGCGTGTACAACAATGGGTCAATGTTTTCAAACCAGTTCTTCTATTTTGTCAGTAGTTTTACCGGCATCGATGAATGCACTATTAGATATGTCTGCTGTCTTTTTCTCGTGTAATGCAATGGTATCAGTTACTCCACCACTTAATTTGCCAGTAGTAACAAACATTTCAAGTTTCTGTGGTTCTCCGCTATTGACTTATTGTGGTCCAATTACATTTGGAACTCAACAAGTAGCAGCTGGTTCATTCTTAAGTCCTAGGCTCATAGCAACAATTAGTTTTCCAACTTTGAGAGTATCACAGTTTACTTTATCTGGTGGGCCATTAGCTGGTAATTTAGTCACATCTGTTAATATAGATTGGACTAACTCAGCATATGGAGGTTCGGCATCTCAAATAATATTGAATTATTTAAACTTATCAGCGGCTGAAATAAATAGAATATTTACAGCATTACCAACTGTATCCGGAAAAACAATAAGTGTAAACCTATGTACAGGTTCAGCGACCTGTACACCGGCAATAGCAACCGTAAAAGGATGGACTGTTGTCAAATAATGTCCTTTATAATTGTGGAGTAAGAAATTACC